>Ga0105349_10000064_pt1 | contig 37395 bp, 29 predicted proteins | sample EN1Hudseemescosm_FD_83661 | JGI IMG/M metagenome (GOLD analysis project Ga0105349, IMG submission 83661) | Methane-oxidizing microbial communities from mesocosms in the Hudson Canyon - EN1B Hudson Canyon | ecosystem: Environmental > Aquatic > Marine > Cold seeps | place: Hudson Canyon...
GAGAATGGGTTTTTGCACTGTGATTTTAAAGGTGATGAGAAAGTGTTTTTCTTATCAGATAGTAACTCAAATTGGAAAAGGCAGTAAAAACTCATGGCTCAAACTAACGAACTCAATCTAGGCACAGATAACGCGAGTGGGCTACTGAACTATACTCAGCCCACCGATATTAAACCACTACCAGCACTTGGGAACGTATCAACCTCCCAGACTGTTCAAGGTCAGCTAGGTAACATCACAGCTACTAACGATCAGGGTGTGTACACGAACCCTTTAATGACGCGGGCAACCACACGGGCAAATCAAGCGGCAAACAAACGCGGCTTGCTCAACACCAGCATGGCGAACCAAGCGGGGCAAGAGGCAGTGTTATCTGCCGCGTTGCCAATAGCACAGGCAGATGCAAAGGCATACCAGACACAGGGTCTTGCTAATCAAAATGCCATGAATACATTTGGTACTGCGTCACAGGCTCAAGGTTTTAAGACTGACTCAGCAGACCAAGCATACGCCCAACAAATGGGTACTGGTGACTACGCATCCGAGATAGTTGACTCAACAGGTACAGTTACAACACCCGCTGGGACTGTTGGTGGTGGCGGTCTTCTACAATCTAAAGCAGACATAGACGCTACAGCTAGGGATCAGCTTTATGAGCAAACTGTAGGTACTGGGGACTATGCGGCTGAGATAACTGATCCATCAACAAATGAAGTTATACAAGCCGCTGGTAGTGTAGGCGGTGGTGGCACAATAACAGCTAAGAACGATGCTCTCATGAAAACTCAAGATGATGTTCAGTTACATGACACCGTGATGAAAGGGTTAGATGAGACCATGCGGGGCAACTTGTTAACGCTTGAGTCAAACTTCAATTCGTTAGCACAGACTTCACGATCTGCATCCACTATCTATTCATCATTCTTAACATCTTTAGTAGCTATCCAACAGGATGCTACGTTGACGAAAGAGTCAAAGGAACTAGCTATTGATGGTGTATGGACAAAAGCAGAAGATGCCATTGATGTTCTATTAGCATTTGACTCTGCGGCACTAGGTGTTCAACAGCAAGTATCTGACTTACAAACTGTTTAAGGTTTAATACATGGCACAGTATACCCATAGTAACGGCACTTCCGTAGACATATCTGCTGACCAGATACGAGAGTATGTTGCGGCTATTTTAGCCGACACCAGCATCTCAGACTCCGAGAAAGATAACGCTATCAAGGAAGGTGCAGACACTTATGGTGTGCCGATAACTGACGTTGTAAATGCGATTGCAGAGACTTATGCACCAGAGGCTCAGACAAAAGAAGAGGTTATAGACGTAGCTGAAGAGTTCTTTGGGGGTCTTTATGAAGAGGATGCGTTTGATAGTATTGAAGTACCTTATGTTGTAAAAAATAAGCAGAACCAAGAAGAGTTCCAAGCAAAGGTAGATTCTCTTGATTTATCGGCAGTGGATATAAGTAGTTTAGATTTAAAAGACCCCACTGGTCTATCCAACCCTGATGGGACAACCTCAGTTACTTCTATAACGGATGCGGTTGGTTTGGCTGAAGACCAAACAAACACTGGGCTAATATCATCCGCTTTAGAGGACTTGAATGTTGTTACTGCTGGTTCTGGTAACTCTGCTAGTGGGGCAGACACACATCAGATTGGAACGAGTGGGTTTAATTTTGAGGACGATACACAAGTTACCAAATCTACAGAGCCTGAAGGATTAAGCCTGTTATCCTCCCACACTTGGAGTGGTAGTGATAATTGGCTAGGGTCTACCACTTATAGTGGTGACTGGTATATCAATGGTGGGTTCGACCCTAGTAGCGGTTGGGAGATTGATTGGGGGATTGGTGTTAATGCGAATACTTCTTTTGGGGAGCAATTAACTTTACCTACACAGAGACCACAATCCTTTACCGCTAATGTTAATGAAAATGTTTGGGAGAGTGATGAGGATTATGCAGACTTTTGGAAGGATGTCGACCTAGAAACTGGTGAGTACAAGGGGACTGATGCCAGATGGGAGTCAGAAGAGTTTCAAGAGTTCTGGGGGGATGTGGATTTAGAATACGGTATGTACACGGGTCACGACCTGAAGTGGCTTGCGGGTAACTCTGCTGATGGTGGCTATTCATGGAATCAAGTTGTGGAGTATGTCCAATGGTCACAGGATAAAGGGGCGAGTCCAACTGACATACTAACTGGTCTAGAGACTAGTATAGATGGGGTTTCAGAAACCGAGGGGGAACTCCCAGCCCATTCCATAGTTGCGGCACTTTACGGTCTCCCAGAAAATGATAAAGCGTCTGTTGACGCTTTTATGACTAGTAACGCCAAGTTCTGGGGTAACTATGACAAGGGGAAAGGTACATTCAGTAAACTAGGGACTGATCTGTACGGCACACCTTTGATCACATTCAACTATGACATTAACGCTACAGCAGATGTTTTTGGGAATAAATATACATACACGAACCCTGACGGTAGCCTCTTCTCTGGGCTTCTCCCAAAAGATGGTCGGGTGATATATAAGGGTAATATTCAGTACCTCCCAAATACAACAGTAAACACAACGGCTTGGGCTACATATTCAAATGGAGTTTACGTCCCCGCTGGGACAGTAACGGGAACCTCGTTAGACCCTAACTACCTTTCCACATATCTTAGCTTCACTACAGGGGAGAAAGTTGCCCTATTGAAAGGTGGTTCTGTTGAACCATGGCATGAGAATATAAGCCAGTTTGTGGCTAACTCTTCCGCTGGGCTGGGCGGTCAGCGTTACGGTTACGATGGTATGACCTTATCTTTGGGTGAGTATATTTCGGCACAACAGGATGTTGGGTACTCCACTGATCAGATTGTAGCTACGTTGGGTCGATCTGGGGTTAGCACTCAAGCAGTCGGAGAATACTACGGTATTGAAACCTCAGAGGTCTCTAATTTCTTAACTGGCAACGCAGAGTTCTGGGGTAGATACGACAAAGAGACTAACACCCTTGACTACTCAGGAGATAGTGAGGGTTACGCCCCGAATCTAGGCGGTCTTAACGAGAATTATGAATTAACGGGTGGGTTAGTCACGAACTTTGATGGTCAACCCTTCTCTGGGATTCTCCCCAATGGTCAAGTTGTCTCCAACGGGCTATTTAAAAACTTAGATTCTACCTTCTCCCCTCTTTTAGAATACCCACCAGACCTCTCTGCCGACCTAGCCTCCAACATCGTAGGTGGATTCAGCCTAGTCCTCAACGATGGAAAAATAAACCCATCGGTATTAAACAGTGAGGGGTACTTAAATGAAGCGGGGCAAAGACTCGTATCTGACACAATAGATTCGTTACAGAAGTCGGGTGATTGGACAACGGAGACTCTTCTAGAAGCCGCTACCGAGATTGGTTTTACCAACGACATCCTTGCAGATATGTACCACATAAAGTCCTCTGAGTTGGAGAACTTCCTAACAGAGAACGCTACGTTTTGGAACTCTTACGATAGTGCCACTGGGGAACTTAAATATGACTCTGTCGAGGTCAGTAAATACCTTCCTCCTTTAACAGGTCTTGACCCAGAAACAGGCAATGCCATTGATGGTGAGTTGGTCAGGTACAGTCATGTGGATGAGGGGTTTGAAGAAGAGAAACCATTCACAGGGGTACTGCCTAGCGGGGATGTCTATAACAAAGGTGTGTGGGTTGCTAAAGAAAATAACCTTATACCCAGTAATGCCCTTACTAATTTTATAACTAACAAAGTCTACGGAGTTAACGTATTAGCTAGTTTAGTGGAGGTCGGGTACGACCTCGTTTACACTAATGCCGACCTAACACTGGGCAATGTTGGGGAGATCACTGAGGCTAGTAACCTAATTAAGAATTTCGTTAACTCTGCGACTGTAACAGAACCCCTAGCTGACTTAGCCGTTAGGGCTAGTCTGGGGGCAAGCATGGGAGAGGTAGTCCAGACGTTCTTATTCCAAGGAATGGACGGGGTTATTGATACCGCAAGTGGGTGGATGGACGAGGTATCAGGCAATTCTATTATAGAGACTCTAAGTACTCTAGCTACTCAGGTCACTGGTCTGCCAGTGGATGCCGCGCTATCTTCAATAGTCGGGTATCTACAATCAGACACCCACACTACAAATCCATTTTCATCCCCCGTTACCGCCTTCGGTTTTGAAGCTGTAACTGCCATAGAAAACGGGTGGGCTACTAAAGAAGATATAGAGAGTGCGCTTGGGATTAGTTTGGGGAATGACCCTAGTAAATGGTCGGTTGATGGGGAAGATTTTGGACTCATGAATGAGTCTGGTGATGGTATGAGTCTTGCGTTCCTAGACTTGTTAGTCTCCCCTGCCGAGGCATCCACGGGTAATGAGATGTCATTTGCTAAAGGCGAGGCTACTGGGGGATATGTCAGTACCACAGATGGTAGGCTTGTAGAGTATACGGATGCTAGTGGCTACCCGCAAATTGGAATAGTAGTTAACGCCTATACCAGTGGCTCTGATCCTGAACTGTATAGGTTAGACGGGGACGGTACGATAATGGAATCAGTAGACCCCCATGTTACCATGGGTCGTTCAGAAGATGGGAGTGACTATTATGTAATTCATATTGGTGATTTGACCCAGCAAAGGGATGGTGTAAGTAACATAAATGGGCTAACTGACCGAGTACTGATAACAGGGATTGAGGGGTATACATCCCTTACCTATAACCACAGCAATCCGTTTGTTGCATTTTCAGAATCCCTCATCTCAGGATCAACACAAGACAAAAAAGACTACATCAACCACCATGTTCAAAAGGGTACGCTAGACAGTCTTTACGCTGGCATACTAGCGTCTGAGATGACCGCTACCCAGTTGTCTGAGTTGGGACTTAAAGATTCGGCTGGTACAGAGTTTGAAGCTGTCCAAATACAAGAGTGGTTGGATTTGAAGGCTGGGGAATCGCCAGATCCAGATATTGATATTCCAGATCCAGATATTGATATTCCAGATCCAGATATTGATATTCCAGATCCAGATATTGATATTCCAGATCCAGATATTGATATTCCAGATCCAGACATTGATATTCCAGATCCAGACATTGATATTCCAGATCCAGACATTGATATTCCAGATCCAGACATTGATATCCCAGATCCAGACATTGATATCCCAGATCAAACCTTCGACTTCTCCCAATACATGGGGCAGATCAACGCTAGATTTGATGGTATAGACACACGGCTTGGGGGTATAGACACACGTATTGGTGGGATAAGCAATGGGGGCGGGGGTACTACGACTATTACTACCCCAGCACCAGATTTATCGGGGGTTCTGGGTGGTATATCTGCTCTAGATTCAAGACTAACAGGTCTCACAGGTGGTACGACTTACGGTGATGGTGGGTTTAACATATACGGGTTTGATGCGCGTGGGTATGATAGAGATGGGTACGACAAAGATGGGAAATACGACCCTGATAAGAAAACTACGGTAGAGGACTTTGCTGATGTCAGCGACATTGACATAGGTGCAAGCCTACCGACTATAAACACTGGGGAAGACCAATCTATAGATGACTCGTTGTTCTACAACCGTGGGACAGGTATCCACGATGACAAATACTGGGTAGGCGGGTCTAACATAGCAAATATAGCAAACACCCCAACGTACAATCCCTCTATCCAAGGGTTCAACTTTGAAGAGGACGCACCTAAGCTGATAGGCAACGTAACATCACCACGCTATAGTGCTGACCCCTACGCCACACTTGACACTAACACAGATGCCTTCGATGTTGGTATCACAAGTAGGTACAATCCTACAGTTTCATCTGCAACACCAACAGCACCGAGCAACTTTATTACAACAGCCAACGCTAATAACAATGCTAAACGCTACACTATTGACGCAACAAAAGCCGCAACAGCGGGGCTAGAGGCTGAACAACGAAACGGACAGTTTAACTTTGACGAAGCGATATAGACCAGCAACATTAAAAGACTTATCAGCAGTCGTGAACATAGCGTTAACCGAGGCTGAGAAGTTCCCCGTCAGACCAGACAAGAAGAAGATTAAGCAGTTAGTCACGGAGTCAATCTCCACGAAGTCTAACTTCTGTTGGGTCTCTGAGGAAGAGGGTAAGGTGACAGGTGCTTTGGTGGCTATCTCGCATCAAGGTCTTTGGTTTGAACGAAAACATTTATCAATTTTATTATTAACCACCACGACAAAAGGCGCGGGAGTCTCGATGCTAAGAGAGATGCTTGCGTGGGTGAGATCAAGTGGGGCGATTAAGGTAGTCACGACAGACTTCATTGTTCCTCCACGCATGGCAGTTTTATTAACACGGCTTGGGCTGAGTCCCACAACTACACACACATTTTTTAAAGGACAGTAATCATGGGATTTTTCGGCAAGTTATGGAAAGGGACTAAGAACATCTTTTCTGGAATCGGCAACTTTGTTAAGTCAGCTTTCAGCGGTAAGAACTGGTGGAAGACAGCACTGGTTGGAGCAACCGCCTACTTTGGTGGTGCGGCTCTTGGGTATTGGAATCCTGCTGGCACTGGTAGTATTTACGGTAAGTTCTCTGGTGCGCCTGTAACATCTGGTGACCTTGACGCTCCAGCAAGTAGTAAGGGTGGGTGGTTTGGTGCTTTATTTGGTGCTAACCGCAACGATGCCCCGCTTGAAGGGACATTTGCTCTAGAGACAGGGTTAGACGGTCAGATTGAACAGGGGCAGAACGATATGGCGGCTGAGTTTCTAGGTGGTGAGGGTTGGTCAGCACCTAAAATACCTCTAGGGCAATCTGTCAATCGGGCAGACCCACGGCTACTACAAACAGCCCATGCGAATAATACTGTTGGTGCTAGTACATTTGGTCTTGGTGAACGACCACCTATAGCCGCTGGACAATCATTACCTCTTGAGAATCTAGCTACTGGTGGTGGTGACATAGTCAAAACTGGTCAAGGTTTATTATCTGGCGCGGCTAATCTAGGGAATAAAACCCAAGAGTATTTACTTGGTCCGAAAGGTGATAGTAAGAATTGGGGCATGGCAGGAAATCCGTGGGTTCAGTACGGAATGTTGAACGCTGGGGCTAGTATATTTTCAGATTCCGCGGAGGAAGAGGCATATGGTAAAGCAATGGGTGAAGGCAGGGCGTTACAAAATCTTAATCAACCAGGCAATGTCTCTAGTGGTAGTAAATTCACACAACCCAGACAATCAGCAAGTGCCAGACAGACACAGGGAACTCCCAAAGATGAGGCTATTAGAATGGCATTAGCCACCATGACACCAGAACAGCAAGCCGCTTATATGGACAAGTTATACCTTGAGGGCGCAATTACCAAATCAGAACAGACACAGTTTGCATAGGAGATTAATATGCCAGAAGTAAATGGAAAGAAGTTTCCCTATGACAAGCAGGGAATTATAGCCGCTGAACAGGAGCGTGAGAGGGCACAGCCTCAACAACCCCAAGGTCAGGGTTCTCAACAACCCCAAGGTCAGGGTGAGAGTAACGCTGAGTTTGATAAGTATGTCGATAACGCAATGGAACTCCTGTATTCAGATGAGATTGCCAGCAAACTTTTAAAGTTAGGTGGTAACAATCAGGACTCTGTTGAAGGCATGGCAGACATGATTAGTATGTCAGTCATCAAGGTTGATGAGAAGAACGGAGATCAGATACCCGAAGATTTGATATTGCCCTTAACAGAGCAAGTGACTCAGATGGTTGAAGAGTTAATTGAATCGCAGACTAAGAAACCCGTCCCTGAGCAAGCAGTTATTAAAGCGAGTCAACTTGCAGTTAGGAATCTAATTGAGCATTATGGTGTAAGTGATGAACATATAGCTAATGCACTTCAAGGAATGAACCCAGAAGAAGTTAGGTCTGCCACTAAGGATTTAGAGGCTACAATGGGACAGGGTGAACAAAGAGGTCGTGAGCAAAGAGGTCGTGAGCAAAGAGGTCGTGAGCAAAGAGGTCGTGAGCAAAGAGGTCGTGAGCAAAGACCACAGCAAGGTCAACGCCCGCAACGACCTATGCCACAGCAAGGTCAACGCCCGCAACGACCTATGCCACAGCAAGGAGGAAGAAGATGAGTATACTAAGGAAAGCGGCAAAAGGGTTCTTTGAAGGTGCTGGAGAGTTTCAGAAGGAAGTCCTTAAAGATCAGATGGCTAATCGTGGGTGGATGCGTAGGCAGAAATACCTTGAAGGTGTTGAAGCCGCAAAATACGCCCGTAACAGAAGCGGTCAACAAGAAGATTGGGAGAATCGGGCGGATATTACGCGTAAGAGTAATCTATCAGTAAGAGCGACTAAGTTAGCTAGTACCTTACTATCTGCTGGATCGAATAAATATAAGTTCGACAACACGGGTAATTTGCGTGGGAATGATGTTACTGCTGTAGCGCAGTTAATAGATGGGTTCATGAGAGGTAGTTATACCAACGGCAAACCTGTGCCTGAAGCCCAAGCAAGTGAATTAGCAATGAGTGTAATTACCTCTAAAATGCGTGGTGTGGACGACAAGTCACCATACCCACACATACCATCAAGCGAGGTCATAGATCTGATTAGTGGCACTACCAAAAATCCCTCACCAAACTTGCCAGTTACCCCAGATCAGCAAGCGATGTTGGATATGGATAATGCGCCAAAAACTCCTAAGATTGAACCACAACAAAGCAAGAATCGTACTCAAGGTAGTGGTCTTTTTGGTCTGTAATACCATAACCACTACACAACGAATTACATATATAGAGATTAATACTTATGGCTAACTCGGAAAACCAGCTAAGTACAGAAGAATACGAGCGTATATTAGGTAACATCACATCCTTCGGTGGGACATCTAATAAACTAGCGGAGGATTCCCATAAGGAAAGGATGCGTGAGTTGGAAGAGGCTTATAATCCTGACCACTCAACATTCCTAGCCAATCATTTTAAGCATGGTCTTCAACGAGATGGAAACAGTCTGCAACTCACAGCCGCAGGGTTCACTGGGCAGACTGACCATGCCATTGATACCATACTAGCCCAAAACCAGTATGACTTTGACCACCCAAATGATTTGCCAACGGACAGGTTTTACAAAGCATACGAGAAGGCAGAAGACCCAATAGATGTGGGTAAGGCTGTTTATGATGAATTTAAAGGTGCTACTGGGCTGTTAGCCGAGAACATGAGCCAGTACGCATCTCATGTCCCAGCTATGGTCGCTGGTGGATTTACTGGTGCTAAAATCGGATCGGTAGGTGGTCCACCGGGTGCGCTTGCTGGTGGCACAATTGGAACTATTGCTGGTGGTGGCGCGGTGTCTGTCGCACTAGAGTATGGGTCGGCAGTTCGAGGTGCAGTCAATACATATCTTATCGAGAGGGGTTTAGACCCACTAGACAGGGACAATATCGCAAAAGCTATAGCAGAAGGTGATCTACTCAACACAGAGCGAGTTCCTGCCGCGACTAAAGGGTTAATTCTTGGTCTAGTTGATCGGTTGAGTCTTGGCATGATGGGTAAGGTGGCATCTGGTTCGTCACACGCAATAACTAAGGGACTTAAAGCCGCTGGTATTCAAGGTGGCTCTGAGTTCACTGGAGAGTTGTTAGGTAACTTGGCGCAGGAAATAGCTAGAGACCCTGATAAACCCCTGATTGACCATAATCTGGCGTGGCAAGATGCCACACTTGAAGGTCTTATAGGTGTTGGTGCATCCACCATTGAGATTTCTGCACTATCCATGCTAAACAATAAGGGTAGAGATAATGTGATGCGCGGTGGTGAAGCACCATACGACTTCGATGGGTTCACCTCACGCTATGACAGTAGTCAACCCAATGACCCATCCCCTAACCCAGAGGACACAGTACAACCTCAAGATATAGATGGTCAAAAACTCATAGAGTCGGAGCAGATAGTAGCTGACCAGCAATCTGCTGGTGATGCCTACAATGGTGTGAACTCTGCCCCAACCCCAGTAGTACCAATTAATGATGACACCCCAAGTAGTACCACTACCGAGTCTAGTGACGCACAGCATTTGCGTGATCTTCTTAACAAAGCACAAACACCAGACCCTACCCCCACAACTCCAGAGACACCAATCGTGGTTGCCGATGAAGGTGACGGAGTTATCACAGTTGACCCACAAGGAGATACCACTGGAGGAATAATCCCAGATGCTGTCGAGCCAGAACAACCAGAAGATCCTGTAACCACAGAAGATACCCAAGCTAAAAACTCATTCCCTATAAATAACTTTAAAGTGGGTAGTGACACTGATTGGACGACTAATGCTTTTTTGGGCATGATACAACTAGCTAAGAAGCATGGCATCAACAACATAACCAATAATTATGGTGTTGAAGTGGATAGTGAGAATGGTGTGTTTGCTATCAAGTCGAATGAGACAGACGAGGTTCTAACTGATGATGAGTGGGCTAACCTCATTAAGAGTGGTGGGCAGATAGTTGATTCTGTGCCAGAAGAGAACCAAGCTGACATTGATAAGAAAGAGTTAGCTAGCGCGAGTAGGAGTCAGAAGCAGAGAGATAAGTGGAAAGATCAGGACATCCATGAGGCGAAGAATAGAACTTGGGTATGGACTAAAGGACGAGCGGAAAAGAATCAAATCAATCGCGGTCTTGAAGATACCCACCACATTGACACCAGACCACATAACGGTGAGACTGAGTACATTCTACGCAAGAATCGTCCCCCATCTGAGGACTTTACATGGGTTGGGGCAGAGCGTAATACCGATGACGGTGTCTTTGGTTATGTGCGTATAGACAGTGGTGATGCTGGCACTATACTTAGGCAGTTAGGTTACTCTGGAGAACCGACTACTATGCCTGATGATTTTGATATAGCTAGAACCTATGGTTCTGGAACGCCAATATCCACTGGGGATCAGGTTTACCAAGTCAGCATCACAGATTTTGAAAACTTAGTTGGTAAAAAAGAGGGAGGTGATACAAGTGGTAGCTTACAAGAAACAGAAATCCAAGAAGAAGGACAAGAAGAAACAAAAGTAATTCCAACATCTGGCAGGCTTGAGGCTGAGTCTATAGATGCCTACAAGACCAGATTAAAACAAGCCCTCAGTGATGCTATTGATGGGGATGGCATCAAGAATAACAATGCTCTTAAAAAGATTATGCAGGGTGTGTCTGATAACCCTAAAGCTATACCTGATTCTCTTGAACAAAAGGATGCTCAAGAACTAATTGAGGTTATATTAGTAGATCGCGCACATAAGATTTCCCGTGGAGAAGGTACACTTAGAGAGAAGTTTGATGCCATCATAGCGTTGACTGCGAAGATACCGAACTTGAATATCCGAACTTCGGAATCTATGGATAAACAACAATATAGCACCCCAGCACCACTTGCCTATGCTGTCTCTATAATGTCAGGTGTAGCGGAGTCAGAGGATGGCAACCCATACGTAGCTGGTGAACAACCTACTATTTATGAGCCGACTGCTGGGAATGGGATGTTACTCATTGGTTCAGAGAGAGATAACTATACATTTGTTAATGAGTTAGATCCGAATAGGGTTAAGAATCTAAAGTCTGCTGGATTTACCAATGTATGGAATGAGAATATATTAACTGACACCCCGACTAATGACATCTTTGAGGTGGTCGTGGCTAACCCACCGTTTGGAAAACATGGGATGCTTAGTAATATAGACCAGATCATCCTAAAGAAAAGTATGGAGCGGTTAGAGGATGATGGGACTGCGGTGTTTATCATCTCTGGAGACCAAACCAAAAGGGTTGGTAATATATCGCCATCTGATCAGAAGTTTTTTAGGGAGTTGACCAAGAAATACAATGTAACCGATGTGTTTGAGGTTGGTGGTAATTTGTATAAATCACAAGGCACGACCTACCCAGTAAGGGTTATTAAGATAGAGGGTAAAACACCAACATCAGATGAGACCAGACTATCTTGGCTTAGATCTGGGGATGGTCTTGATACACACGTAGATAGATTTACAACATGGGACGAGGTATATGAAAGAAGCACAAGAAAAACTGTGGTATCCGAACCATCCGGAGATGAGTCACTCATCAAAGATGGCGATGGCGCATTGGACGGACAGACCCCCGAAGTCATTACTCCAGATAAAAAAGAGAGTGGCTTACAAAATAAGACAACTACTGGAGGAAGCGGAAGCGGAGGGGGTGTTGGAACAGGAGATCCTAAGGTTGACGGAAGACCTAGTACCGGAGATACACGACCTGATGTTGGATCACCCGACATCGGAACTGGAGATCCCACTGGAGGAATCGGACTCACTGATGTACCTGATGTCGCACTTCCCGACAAACAACCTACAGGGGATACCGACACAGGGAAAAATGTATCAAGAGATAGTACAGGAGATAGCGGAACAGGATCTACACCTGATGATGGAGCAACTAAGCGCGTCACTGAGGGAGTAACACCTAAAGCTAAAGATGGGTCAAGTCTATCTCCTGAACTACAGGAGAAGTTGGACAGTGGTATGAACACCATTTTCGATATATTAGTGGATGTCACTAAGACGCAAACACTCACTCCTGAAGAAAAAGCAAAGTTATTTCCTGCGTTAGCTAAACTTTTCGAAGTTGCCATCTCTGCTGGGTACACAAAATTTAAAGAGGCGACAAAGTTTGTGTTGGCTCAGATATCTAAAGCACTCGGTGTTGTCATGGCGAAGGCTATAGAAATAACTGAGATGATGGGTGTGTATCAAGCGGTTGCAGATCCTAATAGCGAGGGTACAACCTCTATCATCGAGTTAATTACTAAAGATGGTGGGTTTGTTGACGCTGATGGGAAACCTTCAACTGAGGTTATGCACTCTGAGTTGTTAGATACTGTTGAAGATGTGATAGTAGAAGAGTCTACTGACGAGCAAGGTACTCAACCTGATAAAGTAGAAGAGCAGGGGTCAGATTACCAAGTACCCTACCCAGTTAAGAGTCGTGGGTTCAACGAGTCCGTACTCATACCAGTAGCACTGAAAGAACCAACGGAGCGTTTCCTGAATAAACTGGAGTCAGAGGTAGGTGACATTGACCAGTATGTCATGGAGGAATTAGGGTACAAATCCGTTGATGAACTCTGGAAAGGGCTTATGGGGTTACAGGTCGATGGTGTAGCCTCTGCTATATATAACATCAATAACGGTGGCGCGACAATCATTGCCGACCAGACGGGTGTTGGTAAAGGTCGACAAGCCGCGGCTCTCATCAGATACGCTAAGAAGATCGGCAAAATACCTGTGTTCGTAACGATAGACCCTAACCTATTCACGGATATGTGGGATGACCTTGCTGATATAGGAACAACCGATATTGTACCGTTCATCTTTAATGATAAAGAGGGCATAACGGTTAAGGTCACAGAGGATTTATCTGATGCTATAGCATCTATCGAAACACAAGTAAGTAATTGGGAGATAACCACCTCAGAGGCGGATATAATAATAGATGGCATGATTGCTGGCAATAAGCCAACCTCTAAACTCATACACGTTACTAAAGGTGTAAAACGCAAACAGACATTTGAAAGTATTATTGAAACTGGTGAGTTGCCCGATGGTATTAACTCCCTGTTCTTCACGTACTCACAGATCACCTCGGACAACATCCAGCGGAAAGTCGTAGAGGCTATAGCGGATAGAGCATTGTTCGTCTTGGACGAGGCTCACAATATAGCAGGGGAGAAAACGAGAAAGGTTAATAAGGAAGATCCTAAAGTTACTGGTGCTGGATTCATGACTGATGTCATTTCTGGCAAACCTACCGTGTACCTATCTGCCACATTTGCTAAGACCCCAGACAATCTGGGCGGGTTCATGAATACCGACTTGCGGATAGCTGTTCGTAAAGAAGGTGACATAGGTTCAGCGTTAGCTGTTGGTGGCATCCCACTACAGACAATATCTACGTCCACCCTTGCAGAATATGGTCAGGTTATGCGTAGGGAGCGTAGTTTTAAAGGCATCGAGGTTAACAAGACAGTATTAACCGACCAGAAGGAGCATCACGCAGAGTTATTTGATGCCGTCACCACTGTCTTACGAGCCATTATTGAAGCAGATAGATCGTTCCACGACAATGACATCCATGCCGCTAATAAGGTTCTCAAAATGCAGTTATCTAGTGTTGGGGCTAGTAAATCAGTAGCACCTACACTAGACCACACATCCTTTAGTTCTACTGTACACAACTACATCAACCAAATACTGATGGCAGTCAAGGTAGAAGATGCTGTGGCGTGGGCTTTAGAGGCTCATAGTAATGATGAGAAGATTGTCATCGGCATCCAGAATACCATGATGAGTTTTATAGAGCATTACTCATCTGAGAATGGGTTAGTAAATGGTGATGTTATTGAGGCTAATTTCTCTGATGTATTGACGCGTGCATTAGATAGAACACTTCTTGTGAAAGAGAAAGGCTCGCTAGATGACCCAAGCCCATTCCCAATTTCCAAGTTATCGAAGACAACTAGCGATGCGTATGACAAGGCGTACTCGGCAATCAACAATCTGGTAGGTGATCTTGAAGAGTTAGTTATCCCCATATCACCCATAGATTACCTTATACGAAAACTCTCTGACCATAATATAAATATGGGTGAGATCACAGGTCGTACTATTCGTTTGAACTATGATAACAGTCTAGGTAGTGTTGATGGTGATATTGGCGTACCAACACTTGACTCTAGACCGAAACCTGACAAGCGCGGTATTGTAGATGACTTCAACTCTGGTGTGTTAGATGGTCTGATTGTTAATCAGGCAGGATCAACAGGTCTTAGCATCCACGCATCAGAGAAGTACGATGACCAAAAAGTTCGTCATATGTTGGTACTACAACCAATGGGTGACATTAACAGATTCATGCAGTTACTCGGTAGGATCAATCGCACAGGTCAGGTCAGACTACCTAAGTACACGTTATTAAGTACCGCACTTCCAGCCGAGATCAGGGCAGTTATTGTTCTGGCTCGTAAACTAGCGTCACTTAATGCTAACACCTCTGCTAATGACAAGTCTGATGTATCAGTTGATGCACCTGACATTTTCAACAAGTACGGTGATGAGATAGTAAATGATTTCTTAGTAGACAACCGTGAAATAGCAGAAGTCCTTGGTCTACATAAAAATATGGTTACAGAACCAGATAAAGAATCACAGATTGATATAGCTAGGAAGTTTACTGGTAGAGCCGCCCTCCTAGACACCGACAAACTAGACGCTATATACCGACAGATTAATTCTGATTATAAGGATAATATAGATTACCTAAACACTGTCGGTCAAAACGAACTCACAACACAAGTTTTAGACCTCAAGGCTAAGATACTTTTCTCAATAGTATTTCTTGAGGGTAGAGATCCGACTCATCTGTTCGGGGTTAACACAATCCTGCACAAAGTTAGCATGAAGTCACAGGGTAAACCACCTAAAGGAAAAGATGTGGCGTATGCCATATCTAAATCGTTAGGTGATACGGGTTCTCCCGAAGCTTTTGCTAAGACCATACTAGACTCAAAACTTAAGGCAGATAAAGATGCTGAGTATACTATCTCTATGGAGGCTAATTTAACAGCGTTAGGTCAACTTAAAAAGGAACTAGAGTATGAGGAAAGGATAGCCAGACGGCACAAAGCGATAGCTAGAACGGTCACAGAAGACCCCGTTGATTATAAAAAAGAGATAAAAGCAATTGAGACCGCAATTGAAGATCAAGATATTCAGTTGGGTGCTAACCAACACATCACCAACATAACAACACAAGCAATTACGTCCATCTTCACTGTCGGTCGTGCTGTGAAGTTGGATATTGATGGTGACATCATGCATGGGATTGTTGTGGATGTTAGAGATTCGCACCAGACAGGTATTGGATCACCGTACACTCTAGGTAAAACCTCAGTGACATTTATGGTCGCTAGTGGTATGCGCCAGATCAAATTACCCCTAACAAAGTTAATAAACCCACTTACAGGATTTCCACAAAAGGGTTCTGTTGTAGTAGATCTAGGCAAGAATATAGTAGAAGAAGGAGTTAAATCTGCTGGTGGTTCTGGTAAATCTTCCGCAAAATTACATAAGAACATCACACTGCTAGCCGATCTTTTAAAACCTATATTCGATAAGAAAGCCAACCTTGAACTTAGAGAAGAGCGGGTTATAGCCACGGGTAATCTTATAGCTGTGGCAAGTAAGTTAAATGGCACTGTGATTAGATTTACCGATGAGCATGGCGCTGTCCATACTGGATTCTTACTCTCTAAACAGTTTGCTAAAAACTTTGATATGTCATCAGACTCGTCACAGCCATTCCTGTTACTTAAGCCTGAGTACATAACGAATTTCTTAAGTGACTACCAGAAAGATTGGTGGGATAACGAGAGAATTGGCCCACGTCGTGCGGTGAAACACCCATTCTCACCCACCACAGCTATACACTCCCCGACAAGGGCAGTCCAGATAGTCCCACACGATGGGATAATGAAAATAGTAATTAATAGTAAGGCGGGTAAAGACGCACTACCACTTACTAAAGCCGCTAAGAAACAAGAGTTTAACGCGGTTCTTCACTCTAAGCGTTTGAAAGACAGTGGGTTGCTGTTTGCTGGTAGGAGTGGTAGTTCAATGTCTGCCGTGTTCTCAACCGAGAATATGCATGAAGTTATAACTACCCTGATTGGTAATGATGAGGTCAAGGGTCTAGTCGATCTCTACGCAATGGGGTCTTCCCGAGATGCGTTCATCAAAGCTGGTATGCCAGAAGCCAAGCCTGCTGAAAATACATTTGAGACTAAAGTAGAGCCTAAATCTGAGGATGATAATTCTCCAGAGATACTATCGAGAATCATGGGGTCTTCTAGAGATCCACAGTTTGGTGACTCCATGTCTACGGACGAGGTTGGGGTAGCGGCACAACGCATGGTGGCGGAACTCAAACTACACGATAGCGTTGACTCCCCTAGAATCCAAGTATACGCGACACAAGTTGAGGCATTTGGATCTGAAGCCACAGTAGATAAAGTTGGTATTCGTGCTGGTGGTTACGACCCAGTTCACAATGTGGTGATCTTGATTGCGGAGCATATGCACAGTGAAGAAGATGTGCGCTCCACTATGCGCCATGAGGTCATCGCTCACTACGGTCTGAACCTACTAGATCCGAAAGAGAAGAAGTCAATTATAGATAAGATTAGTGCATCACGGAAAGTCTTGTGGATGTCTAAAATCTGGAAGAAAATTGACGAGCGATACGGAGATTCCCCAGAGTCAGTAAAAGCAGAAGAAGTCTTAGCCTACCTTGCCGAAAGTAAACTTGGGAAAGCGCAAGAATTATTCATGAAGATCGCATCCTTCATAGCGAAGGTGTTGCGTAAGATGGGGTTCTTTAAAGGTAAGACCACAGTCGCAGAACTGCACAGCATTATCAATAGACTAGCCATGCGTATCAGAGAGAAACGTCATCGGTACGAGACTAACTCTGAGAACTCCCAGCAAGTTATGTTTATGAACCGTGGTCGTGGTGGCAATACGTTTGCCGAATCATTGAGCAACACCCATGCGTTTCTCCGCAGGAAATTCACGGATAGTCTGCAACCCATAGCTGATCTACAAGACTCTTACGGAGAGGTATTACCTGACGAACAGGATGTACACGGACATGAGAAGGTGATGAGAGGTCAGGTTGGTACTGGGGTAGAGGATTTTACGAATGGTAAGTACAAACAGTTAATAAGTGTGATGAATAAACATGGGATTAGTCTTGATGATTTAGACCTCTTCGTCTATGTCAAACACGCTGATGAGCGGAACACCTACATTGCCTCTATTAATGACGGTATGCCTGATGGTGGGTCTGGTCTGTACACGAATCCGTTGGAGGTCACTGACAAGCATCTGGAAAAGTTACTCAAGGAAGAGGAAACAGTAGATAGATTAAGACTAGATATCAACTCTGCTATCAATGGTCTGTCCCCAACAGAGTGGTTGAACGAGTTACAAGACAATAACCCACAGACGCATGAAAACTTACTTGAAGCCGCTCAGATCGCTTGGAATATAAATCGTGATACGTTAGCGGAGCTAAAACGCGGTGGTATTATCAGTGAAAAAGTAAAAGATATATTAACAGCACGAAATCAATACTATGTCCCATTGAAAGGTGGCGATCAGTATGAGACTACATCTGGTAGTGGTAGTAAGTTCTCTATCTTGGGTACTGGTCTTGGTAAGGCTATGGGTAGACGCTCAATGGCAGAAAGTCCTATTATCCACACGATTGCTGGTCGCATGGATTCAATAGTTAGAGTCAATAAGAACTTGGTTGGTAACAAGGTTGTTGAGTTAGTCATGGCTCACCCAGACAAGAAGTTATGGAGTATGGCTAGTACCCACTTTAAGTCATACGTCAGTCTTGAGCGTGAAGGTACTGAGGGTGGTGTTGGTGCTGGTGAGATGTTCTTTGGTATAGACTCGGAAGAGTTAGCGGCACTTAAAGATCAGGTCGTTGATTCAGCAATAGACAAGAACCGAGTTATCCGCGCCATAGAAACAACAGATGTAGACACAGGGGACGTTACTAAGGTTCGTAAAGTTGTCATGATAAAAGACAATTCCTATGTCTATAAGGATTCTACTTTCACTACTATGTTTGACGGTAAAGTTATCGCTGTCACGATCCACGATAAGTTAGTATTGAATGCCTTGAAAGGGTCGATGGTCAGTGATGAATCAGACATCATGCGGGTATTCCAAATACTCAGTAGCTATCAACGATTCCTCTCCAAAATGTACACTAGCTACAGCCCTAACTTCGTAGGCACTAACGCTCAACGTGACATTGAGTCTATGCTGATTAATACGGTTGGTGGCGCGGAGTTCTCTGAAGGTTCTACCCAAAGTGACTTCGCTATGCGCGCTATCAAAAACATTAAAGATGCTTTCTTCGGTATACGAGACTTTCAAGCTGGGAAAAACACTACGTGGGCTAAAAACTATAAGCAGATGCGTAAGGCTGGTGGGTCTATGAGTTACGCAAACCTACGCGATGCTGATGCTCTTATGAAAGAGGTTATGAATGACCTAAATAGGTATGGAACTATCCACGGATCTATGTTGGCGACAGGCGGTAGTGTCTTTAAAGCGATAGACAACTTCAATAGTGCTATAGAAAATACCGTAAGATTATCTGTGTTTGAAGCGGGTATTCATTTCGGACTCTCTAAACTTAAGTCAGCTAAACTATCCAGAGACATTTCTGTTGACCACGGTAAGAAAGGTGAATGGGGTCAGGTTATCGGTGCATTATATATGTTCGGACCGACTACTATTCAGAGTGGTGTTAACCTAATACACAGACTATTCACATCCCATAGATACCAGAAGGTTGTGGCGTTGCTCATTGGTCTTGGGTTCATCCTAGCAATGAAGAACTCTTTAGACGGTGGTGAGGACGAGGATGGCAACCCATACTGGGATCAGATACCACACCATTATAAGCGATCACGATTAATATATCTGTTCGATGACGGGACTAGCTGGAACTTACGTCTTCCATACGGTGCGGCTATCTTCCCATACATTGGTACATTGATGCATGAAGCGGCAACAAAACCCAATACGTCTATACCAGACATTGCAGAAAAGTTAATACTATCCGCATCCGCAAACTTCAATCCACTTGGTGGTGGGGATTTTATAGACGCAATCACCCCAACCGCACTTAAACTTATTGTCCAACCGTATAGAAATGTAAATTGGATGGGTACAAATGTCTACCCGTCAGGCCAGTATGATGACCGCAACAAAATGGATCACCTTAAGACTTGGGACTCAACAAACAAAACACTTAAAAGTATAATGAAAGCGTTCAATGACCTCAGTATAACTGATAATCCTGACAGTGTATTTTATAACGACACCTACGATACTAACCAATCTGGGTTTATAGATGTGTCCCCTGAAGTTGTGAAGCTAGCGTTCTCGCACCTCACTGGTGGGTTTGGGTCATCTATCGTAACACTAGGTAAGTTAGGTACGAAGATAGCTGAAGGTGAGGGTGGTGACATTGGTTGGAACGAAGTCCCTGTAGTACAAACCCTCACGATGTCGTGGGAGGCAGACCCACTTGATATGAAGGCTACACGGGATGAATACTATAGCTTGAAAGAAGCCGCAAAAACAATATCTAGTGGCTATGATTTGCGTACAAAAGATGGTCAGAAATACCGCGAGGATCACTCTAACATTATAAACCTTAATAGCATGACTAGGCGTTATGACGAGGACATTAGCTACCAAAAAGGTGAATTGAAAGGGTTAGACCCACTAAGCGATAAATATAAAAGCATTAGATCTAATATAAAACATCGGTATAATAGCTTTATAGGGGAGTATGAAAAAGCCTATGTCGAAGACGAAGAATACCGTAGGAACCAGTCGCGTTAATGTAGTACACTATACCTATCTACTTGGTGGTAGATATGGCTCTGGTGTGTAGATGGTTATCCTTTTCTCTCTACACATCCAGTGCCACCCCAACTCTAAACAGAACTCCGTCTATTATTATTGCCATAGTTTGAATGGTGACGTTCAAAACTACTTCCAGAAGATCCTAAAGCCAACCGCTCTACAAAGTCAGCATCATACTGCGGCACTTCCACCTTACGAACCCCTGCCGCTAGTATATTCTCCATGTCTTTCGCAACTTGCATTTTAGTCCATAAAAAACTCCCGTCTACATTCCTCTGATAATTAGCGGCATAAGCGTTCTCTATAGCCGATAATCTATTTGGTCTAATATTCACCTTGTTACTTATTGCGTATGATAAAAATCCAGTACCAGTTGCGGTGAATATATACCCGTCCATACACTCTAACGTAGTGCCATACGACCCACTACTAACTGCTTTAAACCCACCAAACCCAGAATTTAAAACATCAATTAAAGCTGACACACGGTTTTGGCAATGTCGTAAACTTAACGCACTCATAGTTAAACTCCATGTTATTTTTTTGGCTCATGTGAATTTGATGGATGATACACACGATATTTCTCAGCAATCTCTTTCTGCCTATCCAACGCCTCATTCAGCCAGTACACACCCTTTTCTAAGTCCTGTACTGGATCTCCCTTTAATCTAAATCTCCATACATACTTAATCACCTGACCGATACAAGACGCGGTGTAACCGTCAGTACAGCTAGCTAACGCAGATTTTATTGCATCCTTACACTCAACCTCTCCCGCAGTATAATGTGGTGGGTTATTAACCAAATCTAACTTCGTTTCACTCACTATCACCCCCTAATACTAACCTAAATATAAAATCAACCACCCCTACAAACACAAGGATTGGCAAAACAAAAATCGCATATAAATATGTCATACTTCCTCCATTAACTTTAACCTCTCTACCTCTTTTGCTAACCCAACCAATAATGACTGTTGTACTGATTCTTTCGCCTTCAATGACTCCACTACACGCTCATCGATAGTATTCTTTGCAACAATATAGTTAATGACAGTAGTCTCAGTTTGTCCTTGTCTGTGTAACCTGCCAACCGCCTGTAAGTAATGCTCGTTTGACCACGGCAAACAATAAAACACCATCTGATTCCCGCCGTGCTGTAGATTTAACCCATGCCCCATAGACTGAAAATGACCACACAGTAACCTCAACTTCCCATCATTGAAATCTCGTACTGAGTTGGGGGTTTTTATATGTGTGGCAAACGGGAACCGCGTTTTTATAGCACTCCAATCTGCCTTAAACTCGTAGAACAATAATATAGGTGTCACAGAACTTTCTACTAACTCGCTCAACGCCTTAAGCTTTTCGACATGGATCTGGACGATCTCCTTGACCTCGGTATATAAAAACCCGTTACACGCTTGGCGTAATTTCCCAGACAGGACAGCAGAGTTCACTGCCGCTATAGGGTTATTAGCTATCTCAACTATGAAGTCACGCTCTAACTGCTTGTAAGTTGTATATGCCTTTTCTGGCAACGTGACATTAATGGTGTTGTGTATCAATGGAGGTAAACTAAGATAGTCCTCTTTAGACATACGAAGAGTAATATCTTTGATCCTCTCCATAATATCATTACCAGCCCCATGCCTTAATTCCCAATTCCACTTATTGTAGTCAGTAGGGTAGAAAAACTCATTCTGAAATGTTGTGAATGATTTATGTAACCTCGTACCACCATCAATCAATCTGAACTGTGTCCATAGTGATGCTAATGTATTCGCGGCAGGAGTTGCTGACAGACAAAACACCCTGTCTACTTTGTTCCTAATCCCTTTAAGCGTCTTAAATCGTTTACTAGAGTGATTCTTAACCATACTAGACTCGTCCAGTATCAAAGTATCATATGACCAAGCAATTCCCTGGTCTTTTAATTCTTGAACTAACCAACCCACTAAGTCATATGACATTGATATAATTTTAGGATCAGACGCTAACAGCTCTCTTCTTCTCTGTGGATTACCATTAATCGGTATTACTGATATGTCCTTTAGGTGTTCCCATTCATATGGCTCTTCCGCCCAAACACTCTCAGCAATTCGTGGAGTCCCTAGAATTAGTGCTTTTTTACATTTCCCATCAGCAATTAACTTTTTTAGGGCGGTCAACATTGTGACTGTTTTTCCAAGCCCAGTGTCATATGAAAGTAGCCCACCTTCTAAGCGACTAATTAGGAAATCAACACCAACTCTTTGGTACTTGAATAAGTCAGTGTCACTCCGCATTTGTCCGTTCCCCATCAGTAGGTAGATACACCTCTACCACATCACGGTCAACCTCTTCGGCAACCCCTAATTCCCAAGCATCCCAATGAACTCTACTATTGTTGGTGCTGAACATCCCATGCAACTCTTCATTCAGTGCCATGATACACCTTGCGATGCAACTGCTTTGGTTATTAGCCAACTTCACATGAACTGTGTTATCACTGATCGCGGAATCCCAACGTATCTTTTCTCGTATTGCTGATATGCTGTAGCTTTTCCGCTTAGATACACGTTTAAGATACTTTGCGTTTCGCTCAAACGCATCAAACACATACATATTATTTGGCAACCACTCAACGAAGTTCTTTACCACCTTGTCATTAATCCCATCGAACAACTCAGGACGTGACTTTACAAGATTAACTATCTCTTCAGCCTGTCTCATTACTCATTACCTCCGCAACTAATGAATCTACACCATCTTTTGAATCTATGACCTCTACCCTCAACCCAAACAACCGCAACCTGTTAATCTGGTGCTGTTGCAACGCAGTAAGGGAGTTGCCCTTGCCCAGAGCCTTTAACTCCACGGCAATAACAACTCCCCTCGGGAAAATGCACAGTCTATCTGGAACACCTCTAGTAGATGGGGATGACCACTTAAAGGCATCACCCCCCACAGACCTAACCTGTTTAACTAGATATTTTTCAATAACAGACTCTCGCATAACCTAAAATGGTACACGATCATCTGATGCTACTTTAGGCGGCACTATCTCACCTTCCTTTGGTATATCTGCTATGGTTTTGTATCCAGTAGCCTTAGCCAGTTCTACCGTATCAACCCAACCCATGATATTTATCTCTGGTGCAGGGACAGACTTGGTTTTGTTACGAGCCTTCTTACTTGGCATATCCCAAGAAGTTAAAGACACTATAGGCATCTGAAACTTACCAACCTTTCTGGCATTTTGCATATACCCTTTTATCAATTTAGATACAGCTACCGTTCCCCCAACCGTGGACGTTGAATACTTATACAACTCCCCTGTCTGAAAGTCCGTGAAGTCAATCTTCAACACGTTCTTCCACCCATCCCCATCAGAGTAAACACCACTCTTGTCTGGAGAATAGTCTTTTAACTCTGACTTTTTAGGGAAATTATCCGCACCAGAGTCAACATCCTTGTACAACGCTGTAACCTCTGACGGTACGCTACCATCAACGTAGCAAAGAAACCCTTTTGCCGCACTATTGTGTACGTCTACAACAAATATCTGCTCTGGCAATATTGGAGATTGATCCTCACCATATAACCAATCACCTGCCTTGAACTTGGTGTAGTAAAACGCACCACCCTCATCTGCCACACCCTCATCAAATGCCGACATTCCTAACTCACTCACTTTCATTAAATCACTCACTTTGTCACCTCTTTCATCGTTGATATAGTTAATCTCTCTGATTCTTTTCCATCTATATAAAATGGGGATAAATCAATCCCAATTTCTTCTATCTGTGCCGTGTCTAATTTCTTCCTCCCTGCCACGGTAGTTAACTTAACTTTGAACCCAGTTCCGTCACATGAACCAGACACGACACCGCATCCAACTTCGTGCAGGAACATCTTGATTTCTTCCTCTACAAAACCCTTCGTCTTAGTTGCCTTTTTAATCTCCTTCATATATACATCTCTCTCCATGACTAGCTTAGATATATGTTTCATATCTCTCTCGTCTAGGACATTTTCTTTGGGTGGGTCATACTTCAGTACAGACTCACCACATGAATCTCTCCAAGCACAATAATCACACTCCCCTGTGTATTTGCCCTCGGCTAATAACTTTCTCGGATCATCTAGGTTGCTGAAAATCTTAGCTACCCTGCCACGAACTGCGTCAGCAACAGTAGGATCATACCGAATCTCAAACATCGTTATATCCTGATAGTCAGATGCGTTCACATAGATGATCCAACCCCGATCAGGTCTGTGGTCGGTCTTTTTATGATACAAATCCATTTGAACCTGTACCTGAACAACGTGATCCTCTTTAGGCTCAGATAAATTAGATCGTGGGTCAATTGATTTAATCTCAATCGCAACCTCATCATCGTCAGGATCATCTGTAGTGCCAGTTTCAGACTCACCAAAATGTTTAGCAGACGTACTGTATGATCTGTTGATAGATAACAACCCATCAGAAGTTGCTGACAATTTCCCATCGACTAATGTGACTTGGTTATCTCCCCAATACCAGAAAGCGTAATACCTATATGGTTCTACACGGTCACGCACTAAACTATCAATCAGGTTAGAAAGCCAATACTCAACATTGTGACCACGCTCCAAAAACCCCCAACGATTCTTGTAACCCACATCCTTTGGGTGATCTGATTTGTCATACGCCACAGCCCTTAAACATTTATTACTGCTACTTGCACCAACAGTTTTAGAGCGGTCATGAACATCACCAGACTGAGTACGAAACTCCGTCTTTTTAGCGTATGGTATATCTATCAAAGACTGTCGGAACGCTGTTAAGTCATCCATTTGAACCACCATTTTTATCTGGAAAGATTGGTAGCAAAGCCTCTATCTCTTCTATGTCCTTACGAATTGCTTTACCTATCCGCTCCATGTAGGCATCAACACTCTCCGTATCTGGATCACGCACCGCCCAATACTTACCCCTCTCCCCCTTATCAGAATAGCCACCCTTAACAGGGTCGTGTACTACCCCACAAGAGTGTTCTATAGCTTGTAAACTACGGCAGTATCTAATGAGGTCATCAATACCCTCTGGACTCAACTCAGATGCTTGCCGTGTTAGTTCTTCCAAAATTATTTTACTACTTTGCATCATCCACCTCCAATACATCTATCTCATTCGCTTCAGGTATCCATTGCATACTTCCTTCAAGGTCGCCAATCTTGAGGTTCACAATATGTTGAGCGTGACCCTCACTATCGGCATTAACCACCAGAACCCCTGACATGAAGTATCTCTTCATCCAATACGCCCTATACTTTTTCATCACGTTACCCCCAAATCTCAACCACTACGGTTTCTGGAGATGCTGATATAACTGCGTGGGCTAACCGATCCAACGCAGGATCACTAACATCACCATGAACCCTTTTCACCACCGCTTCACCATCATTCGTGAATATGCAATCTACAACCCACACCAAATCACCATCCACAAGCCGCCAGTCTTTTTTAAGTTCCAGTTGCGCACCTGTTAGTTGGTATGGGTTGTTTCTAGGTCTTTTAACACGCTTCAACTGCTTCATGACACGCCCCCATCCATAACAACGTAATCATCACAAGTAGGGCATTTGTCGCTGACAGACGTAACCCTTACCGCACAAGGTCGGCAATAAGCATTCTTCATAACATTCTCACTATAATGGACATCTTCTTTGGCTCTGGCGATTGCCAGTTCATACTCATGCAGACCGATCACGATCCATGTGTTGATTGCTGATTGGACACTTGGGCGTTGGGTGAAGTCAATACCACTAATTTGCCGGTACTCATCCCTTGCTATACGCATCACCTGTTGTGTGAACAGGTCTTCTGCACTATCACTCCATTTATATTTAGCGTTGAACCGCTCGTCTAACTGTTCTTTGACAGCCGCATCAAGATGCAGACTGATGGTTTTTATATCTCTTTTAACTCGCTTCATTCTCATTATCTCCTTTTCTCAAAATATGTACACTCTTTGAAGAGTGCAAATTAATAATAGCACAAGCTAGTCGTGGATAGCAATATTTAATTTAGTTGCACCTGATTGCCGATAGTTGATAGAATCAAGCCTCCTACAACCAATAAGAGGACACATGGGCGATGACATACTTAAGAAAATAACAGATGATTGGAACTCCCAAATAGCAACATCACCATCAACATTAGTTAAAAAGATAAAAAGTGTCGGTGGAGAGAGTATAGAAGGTGATTGGTATCTGGTGGACAGGTGTATCGTTAACGTGAAAATAGCGAACTTACTCTACTCAATCCCTGATCTAGCGTGGGCGATACTCAGCGAGGAAGGTGATCTACAGTTAGTTGACCTACCAACAGCTATCGCCCCTGACATTGTAGTTAAGGCGGTGGATTTACTGAAAACCCACACCACACATGAAAATAATATAAATCTTGAATTACATTAGCGAGGTGTAATAAATATGTCAAAAAGACAAAGACCACTTATGCAGACCACCTACCTCGGAGATGCCGAAGAGGACAGGATTGAAGACCTTATTAAAGAGCGAGTTAAAGAGGATAGAAGACAAAGGAATGAACCCGAAATTAAGATTGATTGGACATACTCTACTATAAAGCAGTTCTGTCAACGGTATCCTGTCTTCACGGAAGGTGGTGTCCGATTCATGCTCCACGAAGAATCCAAACATCATCTGCGGGAGCGTGGTTGTGTTGTCCGTGTCGGTGGAAGAATATTGGTGCATGAGAAAAAGTTCTTAAAGGCACATGGATTAGAGTATTGATAACATCACTAGCTAGTGCTATAATATTAAAACTATCAAAGCACAGGGAAAGTTAGAGCATGACCAAATTTAAGGAATTTTATCTGGGGTTATCTACGCATGAACGCAGAGAGTTAGCCAAACGCATGGACACCTCAGAACAATACTTGTACCAACTCAGTACAGGTTTTAGGCGTTTTGGTTACAAGACCCTAGAGCGTGTTGAGTCTGCTACATGGGGTTATATCACGCCCAATGACTTGATAGTCACCACACCACCACCAAGAGTCAGAACACCCTTATTAAGAAAGAAAGTGTCTGAGTTGATGCGCTCTGGCAACCCTTGACTTACTTAATGAAGTCGCACCCCGATCCTGTGTATCGGGGTTTCTTTTTTATGGGGATAAAAGGATAAAAACATGGATAAGATCACCGCACAATTTGTAGCAGAGTCAATATCACCAGACCTAGCTAAAGTCGAAAAAGACGGTTCATGGGTTACGCAATGTGTACACCCTAACCACCCTGACAATGACCCCTCTCTGGTTATCACCGATAAGAAAGGTGGTGGCATACTGGTGTTCTGCCGTGGAGGTTGTAAGCAGAGCGAAGTCGTTGCAGAACTCCAGAACAGGGAACTGTGGGCAACCAAGTCAGACCTGAGAACAAGTGTTAAGGGCAAGGGTAGCCGTAGCACCGTGACTTCTAAGTACCGATACTATTCTGAGGATGGGGAATTACTGTTTGAAAAGCAACGTAAAGAATCATCCGCAGGGAAAAAGACCTTTGTCATCGGTACATATAATGAAACGGGTGCTTTTATCTACGGCAAACCCAAAGGACACCCACCCCTGTACAACCTGAGTGCAGTTATATCTTCACAGGAAGTGTACATCGTGGAGGGTGAGAAAGATGTTGATACCTTAACTGACCTTGGGATAACTGCCACCACTAACTTTGACGGTGCAGGGAGGTGGTCTATTGACCACTACAACCCACCGCTCAAGGGCAAAGATATTATCTTAGTACCTGACAATGACACCGCAGGGCGTAAGCACATGAACGTAGTGGGTATGTCCGTTATGCTTGTCGCTAATAGTGTTAAGGTGCTGATGTTAGATGGACTCCCTGACAAGGGGGATGTCTCCGATTGGCTGAATGGTGGGCGTAGCATCGTGGAGTTTCTAGCCCTCTCGTCCGATGCTCCACCATTCTCCCCAGATGACGCTGTGCCGTGGCGTGACAGGCTATTGATGAGTGACAAGGGGGTTGTTGAGAAGATCGCTAAGAATGTCCACATAGCCTTTAGACACGCACCACAGTTTAAGAATAAGTTGCGGTTCAATCTGTTCACCCACACCGTAGAGATCAGCGACAGTGGTGATGATCTGCCGTGGGCAAGTTCTGGTGAGTGGACTGACCATGACACCATGATGGCAAATGTAGAGTTGAATGACATGGGCATCTTGGTGGGTAAGAACCTGACCGATGATGGGATGCTGTCAGTTGCAAGATTGTCTGAGAACTCCTATGACCCCTTGAAAGATTACTTAGAGGGTGTTGAGTGGGATGGTGTGCCTAGAGTTGATGATTGGCTACTTACCTATGCTAACTGTACTGACCGCAAGGACTACCTTAACATCATTGGTGCTAAGTGGTTGATTGGTGCTGTAGCCAGAGGTCTTAATAACAACCCGAATGGGGTTAAAGTAGACACTATGCTCATCTTGGAATCTGCACAGGGGCGTAAGAAAAGTACCCTTGTAGAGAGTTTATGCCCCGATAAGACATGGTTCTGCGATGGGATTGAGGGTGATCTTGGGAACAAAGATGCTGTGATTCTGTTGCAAGGTGCGTTCATCGTGGAAATTCCTGAGTTGGGAGCGTTCTCCAAGACCGCAATCAACCAACAAAAGTCTTTTATTAGTCGTAAGGTTGATAAGGTGAGGTTGCCGTTTGAGCGGCACAGTTCGTCATTGCCCAGACGATGTGTGTTTATTGGTACGCATAACCCCAATGGTGAAGAGTATCTGCGTGACCCATCAGGGAATCGTAGGTTTCTTCCTTGTGAGGTTGGTGCTACCGTGGATATTGAGGGTTTGGAACGTGACAGAAACCAACTCTGGGGTGAGGCGGTACACCGCTATAAATCAGGTGAATCTTGGTGGGTGGACGATGAGAGTATGGCAGAAATTGTCAGGTCAGAGCAGAGTAGTCGGTTCTTAGACCATGACATTATGGACGTTGTGGATATGTATATTACACAGCAACCAATCATTCTAGATGCCACGGATAAAAGGAATATTGACATTGAATGGCACGACCGTGATGAGTCTTTGACAGTCTTTTTCCCCAAACTATTCTGGTTGGAAGTGTATGCGGAAGAGTTCGCTACAGGGTGTCAAAAACAGCTTAAAGATGGTATCAATCGGGGCATGGCACACCGTGGGTGGGTGAAGGGAACTTACTGGTGTGGTGGGTTGAAATCTACCTGTAAAGGGTTCAAAAAGACCACAAAAGAGGGTGGCGATGAGGATTTTGGTAAGGTTTTGGGAAAGGTGCTGAAACCATTACTAAAAAGTAATGGTTCTAGCGTGGATGAAAAAAACCTTACCAAAAACACAAAACCTTACCAAAACCTTACCAAAAAACCCGAAAACCCCGAAAACTCGGAGTTTATCGGAAAAACGCTGAAACCATTACTAAATAGTAATGAATCTGATTCTGGTAAGGTAAGGAAAACGGTAAGGTCGGAAAAAACGCTGGAAGCCACGGAATCCGTGGCAATAATAAAACCTTACTTACCTTACTATAAAAAGAGTAATATTATTAAATATAATAATAATGTAAATAGTAATGACATAAATTATTCTCACAGGATGGTTATGAAAACGGGTTATTTTGGTAAGGTTGGTAAGGTCGAGAAAAACGGTAATTATTTTTCTGTTGTCCGAGGGGATTCTGAGAAACCTTACCAACCTTACCGAAAAAACAGCATAACTTTTGTCGAGACCGAATTTTTGTTATCCACGTTCGATTCGTTGGTTGGAATTGACTTTGAAACCACAGGTTTATCGCCACGAATAGGTCATGTAAGATCGGCTCAATTATGGTGTGGTGATGTGGGTATTTTTGTCGATTTTGGTGCTGACCTTGGTTATGAGAATCGGGATAAGGAGGGAGTGATCCGTGGGAACTTAGCGTTCCGAGATTTCTGCCAAGCGATCAGTAAACATACACATGGGTTCGTGGCACATAATGCTCAGTTTGAACACAAGTGGATTCGCCACGCTTGTCCAGAGGTTGGGGATAGGATTGTTATCCACGATACGATGTTAGCTTATGGTTCAATGTATGGTGGGGCGATTTCGTTAGCTGACGCTTGTAAACGGTTTCTTAAAGTGGATTTGCCCAAGACCCAACAGAAAAGTAATTGGAACGCCTTGGAGTTAACTGACACACAAATATCTTATGCTATGGCAGATTCCGAGATTGTTCTGGATTTGTGGAAGGTGTTGGGTAAGCAGTTAAATGACCGTGGGATGGTCAAAGGGTATAAGTTGTTGTTGAGTAGTGTCGCTCCTATTGACCGTATGATGAGTAACGGTATGCCTTTTGATATTGTGGGTCATGAGCGTGTTCTTAGACGCTTTGAAGAGGGTGTTGAGTTAGCATCTAGGAGTCTTAATCGCATCTGTCCTGAGATTGCGAATTGGGATTCACCGACACAGGTTGTTAAGTGGGTTAATGCCAAGTTATCGGAGTGTCCTTTAGAGGATAGACGCTCTGCTTTGGCAGGGTGGGAAAAGACAGGTGGTGGTGCTTTAACATTGGGTAGGGCTGTTTTAACTGAGCGGTTGTCTGGTGGGCATATTAAGGATGGGTATTTGCGTAAGGTGTTGTCTAGGTATCTCGCTCGTCAACGAAGGAAGAAAATTAAGAGTACATACGGCAGTTCGTTACGAAAATTGGTTAGTGATGGTCGTATTTATGGTCATCTGAGGATTATGGGTGCGGTGACAGGACGAATGTCATCATCTGAGCCTAATCTACAGAATATGCCGTCAGGGGCGTTTAGAGGGTTATTTAAAGCATCCGAGGATTGTAAGATTTTAGTCTGCGATTACTCACAAATTGAGGTTCGTGTGGGTGGTATGTTGGCAGATTGTGATGTACTTGGTGATATTTTCTCTAAGGGGATTGATGTGCATCGAGGTACTGCGGCTAAAATGTTCCGTGTTTCAGTTGATGAGGTCACTAAGGCACAACGTAGAGCCGCAAAAAGTTTAACTTTTGGTATGCAATACGGCATGGGTGCTAGAAGTATTGCTAAGTTGATGGATTGTACTGTTGAAGAGGCTAATGGGTTCATCAGGTTGTGGAAGTCAACCTACCCTAAAGTATCGGTCTGGCGGGATGCTCAAGCTAAGATAGGGTCACAAGGTGGGTTATTAACTACAGCAGGGGGGAGAACTATTTATGTGAACAGGGGTGTTTCACCATCATGTTGTTACAATTATCCTGTACAGGGGTCAGCTAGTGATGTGATGTATGCCGCAATCATTGAGTTGGACAGGTTGCTAAGTTGGGAGGATATTGACTGCCGACCTATTGCGGTGGTTCATGATGAGATTGTTATGGAGTCAGCAGATCGTGATGTTGACAGGAGTAAAGAGTTACTGGAGATGGCAATGTTAAATGGGTTTAAGCAGATATTCCCTGATGGTGATATTACAGGGTTGTTGGACGGTGGTTGTTTAGTAGGTGATTCGTGGGGGGTTAAGTGATTAAGTGGTTAAATAAATGGGTCAGACCAACGGAAGAACCACGAAGGTCAGAGAATCAATGTCATTGTGGTGCGAACATGATTGTGTATTATTCCAAGGGGATTAGGTCGTGCTACCATTGTGGTAGAAACTATGAAATCTCTAATGGTGTGGAAATTAGGCATCAGCGATGAGGTGATATTGGTTTGAGTTAGGTTTAGCATCCACTTTGCGCCCACCTTCTCAAACTATGTTCCTCGTTCCTCCACTCCCAAAATGGGTTTTTTCCCATTAAAATCATGGGTCTTCCCTGACCTGTGAGTTCTCCCTGATTCGTCCGATCTCTTTTATTTACGCTCCGAGTTCAGAAACCAATGTACAAATTCATCGGGGTTTTTTATTGTCCGATCATTTGCATCATTTCGTAAATTTAAATATTCTTTTGCACTCATGGAAACCTGATATTCGTTAAGTGGTTGCCATGCTATATCTTTAATAGTTTCTAAATCTACCTTAAAACTATTTCCTATTTCATCGACAATGGTGTGTTTAACTAAATCGTTTTTTGTGTATAGATATTTTATTGGGTTATAAGAATATCCCCTTAGTGGGTTTTCTAAATCCCACGTTTGGCTAATGCATTGTGATACATAGTCACTTGATACGCCTGTCTCGATCAGTTCATCTACGGTTATCGTTGATGGGTTAAAATCCTTTAGGTGTTCTACTATTGTTACACGACACTTTTCGTCTTCAATTAATCGGTGATTCGTTGTCATTTTTTACCCCTTGGTGGTGTTGTTAAAAACTCATTGTTAAATATACTTGTGTAAATAGATTTAAAAATAAGCTGAACGACTAGCAAGTGACACTAGCCGTTCATCATCATTTATTGTTTGTTCATAGTTTAAAATCCTTGTTGTTTTGATCGTCTAAATATTCGTGTATATCGGCTAAACTGAAACCCATGTGTTCTAAAAAATCGTTCGTTGCTCTTGGTCTATTTCTAATGAATATTTCTAACTTGCTTGCGGTGTGTTGGTAAACTGGTGCTTTAGTTTTGACCTTGATTTTCTTGTGCGTCTTTTTTGGTTTGAGTGGTGGATACGTTACACTTGAGCGATACCCATTGGAGTTATACCCATAGTTGGTGGCATATCCCCAATCAATTTCTTCACATGGTTCTTTAAAGACTTGTAAATTATCCCAATCAAATTCTAAAAGCTTATCTATTAGTTCAAGCATAAAATCTATATCTTGATATTCGTTAGTGGTGTGTTGATTGAAATATCCGACAGATAAATTCACACATTCATTCACTTTAAAACGAAAACTGGCACTATCAGTTACACTACCCACGGCTGATTGCATTCCAAGGCTTTCATATTGCAAAGCATATTGTGTACTGGCAGTTCGCACCCCTAATTGGGTTGTGACGATGTCGTTATACCCTTTTCTGTCAAACGATATAGCTTGTGTGATATTGTCCAAACATAGTGTGTTAGCACAGTGTTCTGAGCCGTTACACCCAATTTCTTCCTCCCTCATGAGGATATACACCCCATTGGGTGGATTGGACGATTTGAGTAGTTGTAGTAAAATGAAGATTCCGGTCGTATCATCCGCTCCGAGACAATTTGCTGTTGATGATACGACCGAGTACTGATCGTCTATCAGCAATTTTTGTTGTCCACCGATTTGATGTACTGTATCAGTATGGGCTAAAAATAGTTTATCGGGATTGTCTCCAATCTCACACATAAAATTTCCGAAACTATCCTCGAAACCACCATGCATTTCGATAGTTGGTAATATGAATTTCTCACACCAAGCATCTTCCTCGACACTCATTGCCGGTCTCATAGTTTTTAACATTTCTAAATATTCGTCTTTTAAGTTTTGCATTATCTTCTCCCTTTTCTTATCCAGTTTGTTGTTTGTTCATGCTCTACAGAAATACACTTTACTGAACAGTAGTAATACCCATTATCGGAAATAATACTTGTACTTCTGCGGTGGAGCGGAACAATTACTTTTCTTGTATTTCGATCTGATCTCGCATCGTGTTCGCAATTCATACACGTTCGCAAACCATGCTTATTGTGAGTGCTTTGGTCGAGCCATTGCAAAACATATAATTTATTTCGATACTTCCCTAATTCATCATTTCTAAAAATGCCATGTCCTTTAACGGTCGAATACTCATCACTCTCTTTTAAACATTTTTTAGAACAGAACATCAATGTTGAATGGTAATAATGATGTAAGCCGTTAGACTTGTATGACCTCTTATCACACGTTGGACAAGCAGGACGATTATCTAATAATGCTGTACTAGCCATGTACTGATAATGCCCACCATCGGCTTGAAAATAACCCTTTGGGTCTACTCTAAACTTTTTAGTATATTCACTATATGATAGTGAGCTAGTACCATCGAGATATGGGATTATTAGGTGGTGCTGTTTATCTGTTGAGTTATGATCTTCCAATGGTAACGGGTTTAGATATACACCCTGAAGAAACCGAGGCGATTGTTTAAATCCTAAGTCTTTCATGTGTTGCACTAGAATATCTCTTTCGGGGCATCTACCATAAACTTTGTGGCTCATTAGCTGTTGATCGGGTCTAACAAGAACTCTCGCAAGTACAGTATCTTCACCATTACAATCACCATAGATATAAGCGAGCTGTATACCACTCTCGCCACCGTAACATCCAGCAGGGTGTAACACATCTGTGTCGAAATATGCCCCCCATTCATACGAGTGCCGACCGCCCATACATGACTGTGCGGGGTAATCAGTAGAACATTCAGACAGTGTTCCACTTTGCTCATACATCTCTACAATGTCAGGAGAGCTTGTTGCTATCTGCACATTGATACTCTGCTGATTTGTATATGCTCTATGATCGGCTTTATACAGTGAAGATAGCCGATTAATTTCTCCCTCTTCTAATGTAGTGACTCTCTTTAGATACTTTCCTATCTTGGTAGTTGTATACCTTGGTTCACCCTCCACTACACGATTAAAAATAGCCACCGTATCAAATTTTGATGATACTTCTTGTTTAGGGAAATGCGGTATATCTACTCCAAGAGGTAGCCGCATTCGATTGATATGCTCGCTTAGTTGGTATTCGCCTGAAGCGAATTTCGTTACTTCATTCAGCCGAGCGGTTTTAAATTCACCTCCATGTTCTTCCGCCATCACTAACGCTTCAGTAATTTGATTCACTGTAATACTCATACTGTTGCACCCCATAAAATTAATAGTAAGGTTACACACCCAACTAGCCCAATTGCGGCAGTTATTGCCGTAATTAAGTCTCTCTGTTCTTCAATGTACTTTTGATTCGTGCAGTTTTTGTAGTCGATCATAACGCCTTACTCCTTTGTGTTGGTGGTAGTTGTCCGGGATTGTTCCCGGTTGTCATCTCTGACAATTCCAGTTTACCCTTTATATATAAGAGTGCCAAGCATTGATTGAGATTGATAGTCACGTTGTCATGCTGTCATTGTCACACCCAATCATTGGATCAGGCTGATCAGTATGAAAAGTATTGCGTTCCATTGTCAGAACATCATCGACACATTAAAATGTCATCAAATCAGCGTGTAAGCGTGTCATTTTGATATAATGAGAGCGTGAAATCGTGATTTTGGCGTTTTATTAAAAGGGTGGGGAGGGTAAAGAGGGGCGTGACCCCCTGACGCTAACACGCCCGCCCACGCTCACATATATATACTTTTAACACGGTTAATTGGAGGATTTTATGTCTAAAGTAGATAAGTACATAACTAAGATCGAGACAGGTGCGAACTCTTGTGAACGGTATACAGATGAGAATGGGGTTGATGTACACCACCACGTTCACGATCCTTATGTAGCCACACACTCACCACCCACGCTTACCCCACCCAGAGCGCCTAAGTTTGGTGAGGTTGGGTGGGGCAAAGGTAAGCGTAAAACTGGTGGGTCAGTGCATGGTACTCGTACTCGTATAACCATATCCAGGGATGTTAAGGAGATAGTAGAGAAAGAGGGTCTAAACCCAGCAGAAGCACTTGTCAGAGTAGCCGAAATGGCAGAGGATAAGGGTGATTTAGGAACAGCCCGTAGCTGTTATTCCGAGTTGTTATCTTATATAAGTACGAAGAAAGACATCTCCAAGATAGATACCAGTGCATTAATAGTTCACTGGAGATCCCCAGATGATGCGCCTAAACAGATAGGTGGTGAAGTGATAGAGGTTATCGAAGACAACAGCGATGATTCCAAGAAACAGGGGGGGTAGGTCTGATCCCCACCCATTAACACTGGCAACCAACACACACTAACTTCAACACACTATATATTTTTTGGTATAATAGCATAAGCTAGTTATAAACCTTCAGGGAGTATTATAGTGCCAGAAGTAGAGATACCCTATTATCCAAGACCACTCCAACGACATCTCCATGACAATATAAAGAGGTGGTCTGTAGTCGTGGCACACAGGCGTTTTGGGAAGACCTTCTGGGCGATTAATCACTTACTCCGTGACGCACTGACAATGCGTAAGGACAATGTTAGGTTGGCATATATTGCTCCCACTTATCGTCAGGCTAAAACGATCGCATGGGACATCTTAAAGAATATGTCCAGACCAGTTCCTCGGATACTCATTAATGAGACTGAGTTACGGATTGATTATCCCAATGGCTCACGACTTCGGTTATATGGTGCAGGGGATGATCCAGACGCACTTCGCGGGCAGTATTTCGATGGGGTGGTGCTTGACGAGTATGCCCAGATGCCATCAAGTCTCTTTGGCGAGATTATTAGACCAAGTTTATCAGATCGTAAGGGGTATGCCATATGGATAGGGACTCCACAAGGCAATGACCTATTTTACGACTTATATCAATCCGCGAAGGTTAGGGAAGAAGCCAAGGATTCGACATGGATGACAGCACTCTTTAGGGCTTCTGAGACAGGGGTCATTGACCAAGATGAGTTAGAAGACGCTAAGACCATAATGACCCCAGCCGAGTATGCTCAAGAGTACGAGTGCAGTTTTACTGCCGCGATTGAGGGAAGTTATTATGGGTCGTTCATGGACAGGGCAGAGGAAGAGGGTCGGCTTGAAGCTGTGCCTTACGAGACTATGTTACCTGTTCATACGGCATTTGACCTCGGAATAAGTGATAGTACCGCTATCATCTTCTATCAGGTTTTGAGGAGGGAGATCAGGATAATTGACTATTATGAACAGGACGGAGAGGGTCTGGCACATTATATAGCTTATCTTTCGCGTAAACCGTACACCTACGGGACTCAC
>Ga0105349_10000065_pt1 | contig 37071 bp, 31 predicted proteins | sample EN1Hudseemescosm_FD_83661 | JGI IMG/M metagenome (GOLD analysis project Ga0105349, IMG submission 83661) | Methane-oxidizing microbial communities from mesocosms in the Hudson Canyon - EN1B Hudson Canyon | ecosystem: Environmental > Aquatic > Marine > Cold seeps | place: Hudson Canyon...
AAACTTAAATCAACAGCATTACCTCCCAAAGGAGAGGGCTGGAAAGTATGGTTCTCAGCATTCTTTTCATGCCTTTATAAGCCGTTAAGATAAGCTAAAAAAGAAATTTATTTTTACTTCTCTCCAGCAAGGGAGGCTTTAAGAGCTGTTGCTTTTCCACGCTTAATGGTGACATAGCCAATTTAATTGGCACTTACTTTAATCAGCCAATACCAACGTGATGTTAGCTGCATGACTGCCGGAGTGATACACCATAAGACATAAAAAAACCCGCTAAGCCTTTTGACTTGCGGGTTTTAACACCGTATGACACGGTGTGATTCTTCTATTTGGTGCCGATGGCCGGAGTTGAACCGGCACGACCTAAGTCACCACCCCCTCAAGGTGGCGTGTCTACCAATTTCACCACATCGGCTTGTTTTTATTTGGGGGTAACAACCTCATCAACTACGGGTACATCAGTAGCAACAGGAACGGGGCTATCCTTTAGTATCGCTGGTGCGGCATTACCATCTTCAGCAATTGTAGGTATTTCAGCCGCTAATTGCTCAACAACAGGAATATCCATAATATCTGTATCAGGCCCTGTATTTCCACTTAGCACAGCTAAAGCTAGACTAGTAGAGAAAAATGCAGTTGCTAAAACGCCTGTCGTTCTTGATAAAAAAGAAGCTGAACCTTGCGCGCCAAAAACCGTACCTGAAGAGCCGCTACCGAATGCTGCACCAGCATCTGCACCTTTTCCATGTTGCATTAACACTAGCACGATAACTGCTAAACCCACTACCATATGACCGATTATAATAACTTGATACATTTTACTTTTGAAATGATGAATAAATCTTTAAAAAAGAGTCCGCTACTAGCGAAGCTCCACCAATTAATACGCCATCTATATCTGGCATTTCCACTAATGTTTTTACATTGTCCGGCTTAACACTACCGCCATATAAAATCTGAATATTATCTGCAATCTCTTGGTCTTTACCCGCAATTAATTGGCGAATAAAGTGCAACACTTCTTGTGCTTGCTCACCTGTTGCTGTCTTTCCTGTTCCAATCGCCCATAATGGCTCATAAGAAATCACTGCATTTCGAAAACTTTCTATCCCAGCCATTTCAATAACAACATTTAGCTGTTCAGCAACAACATCAAAGGTGCGTCCTTGTTCACGCTCTTCCAATGTTTCTGTGGTACTTAAAATGGGAATAATTCCTGCAGCAACGGCTAAACAAAATCTTTTAGCTACTGATACATTAGTATAGTCCGAGAATGCTCGACATTCTGAATGACCAACAATGGCGTACTTGCAATTAAACTCTTTAAGCATAATTGCTGATATTTCACCGGTATAAGCACCCGTTTCATGTGCTGCAACATTCTGTGCTCCGCAAATTAAGCTAGAACCTGCTGCTTGCAAATGTGCGCTTACTTCAGGAATATATAGATAAGGAGGACAAACAACTAAATCCGCATCTCTTGCAGGAATATCTGCAGCAATTATTGAATCTATAAGCTTAGTCGCACTTTGTCGATTTACACTCATCTTCCAATTTCCGATGACTAACCCTCGACGCATTACAACCTCCAAAATCTAAACACAGTATGATAAGCGATTATCACCCTATATTTCAAGCAGTGATTGAATTCTTCACGACTTCAGCTAATTCATTTGCGTGCTTTCTAACCACATCCTCATGAACGCCTTCAACCATTACGCGGATTAATGGCTCTGTCCCTGATGCTCGCAATAAAACTCGGCCTTCATCACCTAGTGTTTTTTCAACTTTTTTAACTGCTTGTTGAATTGCTTCATTTTTACTAGGGTCAACTTTCTTTACGACTTTGACATTGACTAATATCTGCGGGTATTTATTCATTTCAGACTTTAACTCATGGAGAGTTTTGCCCGTTCTGTGTATTTCCGCCAGCACTTGTAAAGCGGCAACAATCCCGTCACCTGTCGTCGTTCTATCTAAACAAATAATATGCCCCGACCCTTCTCCACCTAGCGTACTATTATTCTGTTTCATTAACTCCATAACATGACGATCACCCACATTTGCACGCAGTAAATCAAGCTTCAGTTTCTTTAAGCCATGCTCCATACCTAAGTTTGACATCAAAGTACCGATCACTGGTCCTTGTAATTTTCCAACTGACTGCCTTGCTTTCGCTACAATAAAAATAAGTTCGTCACCATCAACTTCCTCACCTTTATGGTCTATCATAATTAATCGATCACCATCTCCATCTAAGGCAACGCCTAAATCTGCACGATAATTAATAACAGCATTTTTTAGTAATTCTGGTTTAGTCGCACCACATTTTTCATTAATATTTAAACCATCTGGAGACGCAGCAATCTCAATGACTTCTGCCCCAACCTCTTTAAAAACATGAGGCGCTATATGGTAAGTTGCACCATTAGCACAATCCACCACCATTCTTAGTCCTGAAAAGTCAATTCCTGCGGGGATACTCGCTTTACAAAACTCAATATACCTTCCAGCAGCATCAGTCACTCGTTTCGCTTTACCTAATTGAGATGACTGAACTGTTGTCATTGGCTGGTCTAAATAATATTCAATTTTATGCTCTAGCTCATCCGGCAGTTTAGTTCCCTCATTAGAAAAAAACTTAATCCCATTATCATAATAGGCATTGTGTGAAGCACTAATAACAATACCCGCTTGAGCTCGTAAAGTACGCGTCAAATAAGCAATTGCTGGCGTTGGCATAGGCCCTAATAAACGAGTATTTACACCTGCTGCTGCTAGCCCTGCTTCTAATGCCGATTCAAACATATAACCTGAAATACGCGTATCTTTACCAAGCAAGACAAAGCCTTGCCCCTCTTTTGCAAAAACACGCCCTGCTGCCCAACCTAATTTTAGAAAAAAATCTGGGGTAATAGGATATTCACCTACCGTACCGCGTATACCATCCGTACCAAAATATTTTTTTGTCATTATTGAGTCCCTAATTATCTAATTACAAAAAAAAGGAGAATTTATAAAATCCCCCTTTTTTAAATTCAATAAACAATCTAGCTAATTAATTTTGCTCAGCTGCATCGCCAATTGATTTGTCAGTATCATCTTTTTTATCAACAACAATATCCACTTTAACTCTTTGGTTAGGCGGCGCTGAATCATCCCAACCTTGCGGGTCTCTCACTGGACGACGGGCCATTAAATCATCAATCTGGTCTTTATCGATAGTCTCATACTTCATCAATGCATCTGACATTGCATGCAAAATATCTTCATTATCTTTTAAAAGTTGCTCTGAACGTGCATAATTTTTATCAATAATAGAGCGTATTTCTTCGTCAATCGTATGTGAAGTTTCATCAGCAACACTTTTATGTTGTGTTACTGAACGCCCTAAAAATACTTCACCTTCTTCTTCACTATAAGCTAAAGGCCCTAAACGCTGAGAGAACCCCCACTTTGTAACCATATTTCTAGCTAATTCAGTTGCTCTTTCAATATCATTAGAGGCGCCAGTTGATACCAATTCCCAACCAAAAATTTGTGCTTCAGCAATCCGCCCACCATACAAGCTAGAAATCATACTATCTAATTTACGCTTACTCGCACTATATTGATCTTTTTCTGGTAAAAACATGGTAATACCCAGTGCGCGACCACGCGGCATAATACTGACCTTATAAACCGGATCATGCTCAGGTACTAACTTACCAATAATGGCATGCCCTGCTTCATGGTAAGCGGTCATTTTCTTTTCTTTATCATCCATCACCATAGAGCGCTTCTCAGCTCCCATGATTAATTTATCTTTTGCTTGCTCTAGGTCAATCATACTAACTAAGCGCTTATTCATACGCGCAGCATATAAGGCAGCCTCATTCACTAAATTTGCTAAATCAGCGCCTGAAAACCCTGGTGTGCCTTGTGCAATAAATTTAACTTCCACATCATCTGCTGCCGGTACTTTACCCATATGAACATTCAAGATGTGCTCTCTACCTTTTACATCAGGTAAGCTCACAGTGACTTGACGATCGAATCGACCCGGACGCAATAAAGCAGCATCCAATACATCAGGTCTATTGGTAGCAGCAATGACAATAACGCCTTCATTACCTTCAAAGCCATCCATTTCAACTAATAACTGGTTTAACGTCTGCTCACGCTCATCATTCCCCCCCCCTAAACCCGCACCACGCTGGCGTCCTACCGCATCAATTTCATCGATAAAGATAATACAAGGTGAATGACGTTTTGCCTGCTCAAACATATCACGAACTCGTGAAGCTCCCACACCAACAAACATTTCTACAAAATCAGACCCTGAAATAGTAAAAAAAGGGACTTTTGCTTCACCTGCAATTGCTCTCGCTAATAAGGTTTTTCCTGTTCCCGGTGGGCCTATCATTAATGCACCACGAGGAATTTTTCCACCTAACTTTTGATATTTTGTGGGATCTTTTAAAAAATCCACCATTTCTTCAACTTCTTCTTTTGCTTCATCACAGCCAGCAACATCAGCAAACGTGACTTTAATTTGATCTTCTTCTAGCATGCGAGCTTTGCTTTTACCAAAACTCATTGGCCCACCTTTACCGCCACCACCTTGCATCTGGCGCATAAAAAACACCCAAACACCAATCAGTAATAACATTGGAAACCATGAGATAAAAATCTGCATAAGCATTGATTCATTTTCAACTGGCTGTGCTTTTATCTGCACACCATTAGCTAATAAATCATCGACTAAATGCGGATCATTCGGAGCATAAGTGGAAAACTTATTGCCACCTTGCAAATTACCTTTAATACCATGCTCATCATCTAAAACGACTTCACTTACCTGACCTGACTTGACTGCATCTATAAATTGAGAATAAGAAAGCTCTGAATTTTTCTGTGTCCCTCGCGTACCAAAATTATTAAATACAGACATCAAAACAACAGCAATGACAACCCATAACATTACATTTTTAACCATATCGTTCAATTTGTACGCCCTAGCCTTAAAGGCCGTTATTCAAAAAACACAGTATCACATCAAAGTTTACTAACTTTAACTGACGCCGCCTTCGGTGGGCCTGATAGCCCAAGTCACACTTCATCTACCTACAATAAGGCCAAAATCTTATTTTTTAAAGCCCTTACCTAAAATATATACTTCATTACTCCGAGCTCTTGATGATTTTGGCTTTCTAATCAAAACTTTATCAAATGATGCATCGACTTGTTTTTTATACTCTTCAAAGCCTGCCCCCTGGAAAACTTTAACCAAAAATGAGCCCCCCTTCACCAGAGTTGCTTGTGCCGTCTCTAACGCTAATTCACATAAATACATTGAGCTCGGCTGATCCATTGCTTTATTTCCGCTAATATTGGGAGCCATATCAGACATTACCACATCAATGGATGCCCCATCTAAAACCTGAGTCAGTTGTTCGTATACCTCATTCTCACGAAAATCACCTTGAATAAAATCAACCCCTTCAATAGGCTCTATGTCTAAAATATCCAGTGCAACGACTTTTTGCTTTTTCCCCACTATTTTTCGTGCATATTCAGACCAGCCTCCAGGAGCCGCGCCTAAATCAACAACATTCATATGTGGCTGTATCAAGTGATCCTTTTCTAAGATTTCTACTAACTTAAAAGTGGCTCTAGAGCGATAACCTAAAGCCTTTGCTTTTTTTACATACTCATCATTAACATGCTCTTGCATCCACTGATTACTGCTTTTACTTCGTGCCATATTTATTTAGTGTAAAATTGTCTTATTTTATTATATTGAAGGAAATACAGAGTGAATTCTGAAGAATTAAAGCTAATGAAAGGCAAAGCCCATGCTTTGCAGCCAGTGATTATGATTGGTCAAGCCGGTTTAACTGAACCCGTACTTAAGGAAGTTGAGCTTGCGCTAAATACTCATGAGCTAATCAAAATAAAGGTCCGCGCCGAAAGAGAGGATCGCAAGCTTATTCAAGAAGCTCTACTCTCTGAAACTCGTGCAGAACTTATTCAAAGTATAGGCCAAGTTGTCGTTATTTATCGAAAAAAACCTAAAGTAGAACCTAAGAAAAAGAAACAAGGAAGTCGGCGTAGGGACTAGTAGCCCCGCGCTACTTTAATTGTTGTCGGTGCTATTTATTTCACACCGACAACAACCAAACTATTAAATATATTGGATAGATAAAATTTCGTAATCAACATCACCATTAGGTGTTTTAACCGTCACAACATCTTCAACTTCTTTACCAATTAATGCTCTAGCAATAGGTGATCCCACTGATATACGCCCTTCTTTGATATCAGCTTCATCTTGCCCCACAATTTGATAAGTTACTTTTTTTTCAGTTTCTAGATCTTCAATTTCAACTGTCGCACCAAAAATCACTTTACCCTTAGCATCAATTTCTTTTATATCAATAATTTGTGCATTAGAAAGTTTACCTTCAATCTCATTAATTCGACCTTCAGCAAAACTTTGTTGCTCACGCGCAGCATGATACTCAGCATTTTCTTTTAAATCACCATGTTCCCTTGCAGTCGCTATTGCTTCAACAATTCGTGGTCGAGTTACTGTTTTTAACTCGTCTAATTCAGCTTTTAATTTTTCAGCCCCAACAACCGTAAGTGGTACTTTATCCATTTAAAACTCCAACAAACTTAACAAATAATCTTACAAAAAAGAAAGGCTGACAAACGCCAGCCTTCTAGTTAATTAATATTTAAAATCACTTTTTAATGCAAAGTGCTGTGTAAATCTTGCAAACAATTTACATCACCCGCATCTAACTCACCTAAAGCATAACAGGCCGCACGCGCACCTGCCATAGTTGTGTAATAAGTTACTCGATGCTGTAAGGCTTCTCTGCGCATTGTAAATGAATCTGAAATGGCCTTTACCCCTTCAGTCGTATTAATGATTAACTGAATTTGATCATTTTTAATCATATCGACTGTATTAGGCCGCCCTTCATTTACTTTACAAACAATTTCACACTCTACACCCGCATCCTTTAGAACCTTCCCTGTACCACGTGTTGCGAGAATTTCATAATTTTTAGAAATTAATATCTTAGCAACTTCTACTATTTTAGGTTTATCTGCTTCACGAATACTGATTAATACTTTACCGCTATGACTTAAATCAACACCAGAAGCACGCTGAGACTTAGCAAAAGCTTCGCCAAAGGTTTTTCCAACACCCATAACTTCACCTGTTGATTTCATCTCTGGCCCTAACAAAGGATCTACTCCAGGGAACTTAACAAACGGGAAGACGGCTTCTTTTACAGAAAAATAACTAGGGACACGCTCTTCGGTAATGCCTTGCTCTTTTAAAGATTTACCAGCCATACACAGTGCCGCAATCTTGGCTAGTGGATGCCCAGTTGCTTTAGACACAAAAGGCGCAGTACGTGAAGCTCTTGGATTGACCTCAAGCACATAAATCGTCTCACCCTGAATAGCAAACTGTGTATTCATCAACCCTCGAACACCTAATGCCTCAGCCATTAATTTAACTTGAACACGAAGTTCATCTTGTAAATGAGCGGCTAAATCATACGGCGGAATTGAACATGCAGAGTCACCTGAGTGCACCCCTGCTTGTTCAACATGCTGCATTAAACCACCGATCAATAATGTTTCACCATCATAAATCGCATCCACATCCATCTCAATCGCATCATCTAAAAAGCGATCAAGCAATACTGGCGATTCATTAGAAACGCTAATAGCCTCTTTCATATAACGTTTTAGTGATTCTTCGTTATACACTATCTCCATACCACGCCCACCAAGTACATAAGAGGGACGTACCACCAAAGGGAAGCCTAAATCTTTAGCAACACTCACCGCTTGCTCTGTAGATGAGGCTATACCATTTGGCGGCTGCTTTAGGTTTAATTTTTCAATAAGCTGCTGAAAACGTTCACGGTCTTCTGCTAAATCAATGGCATCAGGAGATGTACCGATAATAGGTGCGCCTGCCGCCTCTAAATCTCTCGCCAATTTTAATGGAGTCTGTCCGCCATACTGCACGATAACCCCTTTAGGCTTCTCTAACTCAATGATCTCCATCACGTCTTCAAAGGTTAACGACTCAAAATACAATCGATCAGAGGTATCAAAATCAGTTGAAACAGTTTCTGGATTACAGTTCACCATAATCGTTTCATAGCCTTCTTCACGCAATGCTAAAGCCGCATGAACACAACAGTAATCAAACTCAATACCTTGCCCAATACGATTAGGACCGCCACCTAAGATGATGATTTTTTCTTTATCAGTAACTCGTGCTTCACATGCCTGCTCATAGCTTGAATACATGTAAGCAGTCTCTGATGAAAATTCAGCCGCACAAGAATCAATACGCTTATACACTGGGCGAATATCTTGGTCATGTCGTGATTTACGCACGTCACGCTCTTTAGTCCCTAATAATTTAGCTAGACGCGCATCAGAAAAACCTTTTTGTTTTAATTTAAAAAGCTCACCTGCCCCTAAAGTCGCTAAAGTCTTAGTCGCTAATGAATTTTCAGTTATCACTAAATCTTCAACTTGTGCTAAAAACCAAGGGTCGATTTTGCTTGCTTCATGAACATCATCAAAACTCATACCACTACGAAATGCATCGGCAACGTACCATAAACGTTCCGGCCCGGGATGACGCATTTCACGCTGCATTTTATCCCCAATATCGGGGGCCTGGAGGTCCACAATTTCATCCAAGCCATCAACACCCACTTCAAGCCCACGTAATGCTTTTTGTAATGATTCCTGGAAGGTCCGGCCAATAGCCATTACCTCACCTACAGATTTCATTTGGGTCGTCAATCGATCATCTGCCTGTGGAAATTTTTCAAACGTAAAGCGAGGAACTTTAGTGACTACATAGTCAATCGAAGGTTCAAATGAGGCGGGCGTTGCCCCCCCTGTAATTTCATTTTTCAACTCGTCCAGCGTATAACCAACTGCGAGCTTAGCTGCCACTTTTGCAATAGGAAAACCTGTTGCTTTAGAAGCCAAAGCAGATGAACGAGAAACACGCGGGTTCATTTCAATCACAACCATGCGCCCATCTTCTGGGTTAATTGCAACTTGAACGTTTGACCCCCCGGTATCAACACCAATTTCACGCAATACCGCGAGAGAGACATTCCGTAGAATTTGATATTCTTTGTCTGTTAATGTCTGCGCTGGCGCGACAGTAATTGAATCTCCTGTATGCACACCCATTGGGTCAAAGTTTTCAATTGAACAAATAATGATGCAGTTATCGTTTTTATCACGAACTACCTCCATTTCGTATTCTTTCCAACCTAATACTGATTCTTCAATTAATAATTCGTCAGTGGGAGATAAATACAGGCCACGCTCACAAATTTCAATAAACTCTTCTTTGTTATAAGCAATTCCACCCCCACTGCCACCCATCGTGAACGACGGTCGAATAACCGTTGGGTAACCCACTTCAGCTTGAGCTGCGAAAGCCTCTTCCATAGTATGCGCTGTTTTAGAGCGAGCAACCTCAAACCCTAGCCTTCCCATTGCCAGATTAAATAGCTCTCTATCTTCAGCCATATTAATGGCTTCTTTAGTTGCACCAATCATTTCCACGCCGTACTTTTCTAGTACACCATGCTTATCTAAATCTAGCGCACAATTTAATGCTGTTTGCCCGCCCATAGTTGGCAATACTGCATCTGGGCGCTCTTTTTCAATAATTTTTTCAACTGTCTGCCAGTCAATGGGTTCGATATAAATCGCATCGGCCATATCAGGATCAGTCATAATTGTTGCTGGGTTAGAGTTTACCAAAATAATACGGTAACCCTCTTCACGTAGTGCTTTACAAGCTTGGGTCCCTGAATAATCAAACTCACAAGCCTGACCAATAACAATAGGACCAGCGCCTAATAATAAAATGGATTTTATGTCGGTTCTTTTTGGCATTTATATTAGCTCTATTTTATTGGTTAGCTTGGTTCATCATGGTCATAAAATCATCAAATAATGATTCCACATCATGAGGGCCTGGACTTGCTTCAGGGTGTCCTTGAAAGCTCATTGCTGGAATATCTGTCCGTGAAATCCCCTGCAAACTACCATCAAATAAAGAGTGAAAAGTAGCTTGTAAATTTTCTGGTAAAGTTTTCTCATCAACTGCAAAACCGTGATTCTGACTACTAATCATCACACGACTGGTTGATTTCTCTTGAACAGGATGATTAGCACCATGATGACCAAACTTCATCTTTTCAGTCTTTGCCCCACAGGCCAATGCAAGCAACTGGTGTCCTAAGCAAATACCAAATACCGGTACCTTTTTCTCTAGAATCACTTTAATTGCGTCAATTGCATAAGTACAAGGCTCTGGATCACCGGGGCCATTAGACAAGAAAACACCATCAGGTTTCATTGCCAATACATCTGCTGCCGGTGTTGTTGCAGGCACAACAGTTACACGGCAGCCTCTATTAGCTAGTAAACGTAAAATATTGCGCTTAACGCCAAAATCATACGCAACAACATGCTTTGTTAAGCTCTCTGCTTGCTTATGCCCCTCTTCTAAAGACCAAGTATTCTCTGTCCATTCATAAGGCGCTTTAGTCGTTACTTCTTTTGCTAAATCCATTCCCTTTAATCCTGGAAAGTCAGACATTGCAGCTTTAGCTACTGACTCATCACAGCTATCCCCGGCAATAATACAACCACGCTGCGCTCCTTTATCTCGTAGCACTCGAGTTAACTGACGAGTATCAATTTCGGCAATAGCAACAACCTTATTCTCTTGCAAGTATTGTGTTAATGTTTTTTCTGAGCGCCAATTACTAGCAACAATGGGTAAATCCCGAATAACTAAGCCACTAGCAAAAACACCTGATGATTCATTATCTTCATCATTAGTGCCTACATTACCTATATGTGGATAGGTTAAGGTTACAATTTGTTTTGCATAAGAAGGATCACTAAGGATCTCCTGATAGCCTGTTAATGATGTATTAAACACCACCTCTCCAGCAGAACAGCCATCTGCGCCTACCGACACGCCATGAAAAACTGTGCCATCTTCCAACATTAATAATGCCGGTTTGTTCATTGTAGCCACCTTAAATGTACAAAACGGGAAGCACCTTTCGGCCCTTCCCGTTATAGAATTAATTACGTCTAATCATATTGACTATAGAAACAGCCAATTAATTTCTACAATTTTACTGAATTATCAGGGTGCGGTCATTAAGATTTTTATAATTTGTGACTCACAACAATATTTTTTTAAAACAAAGCTCAGTAAACACCTAATAAAAAAACAATTATTGTGCTCAGCTCTGGTCTAAAGATTTATTAATAAATTTCTTTAAATTATCCTCTGACACATCATCCATATCCAAAAACACCATACCAACTTGACACTCTCCTTGCGCAAGTCGTCTTGAATATGTAATGCCACAATTTGCCTTAATAATATCTGGCTTACCCTGTGCATTAGTGACCGTCAATTGCATTTCAACTTCAACAGGCCGTCCCTGACTCACGACATCACCCTGAGGTGTAATTAGGTTTCGGTCATCTGTTGTGCAACGCAAGCCAATACCCTTTACAGATAAATTCAAAGTCTGTGCATGTACCTTTTCACCCAAGCTATTTTCAATATCCACCGGCAAATTCTCTACAATCCTTGGACAAACACGCCTTTTTAAATTCATACTTTCCCCAGAAAACACATTACAACAGGGCTACTCTTTATAATTAATAAAGTTCTGCACTTGCATCCATATCTCCGGTATTTCCATATAGCATAGGCACACCCTCATTTAACTGCTGCGCTTCAAGCACTTCACAAATAACAAGCTGATGATCGCCTGCCTTTACTTCATGGCTCAGCTTACAATCAAAGTAAGCCAAGCTTTCTTTCAAAATGGGGACGCCAGCTGCCGTAGTTTCCCAAGAACCTACTTTCATTTTCTCAGCATCATATGCTTTCCCAAAATGCGCGGCTAAGGACATTTGCGCCTGACTTAAAACATTCACACTACAGACGCCCCCTTCTTTCAATAACTGATACGAATGATGCTCAGGGTTAATGCTTATCGCCAACATAACAGGAGAAAAAGACACCTGCATTACCCACGCAGCTGTAAATGCATTCACTTCTTGCCCATTAGTTACGCCAACAATGTAAACACCTTGGCTTAACACTTGTTGCATTAATGCATCTACTTTTTTCATTAATCAGTCACCAAATCAATACGCATAGACAAATCAACCGCAGAAATATTTTTGGTCAACGCGCCTATAGAAATATAATCAACACCTGTTTCTGCAACTTCCCGAATACCACTTAAAGAAATATTACCTGACGCCTCTAAGTCAACTTTTCCGGCAACTTTTTGCACCGCTTCCTGCAACTGCCCAATAGAAAAGTTATCCAACATAATTCGGTCAGCCCCTGCATTCATTGCTTGAAGTAATTCCCCCATACTTTCTACTTCTACTTCAACCCACTTATCACTAATCTCTCTTGCCCTAGTAATCGCCTGAGCAATAGAGCCGGCAGCCAAAATATGATTTTCTTTTATTAATACACCATCATACAAGCCTAGTCGATGATTATGAGATCCGCCACAAACTACCGCATATTTTTGTGCATCACGTAAACCGGGAATCGTTTTACGGGTATCTAAAACCTTACATTTCGTCCCCGCTACAGCATCTGCATATTGTCGCGAAATTGTTGCCGTCGCTGCCAAAGTTTGCAATAAGTTCAATGCTGCCCGCTCTCCAGTCAACAATGACCTAGCTAATCCTTGCAAAGTACACAAAACACTTCCGGCCTCAACCCACTGCCCCTCAGCAACTAACCATTCAATTTGAATACCGGCATTCAGTTCTTTAAAAATTGCATTAAACCAATCCTGACCGCAACAAACCATTGCATCACGAGTAATGACGGTTGCAGTAGCTCCTGTAGCTTCAGAGACTATCGCTGCCGTAATATCACCACTACCAACATCTTCATCTAAAAAAGGCCTCACATTTATCGGGGCGGTATAATTCATCTACGATTCCAAACTAAAAATTAATACTCAAGCACAAAGACTCTCTCTAACTATTTACGCTCTTTTAACTTAACTGCTCTATACGTGTAATAACTACATCTAACAACTGAGCATCATAATGACGCTTTAAAGTTGAATCTTCAGGGCGGTTAATCATTTCAGCAGCAACGTCAGCCATTAGCTTTTGAGTAAAATGACGTCTCAACACAACATCTTCAGGAATGCTCACAGTTACATCATCAGTAGCTTCTATATCCGGCTTCTGTGCTTCTAGGTTCTGTAAATAATGACGCCTTAAAGTAGAATCCTCGGGGACTTGCTCACCTAAATCCGCCTTATTAGCCATTAAATTTTGCATATAATGACGTCTCAACGTTGAATCTTGTGGAATTTCGCTAATGGGTTCACAAGGAACCTCTTGTTCCTGGATTACCTCGACTGCCGCATCAACTTTTTCTGCAACTTCTATCTCTTCAACAACTGGCTCTATAATAACTTCAGCTTCTTTCTCTACGTCATCTTCTACAACGACCTCTGAAACCGCTTCAATTTCTACTTCCTGTTCTTCCTCTACATCATTTTCTACAACGACGTCTGAAACCGCTTCAATGTCTACTTTCTGCTCTTCAACAACAGGCTCCTGCTCCTGCTCTTCCTCTACGTCATCTTCTACAGTGACTTCTGAAACCGCTTCAATGTCTACTTTCTGTTCTTCAACTGCCTCATTAACAGGCTCTTCCACCTGAGTCGCTACATCCGAACTATCTTTACTCATATAAAGCCATATTAAAACAGCTGCAACTACAATTACCCCAAGTTCAATCATCGTTTACTCTCTTGTCCATTATTAGGTTTAGTGCATGCAAACACTCTAAGTTTTTTTGAAATACAGCCATGACCCTTTTCATTAATTACAAAAAAGAGGTCAATACACTCATAATTCAATAACCGTGCATTATTCCATATTATTCAGACGGTTCATAAGGGATATTTTATTTTATCTGACTGGGCAGCAATCAACAGCAACCAATAAAATAATCTCAGCTATAATATTTTCTGCTTTGTCCACATTAATAAGCAAGGTAAAACTACCCGATAAACAGTAGCCACTTCATCAACAGCCTTTTTTATCGCACTTAATAAAAAACTCCAGACAAAATGCTTATAAAAAATCACTGGCTCACTTCAGCTAAACACATACCCTCACCAAACTGCGATCAGCGCGCTCAAGAAAACGACCTTTCTTTAATTGTGATTCACTGCATAAGCTTACCCGAAGGACAGTTTTCTACACCTTATATTACCCAGCTATTTACCAACCAACTCGACCAAAAAAAGCACCCTAGCTTCGCTAAAATTTGCCACTTGGAGGTTTCTAGCCATATATTAATTAACCGCACTGGGAGCATCAACCAATACGTAGCTTTCAACCAACGTGCATGGCATGCAGGGGTGTCTGAATATCAAGGACGAAAAAAGTGCAATGATTTTTCAATTGGTATTGAGCTAGAAGGCACCGTTAATAGCCCCTTTACAGAAATACAATATCAACAACTAGCTACGCTTATTCAGTGCTTAATTCAAACCTACCCTAGCCTATCTTCTGAGCATATTACTGGACATAGCGACATAGCGCCCGAACGCAAACAAGACCCTGGCAGCTGCTTTAAGTGGGATAAAATACATCAACTCATCAACCAGGCTTAAATTCTCCTTGGTGTTGCAGATAAGCGTATCAAAGTTACAAATCACTTTCTCTGCTCCTGAATTTGTAAAACCAAACTATAAATAACCGGAAAAACCAATAAACTCAGTAACAACACGGTCAACATCCCACCTAAAACAGGTGCAGCAATACGTTGCGTAACATCTGCCCCCGTACCACTGCTTAGCATAATTGGAATTAAACCGACCATCGTAGCGAATGCCGTAATAACAACTGGTCTAACACGCAAAGCAGTAGCCGATGCCACCGCCTCCCGAATTTGTTCCACTGACAGTAAACCTTTGCTATTTCTACGTAGTTTTTTAATTTCAATATCAATAAAATTTAATACCATGACCCCCGTTTCAGCGGCTGTTCCGGCCAATGCAATAAACCCTACATACACCGCAACTGATAAATTAAAACCATAAAAATAGACAGCCCAAACTCCACCAATCAGCCCAAAAGGAACCGTAAGCATAACAATACTTGGCTCAATAATATTGCCAAAAGTAAGGTATAAAAGAAAAAAGATAACCAATAAAGTAACTGGCACCACCACCTGCAGCCTGGCCGCGGCTCTTTGCATATATTCAAATTGCCCCGACCAAACCACGGTATACCCAGCAGGGATTTTTACTTTTTCATGTAAAACCCGCTTTGCTTTAGCAACAAACCCCCCAATATCTGAGCTATTAATATCCACATAAACCCAAGCATTGGGTCGTGCATTTTCACTTTTAATAGAGGGAGGGCCCCGCCTTAATTTTAATTTAGAAACCATTTCTAAAGGGACTTGGCTACCCGAAGGAGTGGCAATTAACACCCGCTTCAAACTTTCCAGATTATCACGTAATTCACGTGGGTAACGGAGGTTAACCGGATAGCGCTCTAAACCTTCAACGGTTTCTGTCACATTCATCCCACCAATAGCCGTCTGTATAACATCTTGCACAGCCCCTATCGTCAATCCATAACGTGCCGCAGCTTCTCGGTTAATATCAAAATCCATATAATAACCACCTACCGCACGGTCACCAAAAGCTGATGTTGTTTCGGGTAAGGTTTTCATTGCTTGCTCTATATCACTGGTAATATTTTGCAATATATTTAAGTCCGGTCCAGACACTTTAATTCCAACCGGCGTTTTTATGCCTGTTGAAAGCATATCAATACGCGTTTTAATAGGCATAGTCCAAGTATTAGCCAAACCAGGGAACTGGATAGCCTTATCCATTTCAAACATCAATCCCTGAGTGCTCTTATTCGGATTAGGCCACTGCGTTTTAGGCTTTAAACGTACGGTTGTTTCCAACATAGATAAAGGGGCTGCATCTGTTGCAGTTTCAGCACGACCCACCTTTCCAAAAACAGAACGTACTTCAGGGAAAGTTTTTAATATTTTATCCGTTTGTTGTAACAGCTCTTTAGCCTTAGTAATCGAAATACCAGGAAAGGTCGTAGGCATATAAAGAATATCCCCTTCGTCCAGTGGCGGCATAAATTCACTACCTATTTTAGATAACGGGTAATAAGTTGACGCTAATAACATGACAACAAGCAATAAACTAGCTCCACGAAAACGCATTGCTAAATTTAATACCGGTGTATGCAAAAAATGTAATAGCCGATTCGCGGGGTTTTTATGCTCAGGAATCACCGTCCCGCGAATAAAATAACCCATTAACACAGGAACGACTGTTACCGTTAAAATGGCTGCTGCAGCCATTGCATAAGATTTTGTAAATGCTAGCGGACTAAATAAACGCCCTTCTTGAGCCTGCATAGTAAAAATCGGAATAAAGGAAACAGTAATAATAAGTAAAGAAAAAAATAATGCGGGCCCCACCTCTTTAGAGGCGTGACTAATTGTTTCCCAACGCTCCTGTTTATTTAACTCCCTTTGTAACCTAGCGCGCGCATCAGCTAAATGTTTATGTGCATTTTCCACCATAACAATAGCACCATCGACCATATCACCAATGGCGATAGCAATACCGCCTAAAGACATGATATTGGCGTTTAAACCTTGATAACGCATAATCATAAAAGCGATTAAAATACCTAAAGGTAAGCTAATGACAACAACGAGTGAAGAACGTAAATGCAGTAAAAATAAGCCCACTAAAATACTAACAATCATTAACTCTTGAATTAACGCTGTATTTAAAGTCGTTACGGCACGATTAATTAGATCACTTCGGTCATATACAGAAACAATTTCAACACCCTCAGGTAAGCCGCGCTTAAGTTCAGTTAATTTTTCTTTTACCGCTTGAATGGTCGCCTGAGCATTTTCGCCAAAACGCATAATAATGACGCCACCAGCCACTTCACCTTCACCATTTAAGTCCACTAAACCACGACGCAACTCAGGCCCCATATGCACATGCGCAACATCTTGCAATCGAATAGGCGTGCCATTTTGGTTAACACCTAAAGGAATACTATTAAGGTCTTCAACTGAATTGATATATCCTAAACCACGCACCATATATTCTGTTTCAGCCATTTCAACCAAACGACCGCCAACATCCTTATTAGAGCGCACAATTGCTTGCTTAACATCAGCTAAAGAAATCCCGTACGCTTGCAATGCATTAGGTTCTACTTCGACTTGATACTGCTTAACAAACCCACCAATTGATGCAACTTCTGCAACACCCTTGACCGTTTGCAAGGGGTAGCGTAAATACCAATCCTGTAATGAGCGCAACTGCGCTAAATCATGCTGCCCAGTTTTATCAATTAATGCGTATTCATAAATCCAACCAACACCTGTCGCATCAGGGCCCAAAGAAGGCGTGATACCTTGTGGCAATTTACCACTGACGTAATTTAATGATTCTAATACACGAGAACGCGCCCAATATAAATCTGTTCCATCTTCAAAAATAATATAAACAAAAGATAGACCAAAAAAAGAATAACCTCGCACTACCTTAGAAGATGGAACGGCTAACATAGCCGTTGTTAAAGGGTAAGTGACTTGATCTTCAACTACCTGAGGAGATTGCCCTGGCACTTCAGTAAAAACGATCACCTGCACATCCGAAAGATCAGGTATCGCATCTAAAGGCATGCTTTTATACGACCAGTAACCGCCCAAACCAAATAAGAGAGCAATAATTAAAACTAATATACGATTTCTAAGACTCGTTTCAATAACGCGCTCAATCATGCCCCATACCCTGGTGATCCATCATTTCACGGCTCCCCATAGACTCATCATTATTAGGCATTAATTGATCTGCTTGCGAATTTAATTTATTCGTACTGTTAAGCATTTTTGCAGTAGCCTCCCGCAATTTAGACTCAGAATCGATTAAAAACTGAGCGGATGTCACCACTAACTCTCCCTCTTCAACTCCCTTTAATACCGCAATTTTACCGCTAGACTCCAAACCTAAAGTCACTTGCCGAGGCTCAAATTTACCGGGTGAACGTACTATAAAAACTTGATTACGCATTCCCGAACGAACCACGGCTTCAGCAGGAATAACCACTGAATTCTCTTGCGCATCTGCATATATAATCACCTCAGCAAACATATCAGGTTTCAATAATAAATCAGGATTATCAAAAACCAAGCGGACCTTTATAGTGCGCGTTTTAGCATCCGCATAAGGATAAATATAGGTCAAATGTCCAGCAAACGTTTTCCCCGGGATCCCAGCCAATTGCATTTCTACCGAATCTCCTTCTTTAACCCACGGCAGCTCATACTCATAAATATCTGCATAAACCCAAATTTTACGCAAATCAGCAATCATATAAATTTCGGTGGCAGGCGTTACGAACTGCCCCTCACGTGCGCCAATCTTCATTACAACACCTTCTTCAGGGCTATGAATATGTAAACTTTTTTTAATCTTATGTTTATGCTTTAACTCATGCAATTGATGCTCCGGAACATCTAAAAGCCTTAACCGCTCAAGTGAGCTCTGCACTAACGCCTTAGCTCCTTGCCTAATTTCCAAAATAGGGCTATTTTTTAATGCCTCAAAATTATTTAAGGCTAATAAATATTCCTGCTGGCTGGATACTAATTTAGGTGAATATATACTCAGTAAATCTGTATTCTTTTCTACCCACTGACCGGTTTTATCAATATTTAGCGCCTCAATCCAGCCTTCCGTTTTGGGGTGTAAATGCAGCATACGTTCTTCATCGTACGCCACTCGTCCAACTGCACGTACTTGATGAGATAAGGTTTCATGCTGCGCAGTTGCAGTACGTACACCCATATTTTGTACAGTCACGGCATCAATTGTTACCGTACCGACTAACTCCTCACTCTTACTTTTAGTTTCTTGGTAAACAGGAATGTAATCCATCCCCATAGAATCTTGCATTGCTATTGGGGAGGTTACTTCTGGGTTCATCGGGTTACGATAAAACAATATTTTTTCAGTCACTTCTTCCGATGTTATTTTCTGATGTGGTGCCGTCCTGCTTCCTAGCCAATACCCACTACTTAAACCCACTATTAACATCAAACTAGCCAGTAAGAACGCTGATTTATTCATAAATTTCTTCCTTACCCACCATAGAAATCAACTTAGCTGCCGCTTGTTTGACTTTAACAAAAGCCTGCCAGTACTGAATCTCGTAGTTATACAATGTAATTTGACTGCGTACTAAATTCAAAAAATCGACTTTATTAACTTGATATCCCGCCAACATAGAAGCAACCGTTTGCTTAGCCTGTGGAATAATTCCTTGTTTAAATAATATGGCTTGTTGCTGACTTTGTTGAAAATCACTATGCGCGCTAGAAATATCAGCTTGCACTTGATTCCACTGATCTTGCAATGCATAGCGTTGCTGCATTAACTCACTATTACGTTGATCAATTTCCTTTTGTTGTTTACTTGCGGCAAATAATGGGACATTCATACTCACCTTAAAGCTCATCAAGTCTGAGCGTTCCTGCCCTGATAAATTATCAACACGCCCCCCATAAAAAACACCCACATTAAAGTCAGGCATTAAACTTTTTTCTGCCAATTTCAATTGCGACTGAGCAGCATAAATACTATTACGCTGGGAGCTTAATAATGCACGCGTATGATTGGCCTCCGCAAATAAAGATTGCTCATTTTTGATAGATCGTAATTCTTCTGACACTTTTTCAGGAAGAAATAAAGCCTGATTAGCTGAGTTAGAAAGTAAATAATTTAATTGCGCCTGAGACTTTTTTAACGCGCCCTGAAGCATAATTTTGCGATCTAATAATTTTGAAAGTTCTAATTGCGCCAATAAAACATCTTGCTGTAAGCCTTCACCCACTTCATATTTAGTGCGAGCTATATCAACAAATTGGCGTAACAAACTTTGATTTAAACTAACAATTTCTAATGCTCGGTGTAGATAAAACAACGTCCACCAAGTATTTTTTACATCGCGTAATAATCTAAACCTTTGCTCTGTTACATCATAACTAGCTGCTTCAGCGTGATAGCTGGCAACTTGAGTGCGTAACTCTAACTTTCCAAAAAAAGGAATGGCCTGAGAAATCCCAGCGCGCATTTGTGTCATATTATCTTGAGCAAGATTAAAACTATCGACCGGTAGATTTAAAGCATTAAAACTAATAACCGGATCTGGCAAACTACCTACCTGAAAAGGTACAGCAGCCATTGCTTTAGAACGCGCCTGCATTTGCGCTAGATTAGGGTTATCTTGTAGCGCACTATCGATAGCTAACTGGAGTGTGAGTAATTTAGGTGGCTCTGCTTTAAGTGCTGTAGATAAAAGCAGGCATAAAATCAGAGGTATTACGTTATAAAGTGACATCATTAAGCCCTCAATATTAGACCAATAACGACCCTACACCGCATACATACAAAGGAAAGCCCATAGGCGGCTTAGCGAATATATACAGGTAGTTTAATTTTTCAATCAACTAACAAAAAACTTCTTGGTACTACAAAAACTCATGTGATTTTTTTAAAATACCGCGCCCGTTTTCCTCTAACAGGCTCAATACCCACTAAATCTGAAGGCACTGACTCCGTGCTACTTAAAAATAAATAGCCACCTGGCTCAAGCGCATCAATCAACCGTTGTAAAATTTTTCTTTTAGCCTCATCTGAGAAATAAATCAAAACATTACGACAAAAAATAACATTAAAAGACCCCATTGCAGCAAAAGACTGTAATAGATTCAAATGCTGAAAACGAACTCGCCTCATTACCTCAGGTTTTAACTGAAAGCCACCGTCAACCGGATGAAAATAACGAGCACACAAATGACTATTCATACCCCGTTTAATTGCCATATCAGAATAAGTTGCAGAGCGTGCACTCTTTAAAACTGTTTCAGAAATATCTGTACCGACAATTTGTACATTATTCAATCCACTTTTTGCTCTTGCCATTTCTTCAATACAGATACTAATTGTATAAGGTTCCTGACCCGACGAACAAGCAGCAGACCAAATTTTTACTCCCCCGCGTGCTTTCAAAAAAAGCTCAGGTAAAACTTCGCTCTGCAAAGCCAAAAACTGCGAATCATCTCTAAACCAAAATGTCTCATTAGTCGTCATTGCATCAATCACGGCTGACATTAATGTTCGTGAAACAGCAGAAGGAGCTTTTATTTTTTGCAATAAAATGGCAAATGATTCCAATTTAAATTCTTGCAAAACTCCAGTTAACCGACTCTCAACTAAATACTTTTTATTTTCTCCAACCTCAATACCACATGAGTTTCTGAGAATAGATTGAAAATCATTATATTCCTTCGGAGTAATGTCCATATTTCACATCGCTTTATTTATATCTAGCAAAGATACATTGACATAAAAATTACTTTTCAGCATTTTCATGAACCGCTCTCAATCTTTTTTGAATAGATTCAGCTAAGGCATCTGGCTTAAATTTAGCTAAAAACTCATTAGCACCCACTTTTTCTACCATTGAAGTATTAAAAACTCCACTTAAAGAGGTATGCAAAATCAAATATACATTTTTCAATTCAGGGTCACCTTTAACTTTAGAAGCAAAGGTATAGCCATCCATTCTTGGCATCTCAACATCAGAAATAACCATCGTATAATAAGTAGCTACGTCAATACCCTCCTCCCTTAACTTCTTAACATGCTCCCATGCTTCCAAACCATCCTTTAATACCGTACAGCGTACACCCATCTGCTCCAAAACATGTTTTACCTGGTTTCTTGCCACTAAAGAGTCATCTACAACCAAAACATGGTCATTCGAATTTTCATTAAAATCATTCTCTTCTAAAACCTCGTCTGAAACATCCTCTTTACCACCAATAACTTCCTTCATCACCTTTTCAACATCAATTACCTCAATAAGTTCTTCCTCAAATCGAGTAACTGCCGTTAAATAGCCTTCGCGTCCCGCACCTTTAGGTGGCGCATTAACCTGATCCCAGCCAATATTAATAATCCTATCAACCGAGCCTACCATGAAACCTTGTGTACTCCGGTTGTATTCAGTCACGATGACATAATTATCTTTTTTTCTATCAACAGGCAGCAAACCTATCGCCATCGATAGATCCATAACAGGAATTGTTTTTCCGCGTAAATGGGCGACGCCACAAACGACTGAATGGGCCTGTGGTATCTGAGTTAATGGGGGGCATAAAATAACCTCCTGAACCTTAAATACATTAATTCCAAAGCGCTGCCTACCTGCCAATTTAAAAAGTAACAACTCAAAACGGTTATGCCCTGCCAACTGCGTACGTTGGTCAATTCCTTCTAACATTCCAGCCATAAAAACCTCTTACTTACTCAATTAATAAACAGCGAGCTACAACAACTCTCTTCATTTTAAACATATTATAGCGACTAACTGTGCCATGACTTGATTATTTGTTTTTGGCACTATCATTGCTTACTTATCACTAACTAAACCAAAAACGCCAAAGACATGACACATACTAATAAATATAACTTACTTATTATTTTAAGTCTTTTGCTAGCACCGATAAATATATTATGGGCAAAAGACTATCAATCAATCAGTAGTATACAGTCAACTATTACAAACTTCATTGAGACAAACATTGACTCATCTATAGAGCATGAAATTTTTGTCAAGAGAATTGATAGCCGGCTCAATTTGGATCTGTGTAGCACTCCACTTGAAGCCTACAGTCATAACAATGAAATTAAAGCGGGTAAATTATCTATCGGCGTGCGCTGTAATGGTACAAAAAAATGGTCTCTATTCCACACCGCAAAATTGACCTTCTATCAAGATGTACTCGTACTTAAACAAACATTAAGACGCAATATGCCCATTACTAGGGATCATGTAATACTGACTAAAAAATCAACGACTAAACTACATCGTGGATATTTTACTAGCGTTCAACAAATTCATAATCAATTAGCTACCCGCAACCTTAGAGCAGGGGATATTTTACAGCCATCACACCTAACCAGCCCAAAACTTATTAAAAAAGGAGAGCAAGTCATCATTCTAGCGGCCTCCCCTTCTTTTAGCATAAAAATGGCTGGAAAAGCACTCTCATCTGGGGGGTTAGGAGAAATAATTCGCGTAAAAAACATAAGAAGCAAAAAAATCATTGAAGGTACCATCACCCGTGCAGGCACAATTTCAGTTAATTTCTAAAGTATTCGTACTCTCAGCCGACAGAAAAGTATAGAAAATTTTAATAGGAGTGCACGGTCATGGCCATGAACATAGAAGGAACAAGAAACGCTCAAGCTATTGAGCAAAATCATAAAGCTAATAGTAAAAGTCCTCCCCAAGCATCAAAGGAGCCTGAGGCAAATAAGCCAAGTGACTCAGTCAATTTGTCGACTAGAGGGAATGCTGCAAAAATATTAGAGTCTACACCTGTCGTCGATCCTAAACGTGTTGAAGAACTTAAAGGCATGATTGAAAAAGGAACATATAAAGTAGACCCCAATCAATTAGCAAGCAATATGATCGAATTTGAAAAGAACTTACCTAATACAGGATAATGACATGATTGAAAAAACACATCCCATCGCGATAACACTGATTGCCACTGCTTTAGATAATACACAACAACTACACCACTTATTAAGTGAAGAGGCAACCCTATTAAAAGCAAAGTCAAAAGCTCAAATGCTCGACGAGCTAACTCAAAAAAAGAATGTGCTAATAGGAAAGTTAACCACCTTTGCCAACCAGGTTGATCAACTTCTGAAATCTGAAAAATTAAGCAAAGAAGATGGGATGGTTCAATATTTTGCGATTGCTAAACAAGCAAATATGGATACAACAGAATCATCAAGTAACTGGGAAAAACTCAGCCAGCTCTCCAAAAAATGTCGCACTTTAAATGAACAGAATGGCGCCTGCATTCATATGCTTAATCTACATACGCAACGCATTCTAAATATCTTAAAAGGCAAGCCACAAACGACCAATACATACAGCCGTAATGGACGAACAAAAAGTAACCCCTATTCACGTACTATCGTTTCAGTTTAGAAGGCAGCAACAATAACGCTACCGTGGCTTATACTGCTCACTTGTCAAAGCCTTAAGGAAAGCTACTAAATCTCGTTTTTCTTCATCGGTAAAATGTAAAGGAAAAATAGCAGAATCTAAATAAGGATTTTTCTCCCCCCCTTTATCATAATATTCAACAACCTCTTCTAATGTTTGCATACTTCCATCATGCATGTAAGGAGCTGTTAATGCGATATTTCTCAACGTTGGCGTTTTAAATTTACCAATGTCTGCTATTACATGTGTCGCATTAAACCGACCTAGCTCTGCACGCTGCTCATCTGATAAAGAAACATCGTTAGGACTCTCCCCCGATCTGATCTCAGCAACAAATTCTTCTATTTCCCCATTAACACGCTCAAACCCAACACCTAAGTTATAAAACCGATTATCCATAAATAAAGCACTTTTACCCCCTATTTCATGACAATTGGAACAGTTTCCTTTTCGCCTAAAAAGACGCATGCCCTGTGCCTCACTCTCTGTGAGCTCCTGATAATTGCGACCAAATAAGTATCGATCAAATGATGAGTTTCCAGAAATTAACGTTCGCTCAAAACTAGCAATCGCCTGGGCAATTTCTGTTATTAAAATACCTGAAGTCCCAAATACTTGTGTAAATAACCTTTTATACTCAGGATCTACTTTGACTATATTTACAATATGTTGCTTATCTTTTAGACCGTGTTCTACTGAACTTAAAAGTGGACCTAACGCTTGCTCCTCCAGACTATGAGCTCGCCCATCAACAAATAAATGTTCATAGAATGCAGCATTAACAACCGTCGGCGCATTTCTAAACCCTTTTTTCTGCTGAATGCCCATTGAAACGTCTAAACCATCGGTAAATGCTTTATTTTCATGATGACAACTTGCACAGCTAACCGTTCCATCAGCACTTAAACGCTTATCGTTAAACAACTTTGCACCTAAGGAAATTTTCTCAACTGTTTGCAGGTTATTCTTAGGTATGGGTAATTCCGGAAGGCCAAACAAGCCATCTGCAAAAATGCTAGTGACCTGTATAAATAATAAAATACCTAGGGTGAATAGCTTCATTAAGGGAACCTCAATAGCTTACCGTTGCGCTTAAAAAATATGATTCTACACAAAAAGAAAGCCCGTAAATATGGGCTTTTGAAAAAAAAGGCAGCTTTGACTAATAATCTCCAGTATTAGTAAAGCCGCCCTATGTTTTTCAAGAAAACTTCTTAAAATAACCTTTACTTACTTTACTTCTGGCATTCCTTGAACATTTAAAATGTACGGCTGACCAAGAGGAAACTCATCATCCATATTTTTAAAGTAAATAACTTTACCGTAAGTTTCATTAACTGCTGGTAAGATTTTCGCTGCTTCTTCAGCAGTTAAATCTGGAAATGTTGCATGCGCTCTAGGCACTTCAACTAAATGATAATGCCAATGCTTCTTCTCGTCTTCTGGTAAAGTTTTATATTGTGCTGTAGTAATAATATATTCAAAACCAATAGGTTTATCCTGATCTTTCATTCCTGAATGAAACATCAAACAAATCATAGTACTATCATCATAAGCTTTACAGTGATGATGAACAATCATTTGTAATTTTGGATCTTGAGCATCATGATGATCAGGCATCATATGTCTAATCGCTTGAATATGCAGATCATTAAAGCCTAGATGGTTTGGATATTCTTTTTGACGTGGATTAAGTGTTTCGTTGTAAAGCGCCTCTTTCTCTACAACAACAGGCTCTTTTTCAAAAGTGGAACAACCGGCCGTCACAGCAAGTAATACACTTGCGATTAATAATTTTGTTTTCATAATCATCTTCCCCAATATTACAAATAATAGTTATTGTTTTTATAGTTAATAGTTTTGAATCAACACATATTAGAGTTTTATTATATTGTAATATTAATTTGAGGCAAGTTTTTTCTAGGTTTCTTGCGCTTATTTCCCTAGTAATTTACTTGGGATTTAACATAAAAACAAATAACACTCATATTTTCAGTCTGTTATAAAAATATTAATTAATTTTAAGGCATTCCCCTCCTATCTTAAATATAATAATTTTCAGTGCATCCATTGCCGACATAAGCTTACTCCCACATCCATATTAACTTTAATTACTTTATGACTATGAAAAAACGCCTATTTCTTAGCTTAACTCTATGCTTATCTCTCATAAATAGTCACGTATTTGCATTCAGTAGCTCTCCAGACGGAAGCTACACTATCTCTCCTAACCAACCCTTACCCACATTAGCGCCCATGCTAAAAAAAGTACTCCCTAGCGTGGTTAATATCTCAACCCAAGGTACAGTGATTCAACAGAAAAATCCATTATTCAATGACCCTTTTTTACGTCGTTTTGCTCCCCCAAAATCTCAGCAACGCAAAGCACAAGGTGTTGGCTCAGGTGTCATTGTTGATGCCAACAATGGCTACATCATTACCAATAATCATGTCATCAAAAATGCTGATATCATTTTTGTCACTTTAAAAAACAAGACAAAATTAACAGCCCAACTGATAGGTACGGATCCAGAAACAGATATTGCAATCTTACAAGTTAAACACCAAGATTTAACCGACATTAAATTAGCAAATTCAGACCAATTACAAGTAGGTGACTTTGCAGTTGCCATTGGCAACCCTTTTGGCCTTAGCCATACGGTAACTTCTGGAATCATCAGCGCATTGGGGCGAACGGGGCTAGGCATTGAAAACTATGAAAACTTCATTCAAACAGATGCTTCTATTAATCCTGGTAATTCAGGGGGTGCATTAATAGATTTACGCGGTCATTTAATCGGCATTAATTCAGCAATCCTTGCACCAACTGGAGGTAATGTAGGCATTGGCTTTGCTATACCTATTAATATGGCTAAAAAAGTGATGGATCAGCTATTAAAACATGGGGAAGTTAAACGTGGTTTACTTGGCGTGCAAATTCAAGACTTAACCCCAGACCTTGCTGATGCCATGAACTTGCAAAATATACAGGGTGCATTAGTTTCCCGCGTGACTGAAGGCAGCTCCGCCGAAAAAGCAGGCATTAAAGCTGGCGATGTGATTAGCGCAATTAATGGTAAAAAAATTACGGGAGCTAGCTCCTTACGTACGACCATTGGCTTAAAGCGAGTCGGTGAACAGGTAGAGATTGATTTATACCGTAACAAACAAGACCTTACCGTTACAGCTCTCATAGGGACTAATAGTTCAGGGCAATTTTCCAGCTCAACAAATATGCCGTTATTAAAAGGAGCCACACTAAAACCGCTATCAGCCTCTCAACCTTATCAAGGAGCCAGTGAAGGTTTGTTAATCACACATATAAAAGCCAACAGTCCTGCCGCACAAGTAGGCCTTCAGGAAGGTGATATCATTTTGGCGGTTAACAAAAGAAAAGTACAAACGGTAGTGGACTTAAATAAAGCATCACAACTATCCAAGCGCCAACTACTCATTCATTTACAGCGAGGCCAGAATTTCTTATATTTAGTCATTAAGTAAGCACCTAAGTACACAACCATAATTATTCTAACATTTTATATTACAATTTTACGTAGGATGGGTAGAGCGTTTTTTTGCGAAACCCATCATTCTTCATGGTATTGATGGGTTTCATTACGCGCCTAAAAAGCAGGCCCTTCATTCTACCCGTCCTACAAAAATATTAAATTAAATACACATAAGTACTTAAAAACTCATTCTATACTGGGTGCCCTTATTTTAAATTTCTACAGGTCGCCCACTAACCTTTTTATAATCATAATTGCCCATGCTAGAGATACAACAAATCCCAGTTCTAAATGATAATTATATTTATCTAATTCATGACAGCCTATCAAAAGAGACCGCTGTCATAGATCCGGCGGTCGCCTCCCCTGCTATTGAAATACTCAAAGAAAATAACTGGCGCTTAACTTATCTATTAAATACTCATCACCACTCCGATCATGTCGGTGGAAATTTAGAATTAAAACAACAGACACAATGCCAAATAGTGGGCGCTGCAATTGATGAACATAGAATCCCTGGGATTGATCAAAAGGTACAAGAAGGCGACACTCTAAAAATTGGCTCGTATACGATTGAAATTATTAATTGTGCAGGACATACGACAGGCCACATAGCTTTTTATATCCCTGAAGCTAACGCCCTTTTCTGTGGAGATACCTTATTTGCTATGGGCTGCGGACGTTTATTTGAAGGTAGCGCTGAGCAAATGCAGCACTCACTTGCTAAGTTTTCTGCTCTTCCTCTAAACACACAAATTTACTGCGCTCATGAATACACCTTGGCCAACTCACGATTCGCCCTATCCGTCGAACCACACAATAATGACTTATTAACATCGATTGAGCATATTAAAAAATTAACAGCCAACAAACAAGCGACCATTCCCACTACCTTAGAGCAAGAATTAGCGACTAACCCTTTCTTAAGAACTTCTAGCCCTGAAATTAAAGAAAGCTTAGCAATGCCTAATGCATCAAACCTAGAAATATTTACTGAATTGAGAGAACGTAAAAATAGCTTTTAATTTTTTTCAACGCCCCTCTACTTCAAGACAACTCCTAATAATAGGAACTATAAAAATTCATCACTCAAGTGTTTAATTCGACCTAACACCCAGCCTATCGTTTATAATTAATACATTATCTTCTGAATTTATGTAACTACCGGTTTGAGGCTATTAATGCTTAACATCAAAAACGTTCTATACACTCCATTATTGATCAGTTTTTTCGCTCTTTTCCTAAGTGCATGCGAGCAAAAAAATGAATATATTGCCCCGCCACCGCCTGAAGTAACTGTCAGTAAGCCTGCCGTACAAAGTGTTACTAACTATTTAGAATTTACTGGCACCACTCATTCAGTTGGTTTTGCAGAAATAAAAGCCCGTGTACCGGGCACTTTAATCAGCATGCATTTTGTTCCCGGTACTCACGTTGAAAAAGGGACATTGCTATTCGTTATTGAACCTGAACCGTACCAAGCAACACTGGCTGCAGCACAAGCTGACTTAGTCAGCGCACAAGCAGAGCTAAACCGTGCAGAAGCAGAGTTAAAACGCGCCAATAAACTCATCAAGAAACACAATATCTCTGTTGCAGATCACTTAAAGCGTAAGACTGAACGAGATGTTGCAAAAGCTGTCATTGGTGTAAAAAAATCAAAGGTCCTTAGTGCGAAAATTCAATTAAGTTACACCCAAGTTACTGCCCCTATTAGCGGTAGAGTAAGCAGAAACATGATTGATATAGGTAACTTAGTCGGTGAAGAAGAAGCAACTTTACTCACTTCTATTACTCAATACAGCCCTATGTATACTTACTTTCATTTAAATGAACGAGATTTATTAAGCTTTATGGCGATGCGTAATAAAGAAGCAGAAAAAAAGGGACATAACTCCGACAAAGAATCTGACAAGCAATTAAATATCCCTTTATTTATGGGGCTTGCTGATGAAGAAGGTTATCCCCACGAAGGTACCCTAGATTTTGGCGAATCAAAAATTAATACCGCTACTGGAACCATTGAATTGCGTGGCGTGTTTGCTAATACTCAGAAGCCCTCTCGCTTAGTGCCAGGACTATTTACTCGCTTACGCTTACCTATAGACACTATAGCTGATGCTTTACTCATAGATGAACGGGCGATAGGCTCGGACCAGGGTGGTCGCTACCTTTTAATCATAGATAAAGAAAATAAAGTTGAAAAGCGCCCAATTACAATAGGTCAGCGTATTGAGCATAGAATCGTCATTAAAAAGGGGCTAAAAGCAAGTGACACCGTTATCATCAATGGTCTACAAAGAGCTAGACCCGGTAGCATTGTAAATCCTCAAACCGCTACTGAACCAACAACAGCAGGATAAGCTTATGTTTTCAAAATTTTTTATTGAACGCCCAATTTTTGCTAGCGTTATTTCTATTGCTTTGGTCATTGGCGGTCTCGCCTCGGTATTAAACTTACCGGTTTCTCAATATCCTGAAATCACGCCTCCCACTGTTGAAGTTAAAGCGGTCTACCCTGGTGCCAATGCTAAAGTTGTTGCTGAAACAGTCGCTGCACCTATTGAACAGCAAGTTAATGGCACGGAAGATATGCTATATATGTCTTCAACGAGTGCAGGTGATGGCTCATACACGCTTACCGCTACCTTTGAGGTAGGTACCGATTTAGATATGGCTCAAGTGCTAGTACAAAACAGAGTCGCCTTAGCCATGCCGAACTTGCCTGAAGAAGTGACTCGCCAAGGTGTCAATACCAAGAAAAAGTCAGCAAACATTATTTTATTTATTTCACTCACTTCTCCTAATAAGACCTTTGATGAACTGTATTTAAGTAATTATGCCACCTTAAATATTCGTGACCTTATCAGTCGTATCAAAGGCGTAGGTGATGTCGTCATTTTTCCTCCCAGTGACTACAGTATGCGGGTATGGCTCAACCCTCAACAAATGAAATCACGTCATATAACAACGCAAGATATTTTAAATGCGATGCGTGAACAAAATGTACAAGTTGCTGCCGGACAAATAGGTAGCCCCCCTGTACCCGACGGCACTAACTTCCAATATAGCATTAATGTTTTAGGGCGCTTAACGGAAGTATCTCAGTTTGAAAAAATCATTATTAAAACAGGTGAAAACGGTAATATCACCCAATTAAAAGATGTTGCTCGCCTTGAGTTAGGGGGTAAAACTTACGATATTAACTCAACAATAAACGGCTCCCCTTCCGCCAGTATTGCAATATATCAACAACCTGGTGCTAATGCACTTGAGGTTGCTGAAGGTATTCGCAAAACGATGAAAGACTTAGAAGCAAGTTTCCCTGAGGATATGGCGTATAAAATACCTTATGATACGACCTTATTTGTTAGCGCATCTATCGATGAAGTCTTTGTCACATTGTATGAAGCCAGTCTTTTAGTTTTTATTGTTTTATTCATTTTCTTACAAGACTGGCGGGCTACTCTGATTCCAGCCGTCACTATCCCTGTTTCTTTGATTGCGACCTTTATCGTTATGTCGATGTTAGGTTTTTCGTTAAATATGCTAACTTTATTTGGCTTGGTTTTAGCCATTGGAATTGTGGTCGATGACGCCATCGTTGTGGTTGAAGCGACCGCTGTATACATAGATAAAGGACTCTCCTCTAGAGAAGCCGCTATTGCAGCAATGAACGATGTAACAGGCCCTGTTATTGCGACCACTTTAGTCTTGTTAGCTGTGTTTATACCGACTGCATTTTTACCTGGAATTACGGGGGAAATGTATCGACAATTTTCTTTAACTATTGCCGTAGCAACCTTTTTCAGTTCAATTAATGCTTTAACTTTAAGCCCCTCATTATCAGGTTTGTTATTACGCCCCACTCCAAAAAAGAAAAATTTTTTCTTCCAGCGCTTTGATAGTTTTTTTGAGCGTACCTCTACGGGTTATGCAAATTTCTTAAAAATTATTGTTCGACGTAGCTTTTTAATGATGTTGGTCGCAATAGGTATTGCGACTATTAGTGGTTGGCAATTTGGACAAATTCCTTCCGCTTTTTTACCCACTGAAGATCAAGGCTACGTGCTTGCAGCAGTACAATTACCCGACGCTGCATCAAAGCAACGTACTGCTGAAGTACTATCAAAAATGGACGCCATATTAAAAGAAACACCCGGCGTTCAAGACTGGGTTGCATTAGATGGATTTTCACTTATTGATGGCACTAACTCATCGAACGCAGCCACTATTTATATTGTGATGAAGCCGTGGGATGAACGTACTTCTGATAATGAAACTCAGCCTGCAATTTTAGATTACCTAAATAATAAATTTAGTCATATTCAAGAAGCGGCTATCTTTACTTTTGTTCCACCGGCTATTCCTGGTTTAGGCGTTTCAGGTGGATTCCAAATGCAACTTCAAGATAAAGGGAATTTAGGCTTAGATGAATTGCAAACAATGGCCAATGATATTATCGCTGATAGTCGTAATCAGTCAGGTTTAGGTAAAGTAAACTCAACTTTTAGAGCCGGAGTACCACAGCTATTTGCCGAAGTAGACCGTACCAAAGCAAAAATTTTAGATGTCCCCCTAGATGAAATTTTTAACACCTTACAAGCCTATTTAGGCTCAACTTATGTCAATGACTTTAATCGTTTTGGGCGTACTTGGCAGGTTAAAGTTCAAGCGGATGCCTCCTTTCGCTTAAGGCCCGAAGACATAAGGCTATTAGAAGTTCGCAATAGAAAAGGCGAGATGATCCCTTTAGGTACTCTGATTCGTGTCGATGAAACTTTAGGCCCACAAACTATTTTCCGTTACAACCTCTACCCAACGGCGTCTATTACCGGAGGTGCTGCACCAGGTTTTAGTTCAGGAGAAGCCTTAAATTTAATGGAGCAGCTCGCCAACACTAAACTTCCCAGTTCTATGGGCTTCGAGTGGACGGGAATGTCTTATCAAGAAAAACAGGTGGGCTCTGAAGCAATTGTTATTTTTGCACTAGCCATCATCTTAGTTCTTTTGGTGCTTGCCGCTCAGTATGAAAGCTGGACTTTACCTATAGCTGTTATTCTAGTTGTTCCTTTATCTTTATTAGGGACGGTTGTTGCCCTTATGATGCGTGAGTTTGATAATAACGTGTACACTCAAATTGGAATCGTGCTTATTATTGGTTTAGCCAGTAAAAATGCAATTTTAATTGTTGAGTTAGCCGCCGAAGAGCGTGCTAAAGGTGTTCCTATATTTGAAGCGGCTATTGAAGCTGCTCGACGACGCTTTCGTGCTATCTTAATGACTGCTTTTTCATCTGTTTTAGGTTTCCTACCCTTAATGGTTGCTAGTGGTGCAGGCGCGGCAAGCCGTCAAGCAATTGGTACCGCCGTTGTTGGTGGTATGATCGCAGCCATTGTTTTATCGCTTATATTTACCCCCGTTTTTTATACTATTATGCAAAGCTTTAGTGAACGTATGAGAGGCCTAAAAAGCTCCTGACTTACTTTTCATGACTATGAATTATACCAATCTCAATAAGTTTTTATTTTAATCTCCTCATCCTAGCCTTCTCCAGCAGGAGAAGGAATAGAGAGTGACTCATTGGGATTGGTATTAGCACCCTATACAGCTTAGTAAATTTAATATATTTGCTAGAGTGTTAATACAGTGCAATACCCTAATACCGTAATCAAAAAAAAATTATTAAGGATTCCTATGCGTTTTTTAATTTCCTACCCACAAACTAACTGGGGCTATGTTAAGTTCCGCTTAAACCGAATTATCAGAGGAAAGGATAAATCCAACGATGTTTATACCGGCTCTCCTGGAGGAAAAATACAGCTAATAGAACAAGCAGAACCCTTAGGAGAGTTCAAGCTAGTTGATGAAATCTACCCAACAAAACCTTTCGGAATGGAATATGTCCCAGGTGAAGGGCTCTATTTTATTACTGGTTTACCTTGCTGTCTTGATAATCAGGCTGGGGATGAACATATTATTAGATTAAATGACCAAGGTGAAGTAGACCTGGTTATTAAACACCCTCTCTTTTCTCAAATGCGCTCTTTACGACGCACAAAAAATGGAATTTTAGTTACCTCCAGTGGCATTGATGCAATCTTAGAAGTTAATTTAAAAGGCGAGGTTATCTGGGATTGGCTGGCCACTGAGCAAGGCTATTCCACTCGATATGGTGGCGGCGAACGGTCAATTGACCGGAATTTTGATCATCGCACATTATGTTATTCTGGAAAACTACAAACAACGCACTTGAATTCAGCGATTATAGATCCTTATGATGACAGTAAAGTCCTGACCATCCTTTTTTATCAAGGCAAAGTGGCTCGAATTGATAGGGAGACATTAAAATTAGAAATCGTGATTGAAAACCTAAATGGTGCACACCATATTCGCCCTCACTCTCAAGGCTATATGCTATCTAATTCTCGCAAAGGGGAAACACATATTTATGACCGAAACTTTCAATTGTTAAAGAAAATTTCAGGTACAAATTCTTTGTTTCCTGTTAAGTGGGTACAAGACTCTATTGAGCGGCCTTCTGGGTCACATATCATTGCTGATTGTAATACCTTCAACTTACGTGAGCGAAGTTTAGGGGGGCAAGAAAGTAAATTTAACACACAACTGCCTAACCGTATTTTTCAAATTGAACCTATTAATGATAACTTTTGTTTCACTAGCTTAGCCCACTCACACTTTACAAAAACTAATTAATGAAGCGTTTTATATTTTCAATTTTCGCAATATCCTTATCACTCTCACTCCAAGCTGACGAATTAAAACCTTCATTTTCAGAGTGGCAAAAAGTCGCACAAAACCCATTAAGTCCAAATTTTAGACTACCCTTTAAATATAATTTTCATGGTAATGCGCCTGCTGGTGATGTGCATATTGGTAGCTTTGCACCTATTATGCCGATTAAATTTGATGGCTGGAATATTATTAACCAGCTTACTTTAAATTTGATGGGAACCCCAGGCGATATTACTGGCGTTAAAGGCTTGCCACAGCCATATACCGGAGATGGTCATGGGGGGAGTGCTGGCTATGCTGCTGGTTTAGCGGATACCGACTTTACTAGTTATTTTTCCTCTTCTGCCGGCTCAAACTTTACTTATGGCTTTGGACCAACCATTACCTTTCCGACTGACGAACCTAGCAGGGAATTAGGGAGCGGGAAGTTTAGTATCGGCCCTGCCATGATGCTAGTTTATCAACCTAAAAATTGGACTGTTAGTTTAGAGGTCCAACATATTTGGTCTGTTATTGGTAGCAAGAGCAGGGATGATGTCAGCCAAATGACGATTGAGCCAAGAATTTACTATAACCTTCCCCAGGGCTGGTATTTACTTTCTGAAATGCAAATGGTTGCAAATTGGCGGTCTAACTCAGAACAACGCTGGACAGTTCCGATTGGTGCAGGAGTTGGTAAATTATTTGCTGTGGGAGATAATGCAATTAATAGCCGACTAGGGGCTTATTATAATCCAGTGACTCCAGATGCTGGCCCCACTTGGTCTCTTAATTTCTCAATTGAATTTATTTTTGGTAGCTAAAGCTCGTTTAGCTTGCGGATTTTTCTCCTTACATCTCGGTGAAGGAGAAAATCAACTTTTAAAAAAGCAACGCATGACATCAATCATATAGCGATGGTCAAGCACCCCGGCACTTTCTCGAATACTATGCATTGCCCACATTGCATTACCCACATCAACGGTACGAATGCCTAATTTAGCTGAAGTCATAGGACCAATGGTACTTCCACAAGGAATATCTGTTCTATGAGAATACTTTTGAAAAGGTACATTAGCTTGCTGACACCAAGTCATAAACATCGCTTCAGAAATACTTTCTGAACTATAGCGCTGATTCGCATTCAGCTTAATAACCGGACCTTTATTTACATACACCTTATGTTCTACCTCGTAGGCGCTTGGGAAATTAGGCTGGTAGGCATGCGCCATATCAACACTGAGCATAAAGCTATTTGCTAAAGCACGCTTATAATCCTCTGTTTTCAAATCACAGGCTAAAGCGACCCGCTCTAATACATCAGATAAAAAGCTACCATCAGCACCTTTTGAACTTTCACTGCCCACCTCTTCATGATCAAAAAAAGCACACATTACGCTATTACCAGAATTTAACACTTCTTCATCTAATAGTGCAGCGATTCCTGAATGACAGGATGCTAAATTATCTAGCTGACTATCAGTATAAAACTCCTGGTTCGCCCCCCAAAATACTCCTTTTTGAGTATCGTAAACATTAAACTCCCAAGATAAAATATCTTGTGCAGCCAGCTGACCTTGCTCTGCTACCAATTCTGTAAACACTTTATCAGGTAGTTGCTCTTTGCTACTCATCGCAAATAATAAGGGTAATTCTGTTTGCTTATTTAACTTTAAACCCTCTTCATTAACCATTCTATTCATATGAATGGCTAAGTTAGGCAAACGTAACAATGGTTGCTCAAAATTAACTAGTTTTGTAGCAATGCCGCCCGTTTCAGTTCGATAACTTACTCGCCCTGCAAAGCTTAAATCACGGTCGGTAAAAGTCGCTAAAATTGGCCCGCCATAAACCTCTACCCCCATACGCAATAACTCCCCCGATTTATGTAAAGCATGCGGCTTTATACGTAATCCTGGTGAGTCTGTATGTGCGCCAATAATTTTATAGCCTGTCTCTATTAAACTATGCTCCCCGACAACAAAAGCAATAACCGAAGAGTCATCTCTTATCACATAGTACCGACCACCCGCGTGTAATTTCCATTGCTCAGTTTCATTGATACGACTAAATGCAGACGCTTGTAACTGTTGCTCTATTGTTGCTACGGCATGCCACGGACTTGGACTGCCATCAATAAAATCTAATAACTGTTGAACTGATTTTTTATCACTCATTTTTCTTTTAAATCCAAAGAGGCTGAATTAATACAGTAACGTAAACCTGTTGGCTCTGGTCCATCATTAAATACATGGCCTAAGTGTGCATCACATGCACGGCATACAATCTCAACTCGCTGCATACCATGAGACTGATCTACTATTTCTTTAATAGCATCTACCGATAATTTATCCCAGAAACTAGGCCACCCAGAACCTGAGTTATATTTAGTAGCAGAATCAAATAAACCTAACCCACAACAACGACATTGATAGGTCCCCTCCAGCTTACAGTCAACATATTTACCCGTAAATGGAGGCTCGGTAGCACTACAGCGACACACCTCAAATTGCTCAGGTGTTAATTTCTCACGCCATTGCTGATCACTTAATTTTATCTCTGCCATATAGAT
>Ga0105349_10000067_pt1 | contig 36944 bp, 37 predicted proteins | sample EN1Hudseemescosm_FD_83661 | JGI IMG/M metagenome (GOLD analysis project Ga0105349, IMG submission 83661) | Methane-oxidizing microbial communities from mesocosms in the Hudson Canyon - EN1B Hudson Canyon | ecosystem: Environmental > Aquatic > Marine > Cold seeps | place: Hudson Canyon...
AAATCTTACGGAATAACACCTGTTGGACTTAATGCACTTGATATATCTCGTATTGAAGCTTCTTTAATACTTTTAGATGTTGATTATATTTCATCAAAGCATGCTCTAATTGAAAATCGTAAATCATCTCCCTATGAATTGGGATTGGATTGGACAGTAAAAATGAAAGGAAATGATTTTATTGGAAAAAAAGCTCTAGAATTAGAAAAAAAATCACCAAGCAATTGGAAATTTAGAGGAATTGAAATACAATGGGAATCTCTAGAAAAAGAATATAAAAAAGTAGGACTTCCTCCTGGACTTCCTGGTATGGCATGGCGTACAAGTACCCCTCTATACTTTAAAAATAAACAAGTAGGTTATGCTACAAGTGGATGCTGGTCACCAATTCTTAAATGTTACATTGCATTAGCTCATATACATGCAGATTATGCTGATATCAATTCTTGTTTAGATTTTGAAATAAAAGTCGAACATTTTCGTAAATTAACTCCTGCAATTGTTGTTGAAACTCCATTTTATAACCCAAAAAGAAAAACATCATGTCCAAATTAAGTAAATACGATGCTATAATAATAGGTGGTGGACATAATGGTCTCACTGCTGCTGCATACCTAGCAAGAGCTGGAAAGAAAGTCTTAGTTTTAGAACGTCGTTATGTTTTAGGTGGAGCTGCTGTAACAGAAGAAATATTTCCTGGTTTTAAATTTTCAGTTTGTTCATATGTTATAAGTCTTTTAAAATCCAATGTTATAAGGGAACTAATGCTTCCACGATTTGGTCTTAAAATTCTGCCACTTGAAAGCACATTTACACCTCTAGATAATGATTATTTATTCAGAACTTCTGATGGAGACCAAACATATAAAGAAATTTATCGCCATTCTCCTAAAGATGCTGAAACTTATAAACGTTTTGGTCCTCTAATGGGGCAAATTGGTATGGCAGTAAGACCAATATTAGAAACTATTGCTCCAAACCCATTAAATCCTAGCATTTCTGATTTAATGGCTCTAAAAAAGCTTCTTAATCATGTAAAAGGATTAAGCGATGAACATTTTGAATACCTCTGTAAACTGATGACTATGAGTTCAGCTGATTTTTTAGATGAATGGTTTGAATTTGAACCTTTAAAAGCAACAATGGCTGCAAGTGGTATTATTGGAACATTTATGGGTCCACGTTCACCTGGATCAGCATACGTTATGTTACATCACTATATGGGTGATATTGATGGTGCATTTAGAGCATGGGGTTTTCAGAAAGGTGGTACAGGAGAACTAAGTATGACCATTGCACGCTCTGCCAAACATTTTGGTGCAGATATCATTACAGAAGCACCAGTAAATAAAGTTATAATAAAAAATGGTAAAGCAGTAGGTGTAGCTTTAGAGAATGGCGATGAATACAAATCAAATATTGTTATTTCTGGACTAGATCCTAAGCTTTCATTTCTAAAACTTGTTGATGAAAAAGAATTACCATCTGATTTTGTTCAAGATATTAAAAATTTTAGAATTCGTGGATCTTCTGGAAAAGTAAACCTCGCCTTAGATGGACTTCCTAATTTTACATCTCTTCCAGGAGATGGACCTCATCTTCGAGGAGCTATTTCAATAAGTCCTAATTATAATCATCTAGAAAAAGCGTACGATGATGCTAAATATGGAAACTTTTCTAAAGAACCCTATATGGATATTATCCTACCATCAGTTTTAGATCCAGATATGGCACCACCTGGAAAACATGTTATGTCATGTTTTGTTCAATATGCACCTTATGATATCAAAGGTGGATGGAATGATTCAAAAAGAGAGGCTTTTGGAGATGCTGTAATTAATACTCTAGCTCGTTATGCTCCAAACATCAAAGATATAATCTTACACAGACAAGTTCTAACACCAAAAGATTTAGAAACTACATTTGGTTTAACAGAAGGAAATATATTTCATGGTGAGCTCACACTTCAACAATTATTCTCTCTAAGACCAGCCGTTAAATGGGCTGATTACACAACACCTATAAAAAATTATTTTCAATGTGGATCTGGCACTCATCCTGGTGGTGGAATTACCGGTTCTCCAGGAGAAATGGCAGCTAAAAAAATATTAAAAATATGGTGACAAAAGAATACGATATTATTATAGTGGGTGGTGGTATTAATAGCCTTACTGCAGCAGCTCTTTTAGCAAAGAAAAATAAATCTATTCTTTTATTAGAATCTAGAGATGAATTAGGTGGAATGGCTACATTAGAAGAATTTTCCCCAGGTTTTAAATGTAATATGATATACGATTATATACGCTGGATTGATCCTAGAATTATAAAAAAATTAAACCTCTACAAATATGGTTTAGAATTCCAAAAAGTTAGTTCACTTAGAATTGCATTAGATGAGAATAAAAAACACATAATATTTCAAAATGATCCTAGTAAAACAGCAGAATCTATTACATCCCATTCTTCAAAAGATGGTAATAAATGGATTGAATTCACCCAATATATTAATAAAATATGCAAATTTCTAGAACCTTTATATACTATAACCCCTCCTATTATTTCAAAAATGGGTATTAAAGATGTTCTTTCAATGAGTAATATGTTAAATCCAATTTGGAAACATGGAAGAAGGGGATTGATAGATGTTATTAGAACAATTCCAATGATGATGCCAGAACTATTAGATGAATGGTTTGAATCTAAATTGCTACGTGGATCACTAGCTGCAAGTGGAATAACAAATATCACTCAAGGACCTTTCTCAGCTGCAACAGTATTAAATTTTATGCATCATCATGTACATGCTAATGGTAAAATTCATAATGCTCATTTTATCAAAGGTGGAACACATCAATTTGCTAAAGTACTATCTAATATATTAAAAGAAAATGGCGTAATCATACAAACAAATACTAGAGTAAAATCAATTAACTGTAAAGATAGTATCTGTTCTGGTGTAACTACTTCAAATGATCAAACCTACAATGGAAAAATAATTATATCAGGATTAGATCCAACTAATACCTTTTTTAAATTAGTTGAGAAAAAAAATATACCTCCAACTTTTAAAACACAATTAAATAACATTAAATATCGTGGAAGTACTGCAAGAGTACATTTTGCATTGAAAAAATGTCCTAATATTCCTGGAATTTCAATTGATCAACATGATACTATCTTTTCAATTAATCCCTCCGAAGAATATTTAGAACATTCATATGATGATATTAAATATGGACGTATTTCCAAGAATCCATATATTGAATTTAGTATTCCTTCTCTAATACATCCAAATTATGCTCCAAATGGAAAACATGTACTATCTTCCACAATTCAATACATTCCTTATCATCTAAAAAATCAAAATTGGAATGATAAATTAAAAGATGAAATAATTAATAATGTTAGAAATATTATTGAAAAATATATACCTAATTTTTCAGATTTAATTATAAATTCAAAAATAACTACTCCTATAGATCTAGAAAAATCATTAGGTCTAACTGAAGGAAATCTTAATCAGGGTGAAATGACATTAGATCAATTTTTCTTTATGCGACCTACTATTTCTACAGCTCAATATAAAACCCCTTTTAATAATCTTTATCTTTGTGGTTGCTGTACTCATCCTGGAGGTGGACTACATGGAAGTAACGCTGTAAATGCAATCCATGAAATAATAAAATAAAATTTTATTTTAAGAAATTTAACTACCTAATGTCATCTCTAAATGATTTAAATACCAACTCTTAAGTTTTTCTAACCCTACTTCCATTTGTGATAAAGGTCCAGGAATATATTTTTTTGACATTACACCATTTTGATTATTTTCTATAATTTTTTTATCTGCTAAAGTTGTTTCATGCCACATCCATGTCATTTTATCAACATTATAATCTACTCCTTTCTTTGCATCTTTATGAACAAGCCACATTAATTCTACTTCAGTTTCTAAAGGTCCCTTAGGAATAAAGGTAAATATTGTTGCAAAATCATTTGACATTAATAAACTATTAAAAGGAGAAGTGCCTATTGTTGTATAACCCCCATCAAACTCTTTAAATTTTCCCATTATTGTAGAAGCTGGTTTTCCACTTTTTGTTTCTGAAAGTTTTCCCTTACTAAATGGTGTTCTTTCAGCACTTCTAAAAAAGTTAGAAAATTTTGATTCAGTATATTCACCTATATAATGTCCAATCTTTTCAGCATATTTATTCCATTTCAACAATTCTTTCATAAATTCACTCGATAAAGGTCCTGTATTACTTCCTGCACCATATGCTTTAATATAATCAGAACTGTGAACTTCACAATATTCAGGATGAGAAGGTTGACAATGATAACATTCATGAAAATTATCTAAAGTTAATTTCCAATTACCCATCGTAGGATATTTTCTTCTAACAGCAATCTTAGCTTCTCCAAGACCATGTAATTCTATAAAAGGTTTTACTGGTTTTATAAATTCATTAAAATTATCTGGTTTGTTTGAAAAATTAATAAATATCAAACCTTCAAAAATTATAGAATTACATTTATGCAAACTCCATTTATCACTACAAAAATCTTCATCCATTAATCTTGCGCTTTTTAAATTTCCATCTAATTTATAACTCCACGCATGATATGGACATACCAAATTTTTAGTGGAACCCTCATTTTCTAAACATATTTTAGATCCTCTATGCCTACACACATTATATAAACAGTTGACTTTACCATTATCATCTCTAATAATTATAATAGACTCGTTCTCAATATTAAATAAAAAATAATTCCCTTTTTCAGGAATTCTAGATTCATGACCAACTATAATCCATTGATTAAAAAAAAATGTTTCCATATCTAAATTAAAAATAGTTGGATCCATATAAAAACGCTGTTCTAATGGAAAATTAGGTTTTTGAGATTTTATTAATTGTTTTAATGATGATTTTTCTTCAATATTCATTTAACATTATTTATTAGGCTATAATAACAGTAATTCATTAAGTATTCCAATTTTTTATAAAAAATAATAGCTATGGAAAAATTTTTTACAAAATCAAATAAAATTCTTTAAATTATAAAAATGAAAAATAATCCATACGATAATCATAAAGATATTCCAGGAAATCCATCTACTGCTAAAAGTAGCACCATAAAATTAAATGACAGAAGTAATAACATTCCACTTAAATTACTTAGTGAAAATGATTGGAATTATTGGATTAAAAATGGATATATTATTATAAAAAATGCTATTTCAAAAAAAGAAGCATTTGAAACAGCCGATTTTCTTTGGGAATTTGAAAACAAAAAGAGGGATGATAGTTCAACATGGTATACTAAAGAAAGAGCTGAAATGAAAATGAAAGAGTTAGCTGGCACTGGTATGGTTGAAGTTTATAACAATCAATACCTATGGAATAATAGACAAAAAAAAAAAATTTATGATGCTTTTGTTGATATATGGGGTACTGAAAAACTTTGGGTTACAATAGATAGAGCAAATCTTAATTTCCCTATAAAAAAAGGATATAAATATGATAGTTTTATACATTGGGATTATGATCCAGATACCAAACCTCAAAATATTCAAGGTGTATTAGCTCTCTCTGATCAAACAGATAAAAATATGGGTGGATTTCAATGTATTCCGTGGTTATTTCGTAATTATGAAACTTGGAAAAAAACACAAAAAAAAGATAGAGATAAGTTTCAGCCTGATATTACTGGAATTGAAGATAAAATAATTAAAGTAGCTTTAGAAGCAGGTGATTTATTAATTTTTCATAGTTGTCAACCCCATGGTATCAGACCAAATCTAAGTAAAAATAAGGTTAGAATTGCTCAATATATATCAATGATGCCTGCAGAAGAAAAAAATAAATCTTTAAAACAATGGAGAATTAATTCATGGAAAAAAAGAATCGCACCTGAAGGTTTTGCATTCCCTGGCGATCCTAGAAAATTAGAAAAAATAAAATATAAAACAGCTAAATTAAATTCACTAGGGAAAAAATTACTTGGTATAAATAAATGGTGATCAATCTAACAATAAGTTCTATGAATTATTAGATTTAATATGAACATCTCTTTGTGGGTATGGAATTTCAATATTATTTTCTTTAAACTTTTTAAAAACCGCAAAATAAATTTCACTTCTAAGAAATTCAGGTCTATCGGTATGAGAAGAAGTCCAAATACCTAACTTAAAATCTAAAGAACTATCTCCAAAACCATCAAAAAATACTTTAGCTTTAGGTTCCTTTTGAACATTTTCATTTTCATCCGCCACTTCCATCAATAATTTTCTTATTATTTCAGGATCTTCATCATAACTTACACCGATTGGAATTCTAAATCTTACAATTCTATTATTATGACTCCAATTAATTACTTGACTAGAAACAAATTCAGAATTTGGAACTATAATTGAAATGTTATCATTTGTTATTATAGTTGTAGATCTAAGTGAAATATTTACAATATCACCACTAACATCACCAACTTCAACCCTATCACCAACTTTAATAGGTTCTTCAACCAAAATAGTTAATCCACTTATTAAATTATCGGTAACTTTCTGAAATCCAAAACCAATACCAACACCAAGAGCACCAGCTAATAAACTTAAGGCACTCAAATCAATTCCAACTGCCTGAATTATTATTATAGTACCAATAAGCATCATTGCAATTCTGACACCATTAGCAATTGATTCTCTAAAAGACTTTTTTAATTTAGACTTATGTAAAATTTTATTTAGAATTAATTTTCTTGCCTTAGTAGAAGTGAATATCAATAAATAAAAACTAAAAAAAAATATAATTATAGTACCTATACTAATCTCAGAATCACCTATACTAAAGAGAGTTCTATTAAAAATTAACAGAAAACTTGAAGCAAGTTTTAATAACCTTAAAAAAAAATCTATAAAATATTCCATTATATGAAATTCTAATTTAAACACAAAAACTAAAAAAATCAGAAGAGGTCATCAATTTTATTTTTTTCTATTGATCTCCTAGCAACTAAAGAACAAATTTTTACAATGTCAATTAAATTTGAAAATCTTTTATCGTCAGTGTATCCTTTTTTAAATCTATAGTATATCTGCTGGACAATAACACATATTTTAAATAAACCATATGCATAATAAAAAACTGGATTATTTACTTTTACTTTGCTGTATTTTTCATAAATATCAATTAAAGTCAATCTCGATGGATTTCCTTCAGCAGTCGTTGAACTTAAAGAAATTTTTCTTAACATAGGATGATCATTAGATTGAACCCAATAACCAAGAGTAGTTCCTAAATCAAATAATGGATCTCCAATTGTTGACATTTCCCAGTCTAATACTCCAACTATTTTTGAGATATTATCTTTATCCAACACTACATTATCATATTTATAGTCATTATGAATTAATGAACTTTTATTTTGTTTAGGTAAATTATTAATTAACCAACTCATAAGACTATTCATTTCTTTTATATCATCAGTTTTAGAATTTTTATACCTTTCTGACCATCCTACGATCTGTCTCATTCCATAACCAACTCCTTTTCCTAAATCATCAAGACCCATCTTTTTGTATTGCAAAGCATGTAACTCAGTCAAAGTTTTAATAAAATTTTTTGAAAGTTTACTTATATCTTTTTTATCTGGCATTAAAGACTCAGGAGTATTTGGTCTCAATATAATTCCATTCAATCTTTGCATAACATAAAACGAAGAACCTATAATATTTTTATCATCTTCAAAAAAATAAGCTTTAGGTACCTTATTATAATATTTAGATAGATTTGATAAAACATTATATTCTCTTCTCATATCATGACCACTTTTTATATTTGTCCCAAACGGTGGTTTTCTTAATACATATTCATTTTTATCCCAAATTATAGAATAAGTTAAATTAGAAAATCCCTTTTTGAATTGGCTTATCACTAATGGTGTTTTAGAACTACCTAGTTTTTTTTTAAGATAAAAAGATAAATTTAGATTATTTAATTCTTCACTTTTTCTTACTTCCCCTGGAGAATCTAATTCAATCATTTTTAATTAAATTTTCAATCCATAATTAGATAAAATTCCTTTTGCTACACTACTTATATGTACTTCATCTGCACCATCATATATCCTTGCTGCTCTTTCATGTCTATAAAAATGTGAGAGAATAATATCATCTGACATACCTAAACCTCCATGTATTTGAACTGCATCATCAACAACTCTTTTTAAAACATTAGCACAATAAAATTTTATAATTGAAATTTCAATTTTCGAATCTTTTGATCCAAATTTATCAATTTTATTTGCAGTATCAAGAACCATTAATTTTGCTGCATTTATTTCTGCTCTTCTTTCAGCAATCATTTTTTGAATTAATTGTTTTTCACCCAAAAATTTACCTGGAGTTAATTCTCTTTTTGCAGCCCTTTCACACATCATATTAAAAGATCTTTCACAAATACCCATCCATCTCATACAATGATGTATCCTTCCATGACCAAGTCTTGATTGAGCTATTCTAAAGCCAGATCCTTCTTCTCCTAACAAATTTTTTTTTGAAACTTTAACATTATTGTATTTAATCTCTGAGTGACTAAAATATCCCTCACCTTTATCTCCCATTACAGGAATTTTACGTACTAACTGAAACCCTTCACTGTCGCAAGGAACAATAATTTGACTTGCTCTTAGATATTTATTCTCAACATCAGGATTAGTAATAGCCATAACAATTGCAAATGAAGCTCCTTCAGCTGAAGATGTAAACCATTTGTTACCATTTAAAATATAACTATTATCTTTTTTAACAGCAGTTGTACCCATATACACTGGATTTGATCCTGCAAACGTTGGTTCTGTCATCGAAAAACAGGATCTTATTTCACCTGATAATAATGGTTTAAGAAATTTATCTTTTTGATAAGGCGTACCAAATTTAATTAACACCTCCATATTTCCAGCATCAGGTGCTTGACAATTAAATAAATAAAGACCAATAGGACTAGCTCCAAGGATTGCACTCAATTGACCAAATTCAATCAAATTTAAACCCATTCCGCCATACTTTTTTGGAATTTGAGGAATCCAATACCCTAAAGATTTTACTTTTTCTCTTTTTTTTTCTAAATCATTTAATGAAGCATTCCAACCATTCTTAAGTACTTTCTTCTCTAAGCCATAAATGTCTTTTTTTAAAAAAGATTTAATATCTTGTTTTAGGCTTTTAAATTGATTTTTCTTCATTTTAAAACGAGTTTATATTAATACAATTAAATTTATATAATATATATGATTAATAATTATATTACTCCCTAATTCAAATCAAATGAATAATTTAAACACAAGAAAAACAATATTTGGTCATCCATATGGTTTATATATTCTATTCTTCACCGAAATGTGGGAAAGATTTTCTTACTATGGTATGAGAGCCTTGCTGGTTCTTTTTTTAATATCTGAAGTTGATAGTAAAAATCCAGGCTATGGTTGGTCAGAAATTGATGCTCTTTGGTTATATGGCTGGTACACAATGCTAGTTTATGTAGCAAGTATTCCAGGAGGTATTATAGCAGATAAATTTTTTGGTCAAAAAAAAACTGTTATGTTAGGTGGTGCTCTTTTAGTTATAGGACATAGTATACTAGCAATTAATCATATTTATGCTTTCTATACTGGATTAATATTTATAATCTTAGGTGTTGGTGGATTAAAACCAAACATATCAACTATGGTTGGTGGACTTTATGATAAAAATGATAATAGAAGAGACGTTGGTTTTAAAATATTTTACATGGGAATAAATATTGGTGCTTTTTTATCAGCTCTAATTATTGGTGGAATTGGTGAAGTTTATGGATGGCACTATGGATTTGGTTTAGCGGGTATAGGAATGCTCTTTGGTCAGATGGTTTTTGTATGGGGACAAAAATATCTTGTTGGTGTAGGTGATTTCATTGGAACAGTTGATAATCCAGACAAAGAATTAATAAATAAGCCACTTACAAATATTGAAAAAGATAGAGTTATAGTTCTTTTATTATCTTTTTTAATTGTAATAGTATTTTGGGGAGCTTTTGAGCAAGCAGGGGGACTTATGAATATTTATGCTTTTGAAAAAACTAATAGATTAATTGAAAGCATAAATTTTGAAGTTCCTGCCACATGGTTTCAATCACTAAATGCTGGCTTTATTGTTTTATTTGCTGTAATAGTTGGTGCATTTTGGTCATGGTGGAAATCACTAGGAAGAGAATCTGCACTATTATTTCAAATGGCTGTTGGAGTTATAATAATGGCTATTGGCTTTTTCTTCATGAGTGCAGCATCTTTAGAATTTCAAGAAAATGGATCTAGTGCAATGTACTGGTTAGTTTTAGCATATCTTTTTCATACGCTTGGAGAGCTATGTACATCTCCAACTGCGATGGCTCTAATTACTAAACTAGCACCATTAAAATATGCATCTATTATGATGGGAACTTATTTTGCATGTACTGGGTTTGGAAATAAATTAGCTGCATCACTTGGCACATGGGCACAAACTGCCGGTGAATTTGAGATTTTTACTGGAATAGCAATATTTTGTTCAGCATTCGGATTTTTGGTTATATTACTTTTAAAACCATTAAAAAGACTAACCCACGGAGCAGATTAATTATCTCCCATTATTTTTATTTTATATCCTTAATAAATATAATCACTCATTCTAGCCAAAATCAGATATAAATATGGAAGAAGAAAAATAACTTAATAGCATCTAATATATTAACAGAATTTAATACTTTCTTTAATTAGTTTTTCACTATTTTAATTTAATATGCAAATAAAAAATTTGGAAGAAAAAAATTTAATAAGAGAATTAAAATCTAATAGTGAATCAGCATTTAAATTATTAGTTGAAAATTATAAAGATCAAATTTTTAATACCATTATTCCAATAATCCAAAATGTAGACGATGCTGATGATTTAACTCAGGAAGTTTTCATACAAATTTATAAATCAATAAAAAAATTTAAAGAAAAGTCCTCATTATCTACTTGGATATATAAAATTTCAATATCTAAAGCTTATGAATACATTAGATATAATAAAAGAGTAAAAAGATTTTCAATTTTAATAAATATGTTTAGAGATGATAATACCATAAGAGAGATTCCTGATTTTAAACACCCAGGAGTAGAATTAGAACAAAAAGAAAATTCTAAAATTCTTTTTGACGCTATTAATAAATTAAACAGAAAACAAAAGACAGCATATATATTGAAAAATGTTCAAGGATTATCATATAAAAAAATTGCCGATATTATGAATAAATCTATTTCATCCATTGAATCTTTAATATATAGAGCAAAACAAAATTTAAAAACTATTATAAAAAAAAAATATAAAACAAGAAATTTGTAATTTTATCATCTAATTATATATATGAAAAAGATATTATTAATCTTATTTATCCTATTTGGATACAATTCCTTTTCACAAACAATTGAATTAATTGTATCTGGTGGTTTTAATTCTTCTACCCAAACCCTAAGATCAGATGGGGCAACTCAAATTGGTGTAATCTTTAATACAATAGGAGGTAAGCAATATCAAGTAGATGCTTATCCGGGATATCATATAAAAGGACTGATTGGAATTTCAAAACAACTATCTAATAAAACAGAACTAAAATTAACTTCTGGTTTTGGTTATTCATCCCAAGGTGCAACGGTAGTTTCAGTAAACAAAACAAGAATCACAAATAATCTAAATTATCTTCAAATACCAATTCTAATTAATTTTAGTTTTTATAAAATAAGTTTTTTGTTTGGTCCTCAAATTAGTCTTTTAAATAATGTTAATACTAAAACAAAAAATTCTACGATACTAAGTTTAAATGCCTTAGGCAATAATCCAGATTTTTCATATAAAGAAGAAGACTTTTCTGATAGAGACAATGGTTTTGTTTTTGGTTTAGAATATAAAATATACAAAAACATATCCGCTTCAGTTAAATACATAACAAGTCTAAAAAATATATCGCTCCTTGATAAGGAAACTTGGAAAAATAAAACTATTGAAATTTCAATTAATTATACTTTGATGAATTTTAAGTTAAATGATAAATCTATAAAATGATAAAAAATAAAATAGATCAAATTTTAAGCAGTATTAGTAATATTAAAATAGTTAAGACTAAACCATATTTTTATACCAGATTATCTGCTAAAATTGAATCTTTAAACTATAAAGAAAAAATTTATATTAAGTATGAAAGACCAATACTTATTACTACAGTAATAACTTTATTAATCATCAACGGTCTCTTTATATTTAACAATATTAATGATACTAATAATTCAGTTCAATATACTCTTGAAGAAATTTACTTTGAAAGTGACAAATCAGATTTAATAAACCTTGCTTCCTATGAAGAATAAACTACAATATATAATCATTTTTATATTAATCATTTCAAATATTTTTTTAGCATATAAGGTTGTAAACAAGAAAAAACACCCTAAAGACAATGAATTTAAAAGTGAATTGAGTTATCTAAAAAATCGTCTTGGATTTGATAAAAATCAACTATTAGAAGCAAAAAAAGAATACAAAAGATATAGTAAAGAAAAAAGATCTAAAGAAAGAAGGTTTAGAAGACTTGACCTGACTGTTATAAATGATCTTAGTGAGAACATTGATACAAATAATATTAATAAAGATAAATATTATGAAGTCGCAGTAGCACTAAACAAAGCAAAGATGGAGCACTGGATAAACATTAGAAAAATATCAAATAAAGAACAAGTAAAAAAACTTGATAGTATCTGGTTAAATATGAAAAAAAGAATAGAATCTCGGTCTCAATAATTTTTTTTTAAAATAAATATTTATTTCTATGAATTATAAAAATGTAAACAACATTTTATTTTTTACTATACCAATCATATTACTATTATTTTTAACAGCATGTAACAATGAGGAGGAAGATGGACTATGTTGCTCTGAATATGAGTTAAGTGATCTTTCTGAAGCATATATTCTTTTCTCAGATAATGTAACAGTATATACTGATGGACAATATGTTGTTTATGAGACAAATAATTTACCTGATCATAAAAGTCCTTACTGGCTTACTAATAATCCTCTTTATGAACCTTACAATGGAAATAATTCTAATTTTAAAATAAATCCTAATAGAATTATACAACAAAATATCGTAATTAAAATACCTACAATGCCTTTTGAAGCGACTAACAAAGAACCAACTCCATTAGGCGCAATAGGAATATCAAGGAATGGTGTTGTTTTCTACAATCAATATGCTGGTCCAAACAACACACCTCTAACAAATGAAATTAATAGCTTTGATCAGTATTTTGGTCACCCACAACCTCAAGGTGCATACCACTATCATATTGAACCTACCTGGTTAACTGCTCAATATGGAAGAGATGCTTTTCTAGGATTTTTAGCTGATGGTTTTCCAGTATATGGTCCAGAAGAAAATGGAACAACAATAAATAATTTAGATTTAGATGATTATCATGGTCATAGCCATGCAACTACTGAATTTCCAGAAGGTATATATCATTACCATATAACAGATCAAGATCCATACATAAATGGAGACGGTTTTTATGGTATTAAAGGAAGTATTACAAATTGAATTTCTCTAATAAGTTTATAATTTTATTTTTTCTTATAAGTTCTTGTAGCGAAAAACAAGATAGGTCTTACATCATAATCAAAGACTTTAGTCTTCTTAGTAAGAAAGGTGCATATCTATATTTAGATAATAATAAATTTTCAGGCATTCTTATTGATTCTATAGAAAATATTAAAATACTTGAAGTTCAATACTTAAACGGAAGAAAAAATGGTTATGAGAAAATATGGTATAATAATGGAAAAATATCTGAAGAAAGATTCTATAAAAACGGAAGAAAAGAAGGTAATCATAAATTATTTTGGGAAAATGGTAATAAAAAAATGATTGCAAATTTTTTAGATGGACAATATGAAGGTAGAATGATTCAATGGCATAAAAATGGGGAAAAATTTAAAGAATTTTATTATGAGAATGGAAATGAAATTGGTAATCAAAAAATGTGGAATTCAAAAGGTAATATTAAAGCTAATTATGATATTGTAAATAACAGAAGATATGGTTTAACTGGACAAAAAAATTGTGTATCATCAAATGAAATTTTTTAAACTAATACTAATTTTTACAATTATCTCTTGTTCTAAAGAAGAAAAATTTGAACTACCCTACTTTACCACATCCGATTTTACTCCACATTGGATCAATTCTAAAAGCATTCAAGATAATACTCATAAAATTTCTGATTTTAAATTAATAAATCAAAACAATGAAGAAATCACTAGAAAAAACTTAAAAGGAAATATTTATATTGCAAACTTTTTTTTTACTTCATGTCCTAGTATATGTCCAAAAATGACTAGTAATTTAAAAATTATTGAAAAAAAATTTATAAATCAAAATAATTTTAAAATCATATCTCATAGTGTTACACCATGGATTGATACCCCTGAAACATTAAAAAGCTATGAAAAAAATTATAATATTAATGGAAGAATGTGGAATTTAGTTACCGGAGAAAAAAAATTAATATATAATCTAGCTAGAAATTCATATTTTGCAGAAGAAAATTTTGGTCTAATAAATGATGAAAATGATTTTATTCATACCGAATTGGTTTTTTTAATAGATAAAAAAAGTTATATAAGAGGTGTGTATAATGGAACTTTAAAAATAGAGATGAAAAGATTAATTGAAGATATTTCATTACTAATCAATATATGAAAATAGGATTACTATCAGACACACATTCAATTATTGATAAAAGGATATTAAAATTTTTTGAAAATTGTGATGAAATATGGCATGCTGGTGATATAGGAACTATTAAAACTCTTGAATCACTAGAAAAATTCAAAAAAATAAGAGCAGTTTATGGAAATATTGATAATCATCAAATTAGAAAAGAGGTAAATGAATTTTTGCTTTTAAAATATGAAAAACTTGTAATTTTAATTATTCATATTGCTGGAAAACCTCCTAAATACAACAAAATAACCTATAATCTCATAAAAAAACATAAACCAAACATATTAATATGTGGACATAGTCATATACTAAAAATACATAGAGATAAAGAAAATGATATTTTAATTATTAATCCTGGAGCTTCAGGAAATCTTGGTTTTCATAAATTTAAAACTGCAATAAGATTTAATATTATCAATTCAAATATTAAAAATCTTGAAATAATAGAATTAAAAAGAAATTAAAAAAATTATTTAGAAATAGATTTTTTAACTGATTTCTTCTCAAACTCCTTTTTAATTGCTTCTACATCAACATTCTTTATTACTGGAGTTCTTGAAAGATTTTTAATAATCTGTTTCTTCCTTTTAGCTTTAGAAACATTTCTCATTCCTTTTCTTTCTAATCTTGTTACAGCCATAATTTTAATTTATTGGCGCAATTTAAATAAAAAATAATGTAAATCATTTGCTAGATTTGTAATAAATACAAAAAAGTGAAAAAAATAATACCATCATTACCAAAAGGAACTAGAGATTATAGTCCTAATGAGATGAAAAAAAGAGAATATCTATTTGAAGTTTTTAAATATAACTTCAATCTATACGGTTTTAATTGTATAGAAACACCTTCTATGGAAAATTCCGAAGTTCTTAATGGTAAATATGGTGAAGAAGGAGATAGACTAATATACAGAATACTTAATTCTGGAGATTTTTTAAAAAATATTGATAATAAAAAAAATATTTCCAGTAATAATTTAAAATCTCAAATATCAAAAAAAGGATTACGATATGATCTTACTGTACCATTTGCAAGATACGTCAGTATGAATAGAGATAAAATAACTATGCCTTTTAAAAGATATCAAATTCAACCAGTTTGGAGAGCAGACAGACCACAAAAAGGAAGATTTAGAGAATTTTACCAATGTGATGTAGACTATATAGGTACTAAATCTATTGTTTGTGAAAGTGAAATTATCAGTTTAGTTTATTCAATATTTAATAAATTAAAATTTGATGATTTTGAAATAAAATTAAATAATAGAAAAATTTTATTAGGAATATCTGAGGAACTTAATTTTAAAAATAAATTTGAAAAATTCTGCATATTAATAGATAAAATAGATAAAATAGGTGTTTCTGGATTAAAAAAAGAAATGAAGTTAAATAAATTCCCTACTTCTTCTATTAAAAAATTAATCTCATTAATTGAATTAAAAGGAAACAATTCTTCAAAAATTAATTATGTAAAAACTTTTCTATCTAATTCAAAAATTGGATTAGAAGGTATTAGTGAAATAGAAAATTTAATGAAAATAAAAAGTGATTTTACTCTTGATTTTACTCTAGCAAGAGGCCTATCCTATTATACTTCAACAATTTTTGAAGTTGTTCCTACAAATAATAATATAGGAAGTTTATGTGGAGGTGGAAGGTATGATGATTTAACTGAAATTTTTGGTTATAAAAATATATCTGGTATTGGTATTTCTTTTGGAATTGAAAGAATTATTGAAATTTTAAATACAAATAATTTATTTCCAAAAAAAATTGAAAGTAATAATAATGTTTTAATAAGTTATCTCTCTAATGATTTAATAAAAAATTCATTAGAATTAGCTAATAAATTAAGAGAAAAAGGAATTCAAACTGATCTCTATTCAGAAAAAGCTAAATTAAAAAAACAATTACAATATGCAAATAATAACAACATACCTTTCGTTATAATTATTGGTGAAGATGAAATAAAGAATGGAAAATACATGTTAAAAAATATGAAAAATGGAAATCAAAATTTATTAACTATTAATGAAATAATTAATAAAATGTCTTCTATAAAATAAATGAGCAAAAAATCTTATAAATCATCTTTTATTACGCTATTATTTATTTTTATTAACTCTTTTTTATATTCCCAAATTAGTGATTTTGGTAGATTTGAAATAAATAACATTGGAGGCTGTTTACCAATATTTGTAGAAATAATTAATGAAAATGTTGATTCAAGTGTTACGGTTATTCAATATGATTTTAATTACTCATTAACTACAAATATTTTTAATCCATCAAATTCACAAACTCATACTTATCTAGAAGCTGGTACATATATAATAGCCCAAGCTATAAATCAAGATGGTGTAGAAAAAATTGATCTTTTAGAAATTGAAATAAAAGAATCAAAAAACATAGATATTCAATTATATAACTGTGAAAATAATAAAATGAATATTTCTATTAATGACAATTATTATCACGGATATGAATTGTATATAAATGATATCTTAATTCAAACATTACTTAGTGGAAAAAATGATTTTGATTACTCAAGTTTTGTTGGAACAAATAATAAAATAAATGGTTATATAGTAGGTTTATTTAATAATAAAAATAACAACTGTAATAAATTTAATTTTGAAATTGCTTCAATTCAAAATCCACAGGAAGAAATTATAGATTCTATAATTTTATCAGATGATAAAGCTAATTTTGATTTATATTACAAACCAAATAAAAGTACTAATTACAATATTTACATTGATAATGTAATTGATTCAACATTTTTAAGTTCTTCGTACATATATTTTTCTGACTCAAAAATTAATTTTAATAATTTAACATTTGACAAACAATGTATTCAAGTAATAGAAGAATATTATTGTAATTCAAAATTCATTGAAGATGAAATTTGTCTTATATATTTATCATCTTATGAAAATAATGAAGGAATTAATTTAGATTTAAAATCAATTGGAAACTTTGATTCTACAATTATTTATAAAAATAATACAGCTTTGAAAACATTTCAAAATATTAATAATAAATACATTGATAATCAAGGTATAATTATGAATGAAAAAATTTGTTATACAATAAAAGGATATGATGAAAAAAAAATATCAATATCAAATACAGTATGTGAAACTCCTACAAATAATTATAATCCAATACCTATTCCAAATGCTTTCACACCAAATGATGATGATTTAAATGATATTTTTAAGCCATATGAATCTAATGTAGAAGATTATACCATGTTAATTTTTAATAAGTTTGGAGAAAAAATATTTACAAGTAATGATATAAATATAGGTTGGGATGGTTATTTTAAAGGAAAAATTAACCAGGGATCTTACGTATATAAAATTGTATTTAAAATAAATGGTAAAGAAATTATACAAACAGGTAAATTTGTATTGATTAAATAATAGCTTATGTTCGATATGATGAAAATGATGGGCAAAATAAAAGAAGCCCAAGAAAAAATGAAATTAGCTCAGTCGGAGTTAGGTACCATAAAAGTATCTTCAGAATCTGGAGCAGGTTTAGTAAAGGTTGAAGTAAATGGGAAAAAAGAAGTTATCTCAATTTCCATTGATGATAGCATTCTAAATGAAAAAGAAATGTTACAAGACCTTGTAGTAGCAGCAACTAACAAAGCACTCAAAGATGTAGATATAAAGATAAAAGAACATATGAAAGAAAAAACAAGTGATATGTTTCCAAATATTCCAGGATTTGATATGGGAAACCTCTTTAAATGAAAAATACAGATAAAAGAATAGCTGTAATCTTATTAAATTTTAATGGAAAAAATCTCTTAGAAAGGTTTCTTCCCTATTTAATGAAATATACAGACAAAAAAATATCAAATCTTTATGTTATTGACAATGCTTCAAATGATGATTCTGTATCTTTTTTAAAAGAAAATTATGCTTCAGTAAAAGTTATTATAAATAAAAAAAATCTAGGATATGCTGGTGGTTATAATGAAGGAGTAAAAAATATAAAAGCTGACTATTATGTTTTTATAAACACTGATGTAGAAGTCACAAGTAACTGGTTAAACCCCCTTTTTAATAAGATGGAATCAAATAGTAATATTGGAGCTTGTCAACCAAAAATTCTATCTGAAAAGAATAAAAATCATTTTGAGTATGCAGGAGCATCTGGGGGATACATAGATTCTTTAGGTTATCCATATTGTAGAGGAAGAATTTTTGATACTATTGAGAAAGATTATGGACAATATAATGAAGAAAAAGAAGTTTTTTGGACATCAGGATCTTGTATGATGATTAAATCAAGTCTTTTTCACAAACTAAATGGATTTGATAAAGATTTCTTTGCTCATATGGAAGAAATTGATTTATGTTGGAGAATAAAGAGAAAAGGATTTATTAATTATTGCATACCAAAAAGTGTTATTTACCATGTAGGAGGAGAAACACTAAGCTACTTAAATCCAAAAAAAACATATTTAAACTTTAGAAATAATCTTATAATGATATCTAAAAATGATCGATTTATTAATCTATTATATAAAATTCCTTCCAGGTTAATTTTAGATATTTTTGCTGCAATAAAAATATTAATAAATAAAAAGTCTATCTCTCACTTTACTTCAATATTAAGAGCATACTTATCTTTTATTACTTTTCTACCAGTCATATTTTTTAAAAAAAGAAATAATAAATTGAATTACATTAAACTAAAAAATCTAATTATACCTTTTGAATATTTTATTAGAGGCAAAAAAAGGTTTAGCGATTTATAAATATTATATTCAATATTCACAAAAAATATGTAATTTTGTCATATTATATAGATCAATTACATAATAAATAAAATAAAAATGAAAAATATTAGAATTTTAAATTTCTTAGCTATTCTTTCTTTGGTAATCATTGGATGCAATCCACTTAAAAAAATGATTGAACTTTCGAAAGAACAACAAATTAACGTTAATCCAAACCCAATGATTATGAAGGGCAGTAACGTTACTTTTGATGTAGAATCAACATTACCAAAAAGAATGTTACCTAAAGGAACAAGTTATACTTTAAATTTTGCATATGATGGAAATGATGCTGGATCTATTGAATTTAAAGCATCTGACTATCCAAACAGTGTTTCCTCTGTTTCTAAATCATCAAAAACCCTATCAATTCCTTATAATAAATCAATGATTGATAACCCATCTAAACTTACAGTAGTTGGTAATGCAAAAATTATAGTTTCTGGAAAAAATCTTAATACAGAGTCTAGTGATGTTGCTGACGGAGTAAATACAACCCAAAGATGGAACCAAGCATGGAGGATTGCTCATCCAAAAACTACTCCAGGATATACTGATGCTGAAGAAACTGAAGCAACAAACGTAAGTTTTTATTTTAATCAAGGAAGTTCCTACTTAAAAGGTTCTGAGAAAAAAAGTGATAGAGGTGAAAAATTTTCTGCATTTTTAGCAGAAAAAAATGTCACTAAAAGTATAGACATTATAGGAGCACATTCTCCCGAAGGTTCTACAAAAATTAATGAAGCTTTAGCTGGAAAAAGAGGTGGAACTATTGAAAAATACTATCGAGAACAAATGGATAAGTATGATTACAAAGACGAAGCAGACGAAATCAGCTTTGATCTTGTTCCAGTTGTTGAGAATTGGGATGCATTAAGAAGAACTCTTAGAGCTTCTAATTCATTATCAAGAGATGAAAAATCACAAGTTTCTTCTATTATTAATGGTGGTGGATCTTTTGTAGATAAAGAAAAAGCTCTTTCAAAACTTAGTTCATACAAAACGTTAATGAAAGATGTATATCCTGATTTAAGAACTGCAAAAACTGAAGTAATAACTGTAATTAATAAAAAACCTAATAATGAAATTTTAGCAATAGCTCAAAATATAGTTAATGGTAGTGCATCTGGAGACGCATTAACTCATGGTGAATTATTATTTGCTGCAGGATTAACACCTGACCTTAAAGAAAAAGCTGCTATATACCAAGCTGCTGTTAAATGGGGAGGTTCATGGAAAGCTCACAGTGATTTTGGTTCAGTCCATGTACAACTTGCAAAACAGGAAGAAAGTGGAACAGAAGCTCAGCTTAAACTATTAGAAGCAGCTGAAACACAACTAAATATTTCTATAAACAAAGAAGAAAGTGCAGAAGCTTACTTAAATTTAGCCGCAGCATGTGCAGTAAAATATGAATGGGAAGCTGCTAATGAATATCTTACTAAAGCAGCCAATTTAAATGATGAAAGAACAAAAAATGCTCTCTATACTTCTCAAGGTACAATTGCAATAACTGGTGGAAATTACGAAAAAGCGATTGTTGCTTTTGATAAAGTTGGTGGTACTGGTGGTTACAAAGCATGGTCATTATGGAGAAAATCTATTGCTAATCTTGTCTTAGGAAATGCAAGTGATGCTAAATCATCAATGGATTCACTTAGTGAAGTATTTGAAAATAATGAATGGGATTTACCTGCAAATTATTATTATGTTCTTGCTATTTGTGCTGCCAGAGATGGAAATTCTTCTGCAATTACCAAAAATCTTACTACGGCTTTTTCAATGGATTATAGAATTGATTTAAAAAATAAAGCTGTAAATGATTTAGAATTTAAAGATTATGCTAGTGCAATACAAGCTGCATTAAAATAAATTTAGGGTTATACAAACAACATTAACAATTAAAGCCTCACCCCATGTGAGGCTTTTTTATTTAATGAATTAATTGCCACTTAAAATCATATATTTTACTTTTACAAAAGATGAGAGAAATACAATTTAGAGAAGCTCTAAGAGAAGCAATGGTTGAAGAAATGAGATTAGATAAAAACATATATCTAATGGGAGAAGAAGTAGCTAATTATAATGGAGCATACAAAGTTAGTCTAGGAATGCTTGATGAATTTGGTCCTGAAAGAGTAGTTGATACACCAATAGCAGAAACTGGATTTTCAGGAATTGGAATTGGATCTGCTATGAATGGACTAAGACCTATAATAGAATTTATGACATTTAATTTTTCTCTTATAGCTATTGATCAAATAATAAATGGTGCTGCTAAAATATATCAAATGTCTGGTGGTCAATTTAATATTCCTATTGTTTTTCGTGGACCTACAGGAAGTGCAGGACAACTAGGCGCTCAACATTCTCAAAATTTTGAAAATTGGTATGCCAATACACCCGGTTTAAAAGTCGTTATTCCTTCAAATCCCTATGAAGCAAAAGGGTTATTAAAAACTTCCATAAGAGATGATGACCCAGTTATTTTTATGGAGTCAGAACTTATGTATGGTGATAAAGGAAAAGTACCAGAAAATGAATATTTAATCCCAATTGGAAAAGCAAAAATTGTGCATGAAGGGAATGATGTTACATTATTATCATTTGGAAAAATGATGAAAATAGCAGAGTCCGCTTACCAAGAGGCAAAAAAAGAAAATATTAGTGTTGAGGTAATTGATTTAAGAACAGTAAGACCAATTGATTATAAATCAGTTGTCAATTCTGTAAAAAAAACTAATAGACTAGTTATTATTGAAGAAGCATGGCCATTAGCTTCAATTTCATCTGAAATAAGTCATCACATTCAAAGATTTGCTTTTGATTATTTAGACGCTCCAGTTCATAGAATAACTTGTCAAGATGTTCCTTTTCACTACGCACCTACCCTACTAAAAGAAATTCTTCCTGATCTAAATAAAACGATGAAAGCAATCAAAAAAGTTACTTATTCTTAATTCCTTGAGAAGATTCATCCATTCCTAATGCAGACATCATACCTGAAGGTCCTGATTTTTTCATTAATTTCATCATCTTTTTCATTTGATTGAATTGTTTTAAAAGTTGATTAACTTCTTGAACACTACAACCACTACCCAATGCAATTCTTTTTTTTCTTGAACCATTTAATATATCTGGCGTTTTTCTTTCTTTTGGAGTCATAGAATAAATAATTGATTCTATGGGTTTAAAAGATTCATCATCAACATCTAAATCTTTAACTTTTTTACTCATACCAGGTATCATCCCCATTAAATCTTTAATGTTTCCCATTTTTTTAATTTTCTGTATTTGTGATAAAAAATCATCAAGACCAAAAGTGTTTTGAATCATTTTTTTTTGTAATTTTCTAGCCTCATCTTCATCAAAACTTTGTTGTGCTCTTTCAACAAGACTTATTACATCTCCCATTCCCAAAATCCTTTTAGCCATTCTATCTGGATGGAAAACATCTATTGCATCCATTTTTTCACCAGTACTTATGAACTTAATAGGTTTATCTACCATCTTTCTAATTGATAAAGCTGACCCACCCCTTGAATCTCCATCAAGCTTTGTGAGTACGACGCCATCATAATCTATTCTTTCATTAAAAGTTCTTGCGGTAGTAACAGCATCTTGACCAATCATTGAATCTACAACAAAAAGAGTTTCATGAGGTTTTAAATTTTTCTTTAATCCCTCTATTTCTTTCATCATTTTTTCATCTATAGCTAACCTACCAGCAGTATCAAGAATCACAGATTTAAATCCATTCTTTTTTGCATATCTAATAGCATTTTTTGCAATATTTAAAGGAGATTTTGATTTTTTATCAGAATAAACTTCAACATTAATTTGTTCTCCAATAACATGAAGTTGTTCTATTGCCGCAGGCCTATAAACATCACAAGCAACTAAAAGAGTTTTTTTTCCTTTTTTCGTTAAATAATAAGCAAGTTTTCCAGAAAAAGTTGTTTTTCCTGATCCTTGAAGACCAGATAAAAGAATAATGTTTGGATTACCAGTATAATTTATATCAGCTGAGTTACCACCCATTAATATGGCTAATTCATTAGAAACAATTTTAGTAAGAAGTTGACCGGGTGAAACAGAAATTAAAACATTCTGACCCATTGCCTTTTCCTTAATATTTGAAGTGATTTCTTTAGCAACTTTATAGCTAACGTCAGCCTCAATTAAAGCTCTTCTAATCTCTTTAATAGTCGAAGCAACATTTACTTCCGTAATACTTCCTTGTCCTTTTAATACTTTAAAAGCACGATCTAATTTATTACTTAAATTTTCAAACATTTCACCACAAAAATAATAATTAAAGCAAATAATGATTCATTTATTTGGTTAATAGTATTTATATTTCAAAAATAATTTTACAACTCAATGCAAATAATATATAAGCACTGTATTTCTTTAGTTGTTTTCCTATCCCTAACTATATACTTTTTTAATCCTGTTATTTTTGAAAATAAAGAATTAAAACAACACGATATTGAACAATGGAAAAATGGAGCTAATGAAATAATTGACTATAGAAAAAACACAAATAAAGAGGCACTATGGACAAATTCAATGTTTTCTGGAATGCCAGCGTATCTTATAGATGTAAAATGGAAAAATGATATTATAATTTTTTTACACAAGCTATTAGGATTATGGTTACCACATCCTGTGAGTTTAATTTTCATATCCTTTATTTCTTTCTATTTTATGCTTATTTGTTTTGGTGTAAGGCCTGAAATTTCAATTTTTGGTGCTATAGCATTTACTTTATCAACATATATGATAGTAGGAATAAATGCTGGTCATAATACTAGAATAGGTTCAGCGGCATTTATTCCATTAATAGTCGCAGGAGTCCATCTTTGTTTTCATAAAAAAAGAAATCTAGGATTTATCATAACAGCATTATCACTTGCTTTACAATTAAGATTAAATCATTTACAAATAACCTATTATACCTTAATAATCCTTATTTTTTATGGTATATCTCAATTAATCTATTTTTATAAAAAAGATGAATTAAAACATTTTTTTAACAGAGTATTTGTATTAATTATTGCTTCATTTCTAGCTATTGGAACTTTTTTTGGAGAGATCTGGTCTATATTAGAATATAGTAAATATTCTATAAGAGGCCAATCTGATTTAATAGCTGAAAATTCTGGACTTAGCAAAGAATATGCATTTCAATACAGCAATGGAGTTTATGAACCTTTAACTTTATTTTTTCCACATATATTAGGAGGATCAAGTAGAGAATCATTAAGTAAAAACTCTAATCTAGGTAGGGAGTTAAAAAGAAATAATTTTAACAGAGACCAGATTAATAAACAACTTAGAAATGCTCCTATGTATTGGGGAGATCAACCAATTACAGCTCCCTACTATGCAGGAGCATTATTTCTATTTTTATTTATACTTTCAATAATTATTCTAAAACCACATGAAAAATATTGGTTAATAGGTCTTCTCGTAAGTAGTGTTTTATTAAGTATGGGAAGTAATTTTTCACTACTAAATGAATTTATATTTGATTATTTACCAGGTTATAATAAATTTAGATCTCTAACATTTATAATTATAATATCAATATTTTCTATAATACTAATTGGATTACTTACTCTAGAAAAATTTATATCTAACAAAGAAAAATATAAAAAACAATTTACTGAAGCTACTTTATATACTCTTGGAATTTATTTATTCTTATACATAACGTCATTTTTCTTATCTTTTTCAGGTCCAGTAGACTCAAATTTTAGTAATATTCCAGATTGGTTTTTAAATGCTTTAATAAATGATAGAAAAGCATTATATGTAAATGATATTATAAAAGGAGTAATAATGTTAGTAACTTTTTCATTTTTTACTTATCTATTTATTTATAATAAAATAAAAAAATATTTATACTATTCCATTATAATAATAATTGGAATATATGATATGACCTCTGCAAATAAGAACTTTCTAAAAAATGATAATTGTAACCTATTTAATGATTGTTCATTCACTAGAAAAAAAATAAATACTGTAAACATTTCAGCAGCAGATGAATTTATTTTGGAAAATAATAATCAGAGAAAAAGAGTATTAAATCTTCAAAATACTTTCAATGAAGCAAATACATCCTATTTTCATTCTTCAATTGGAGGATATCATGGAGCAAAATTAAGGAGATATCAGGATTTAATTGAGAATATAATTACTAATGAAAGAAGTAAAATAATATCAAAACTTCAAAACAACAACATTGACTTTAGTGATTTAAATACATTAAACATGCTAAATACAGGATACATAAAATTCAATGAATCAAAAAAAGGAGTTATAAAAAATAATTTTTCAAATGGAAATGCATGGTTTATTTCTAAACTTAATAAAGTTAATTCACCAATAGAAGAACTAAACTTATTAAAAACCATTAATACTAAAAATGAAGCGATTATTGATGTATCAAAATTTGGTAATTTATCATACAATGATACATATTCGAAAAATGGAAAAATTGAAATATTAGAATATTTACCTAATAAAATGAAATTAAAAACTTACAATAACTCCATTTCATTTATTGTATTTTCTGAAATATATTATCCTAAAGGTTGGAATCTTTCAATTAATGGAAATAATAAAGAAATATTAAGAGTTAATTATGTGTTAAGAGGCACACAATTAGAAGCTGGAGAAAATATTATAGAATTAACATTTAGTCCAAGCTCTTATAGTATTGGAAATACTATAATATTAATTTCTAGTATAATTCTCTTATTTTTAAGTATACTATTTATATTTATTGAAACTAAAAAATCAATTCAATGAAATTTTATGTTTCAATATTTACTTTAATTTTTTTTTCTTGTGAAATAAATAAAACAACTGTTTCGAATTCATCAAATATTTATGATTCAAGAACTCTAAAAAATAGATCTAGTATAAGTCTACTAAATAAAATAAGAACTAGCCCAGGAATAATTATTCAAGGAAATGATGAAGAAAATGCTAGAGTATATACTAGAGGAATAAACAGTATAAATTTTCAAAAAGAAGTTTTATTTGTACTAAACGGATTTCAAGTTGGTACTTTTTCGCAAATTGTTAACATATTAGATCCTAATGATATAAAAAGCATACAAGTTTTAAAAAATGGATCAGATTTAGCTATATATGGTTTTAGAGGAAGTGGTGGTGTTATTTTAATAAAAACAAAATAATTTTTCTATTTAAATAATCTAGGAAAAAAAACCGGTGTATTATTTTTATATGAAATATAATCTTTTGAATTTCCCCATCTTTTTTCAGCTAATTCTTCAAGTAAATTTACACCACTGACTCTAGTTAATAATAAATATATAAAAATGGGAGTAATTAAACCTAAATACTGAAATTCTGAAAATGTTGGTAGAGAAATAATAGTTATCCCTAACCATAAAACTAATTCTCCAAAATAATTAGGATGTCTAGAGAAAGACCATAAACCTGTAGATATAAATTTGCCCTTATTGGTCTTATTAAAAATTATTTTCTGCCTATCAGCAATAACTTCAAAAAGAAATCCAAAAACCCAAAAGAAAATTCCAACATATAAAAACAAATCATTTTCTAAAGGTTTATTTAATAAAACTATAAGTACAGGAAAACTACATATAAATACCCATGCTCCTTGGAATATCCATGCACGCATAAACCTTAAAAAATTTTTTTTAATCTCAATAAATCTAACATCACCCCCAACTTTTACCCTAAAAAATAAATATAAACTTAATCTTAATGACCAAATCAATATAAATAAAACCAAAATAATTGATCTGAAATCAATAAATTCTATGATTTGAAATTTTTCATAAAATGAATATAGAATAACAATAATAAATGTAATTCCTCCAGTCAAATCATAATAATGTTCTGTCTTAAAAATAAAAGAAGGGATAAAAACAATTATTTGAATAATAAAAATTAAGATAAAAGATCTAATTAATATAGATTCCCAAATAGATGAAATAGAATTTAATGAAGATAAATACGCTAAAGAAAATGGAATTAATAAAAGAACAACTATTGATAAAATCAAAAAAAATATATTTTTCATATTAACATATACCTAAACTAACATAAACTGTTTCCTGCCAACAAGCTGAATCATCATCAGGATCTAAAATTGATCTCTCGAAAATATAGGTAAAAGCAACAAATTGTTTTGAGTAAGTATCATTTTCTAAACAGTTATATACATAAGTTACTTGATTTATAATACTAGTTTTATAATTGTCTACATTATCTGGATTAGGATACGGTAGATCTGGAACTTTATTAAATCTACAAGATATTTCATTACATGAAATCATAAAAAATAAAACTATAAAGATTTTTGAACCCATATTCTATTTAATTTTTTTTTAATAAAATATTTTCTTTTAACAAATGTAAGTAAAGCTCCTACACTAAAACTTAATGAACACCCAATCAAAAGATCTTTATTATAAACATCTTTATAATTAACTTTTTGAACTAATGACAAATTCACAAAATCTATTATAAAAAAAGCTATTGAACCTCCTGCTATATATTTCCCTCCACTTTTAAAAAAATTACTAGACTTATGTCTAATATCAACTATTTCAATATCTGAAACACTAACTTCAATATAATTAAATCTTAATTTATCTTCAGAAATACCCGTTATATATCCTTGAGTAAAATTTTCATCATTTTTTAATTTAAATCTAATTTTTTCTCCAGGAAAAAATTTAAAAGATTTAATTTTTGAAGCTTTTTTTAATTCAAGATAATGTTGAGAATGTAGATTATTTGATACAAAAACGAAGAAAAGTATAATATATATTTTTAGCATTTCTACACTTTATAATCTTACTTAAAAGTAAAATAATAGAATTATAATTAATGACATGATTGATTATATTTTTTTAATCTAAAATAATTATAAGGAAGAGGAGTAAAATAACCAACAATTAGCATTGGGAAAACAGTATAGAGATTCATAATGGCTCCTCCTGTCATAATATAATCAACCAAATTCATTGCTAATTCCATACTTATCATACTAATAAATGACATTCCTACAGCTGTCTTAAAAGCAGAAAATATAGTCTGAGAATAACTTAATATAATAGTTTCAAGTATAATTGAAGTAATTAAACCATTAACTATAGCTAACAATAATATATAAGAAACTGGAAGAGAATATTCTGTATACTGAAAAAATAAAATTGTTCCAAAATCACCTATTGAACATCCAAGCAAACACCACAAAGTATTTTTCTTTGCTTTTTTCCAAGTTCCTTTACAATCCCATGATATTCCTAAAAACAAGTTAATTAATCTAAAAGTTCACAACTATCATTAAACTTAAGTATAGTAGAATCACTAAGCTTAACTACATAGAAAACATCACCATCTTTTGTTTTTAATCTTCTAGCATGAACAATTTCATCATTTGGATAATTAGAATTAACATATTCTAAAATACAATCAACTATATCATCGCCATGAAGTTTTCTACATTTATCTTTACCATCTCTATCTTTATCTCTTCTTTCTTTTTCACATCTTCCTAATATTTCCTTCATCTCATCATCACCATTAACAGTAATTGTACGTTCTCCATCATCCGTTTCAATAACAACATCAACAGGATATTCTAATGAAGGTCTATCTTTTGAGTCAGGATTATTTTTATACCACTCCTCAACCTTTTCTCTATCTTCTTCAGTTTCAATTGTAATCGATGAAGCATCAGGCATTATTAAAGTATATGGCATAACAAGTTCAAAACATTTTTCTTTTTCTTCTCTATCTTTTTCACATCTTCCTTGTATTTCCTTCATCTCATCATCGCTATTAACAGTAATTGTACTTTCTCCTTCATCCGTTTTAATAATAACATCAACAGGATATTCTAATGAAGGTCTATCTTTTGAATCAGGATTATTTTTATACCACTCCTCAACCTTTTCTCTATCTTCTTCAGTTTCAATTGTAATCGATGAAGCATCAGGCATTATTAAGATATAAGGCATAATAAGTTCAAAACATTTTTCTTTTTCTTCTCTATCCCAATCTTTATCATCTTTATCTTTATCTCTATCTTTATCACCATTATCTCTACCATCTTTATCACCATTATCTTTACCGCCATTTTTGATATCACCTTTTTTATATTTATCTACTAAAAAAGGATGATCTCTCTCTAATCTCAATTTACCATCTTCATCAAAAGATAGACTTTCATTAGTATTAAGATTAGCCTCAAAACCATATGTTTTCTTACCTACCAAAACATAAGATGAATTTAATTCCTTTGATGAATGAGCAAAACTTATATATTCTTTAGATTCTGGAGCTAAATATTCATTATCAAGTTCATATAAAACTATATCTTCTGGATCTTCACCAGGAAGAAATAAAGAGTCTCCAAACTGACTACATGAATTAATAAAAAAAGAAGTTAAAATTGCAAGAAAAAATTTGATAGATTTCATAAATATTATGTATTTTAAATTATTAACTTATACTTATTTAGACGATTTAACTTATAATTTATTGCTCAAAAATATATAAAAATAATGAAAAATTGGAATGATAAATTAACAAATGATAGCTGGAGAATTTTAAAATATAATTCAGAAATTATTTCAGGATTTGAAAAATTATCAAAAATAGGACCATCTATATCCATATTTGGATCAGCAAGAACTAAACCTAAAGACAAATACTATAAAAAAACTGTAGAAATTTCAAAAATGATTTCTAAAATGGGATTTGGAATTATATCTGGAGCAGGACCTGGAATCATGGAAGCTGCTAATAAAGGAGCAAAAGAAGGAAAAAGTGAATCAATAGGTCTTAGAATAAATCTTCCTTTTGAACAAACATCAAATAAATATGTTGATAAAGAATACCAATTAAAATTTGACTACTTTTTTATAAGAAAATTAATGTTTCAAAAATATTCTCAAGGTTTTATCGTTATGCCTGGAGGATTTGGAACTCTTGATGAACTTTTCAATGCTTTAACTCTTATACAAACAGAAAAATCAAGATTATTTCCAATAATATTAGTAGGAAAAGAACATTACCAACCATTATATAATTGGATAAAAAATACTTTAGTAAAAAAGAAACTAATTTCAAAAAATGATATTAATCTCATAAATCTTGTAGAAAAAACTTCAGAGGTTGAAACTATTTTAAAAAATTTCTACAAAAAAAATAAAATTGATCTTAATTTCTAAAACTAATTTAAATTATCTATATAAGGAGTTGGAAAAATTAACTTCTTACTTTTAGAAAATTTTTCCCATTCCATTATTAATTCATTATATACATTAATACTATCTATTTTTTTATCATATAATTCAGAAATATCATCCTTTGTACTATAAAGATTAAAATTGTCAATTTCAAATGGTTGATTTAAATTAATTATTTTCCAGTTTCCTTTTTTTAGCATAACATTTCCACTATGCTCAAAAGCAAAAACATCATTTTTACTATGAATTTCTTCTTTATATCCATCTATATATGGCAAAATAGAAATGCCATCTAATGGTTCTATTTTATAACTATTAAAAATTTTAGGATAATCAATCTCTAAATAATCATATAAAGAAGGTGCTATATCTAAAATAGATAAAAATTTATCTGTAACACTTAATTTATTATTTTCTAAACCCTTTATAATCAATGGAGATCTCATACCACCAGAAGTAGCATAGCCTTTATAAAGCTTAAAGGGAGCAGTAATTGATTCTGCCCAAGCAACACCAAGAGAGACAAATGAATTAGGTTTACCCATTTCTTCATATGCATATGTGAAATGTTTTTGAATATAATTACCATAAGTATTGTTGTAATAAAAATCCTCTCCTGCAGCACCATTATCAGACATAAAAACAATAATAGTATTATCATACTCTCCTATATCTTTTAAAAAATTTATTATTCTACCAATATTATAATCTAAGTTATCAATCATACCAGCATAAATTTCCATTTTTTTAGACTCAATTGCTTTTTCTTTATTACTTAAGGTTTCCCATTTAGGGTATGCAGTATTAAAAGATGGGTATTCAGTATTTTTAGAAATAAAATTATTTACTTTAAGATTTTCAAACCTTTTAATTTTTAAAGCTTCATAACCTTCATCATACTTTCCCTTATACTTATCAGAATATTTTTTATCAACTTGTAAAGGCCAATGCGGAGCAGTGTAAGATGCATAAGCAAAAAAAGGTTTACCACTATTAGATTTTATAAACTCTATGATTTTATCAGTATAAAAATCAGAAGAATAGTTACCAGTTTTCCATAATTTTCTAATTCCATTTTCAGAAAATGCAGAATCAGGATATTCTCTTATTGGTTTATTATTATCATAATGAGTAAAAGCTCCAGGTAAAAGTGCATATGTTTTATCAAATCCTCTTTCAATTGGATCACCACCTATATGCCATTTTCCTGCCATATAAGTCCTATAACCATTCGTTTTCAATACCTCTGGAATAATGGCTACCCTTTTAGATAAAATGCCTTCATAACCATAATAATTGGATGAAAAACTCTGAATTCCAATCCCTGCAGTATGATTATCATTACCAGATAGCAACATTGCCCTAGAAGGTGCACATAAAGGTGAAGTATAAAAATTAGAAAAAATTGTTCCCCTTAAAGCTAATTTATCAATATTAGGAGTTTCTATTTCACTACCATAGCATCCAAGATCAGTATAACCAAGATCATCTGCTAAAATTATTAATACATTTTTTTTTAAATTATTATTAATATTTATCTGATTACATGAAGCAAATAATAACAATAAATTTAAACTGATTAGACTTTGTAAAAGTAACATTATGTATTATAGTATAATTCTATATTAAATTATAAAGATTTATATAAAGCCGTTTCCCTTTAAATTACTACTCGAATAAATCTCCAGAAATAGAAGGAAATAATTTTAAAGCATTTTTATAATAAATTTTTTTTAATACATCATCAGGTAGATTTAAACCATACATTCGCCAATGAGCATGCCTTTTTCTAAAATAATCAAAATGTTCATCAGAAGTTTCTAAAACTCTAAAGTAAAGATGATATTCTGAAACCCTATAAGTATCTTTTCCAAACAATATTCTATCTTGATATTTTGTAAGAAAATTTCTTGCATAAATTGGTTGTCTACCTAATTCTGCTATTACAGCAGCAATTTCAGTCATAACATTTGGATATTTGTCTAAATGACGACCTAACCTACCTAAATCATTACCCAACCATCCTAAATGAGCATTTATAAAAATAGTATTTGGATGTTTTCTAAAAATATCATGTTGTTCTGCAAGTACTTCTTCAAATGATGGATTTTCTTTAGGATCTCTATATCTACCAGGTCTTTGCCTTAACTCTAACCATCTCTCGTTATATTTATCTTTAGGCTCCCAAAAAGATGCAGGTTCACCAGAATGAATTAAAACAGGTATATTCAATTCACCACAAACATTCCAAATAGGATCTAACCTAACATCATTAATAGCAATTCTATTTCCTTTAGAATCTTTACTAGTTAACCCTAGAGATTTATAAATTTTTAATCCAATAGCACCTCTAGAAACAGCATCTTTTATCATATTGACATTCATCTGAGAAAAACCATCTTCATCTATTCTCTCAAAATCTACGTTCACAAAAAGTCCAAATCTTGTAGGAAAATTATCCTTTATGTTTGATATTGATTTTGAAAAATATTCATCTCTCAATGCTTGTGTACCTCTACCAGAACCACTTAAATTTATAATAAAGGCCATATTCATACTATCCATTTCTTTAACCATATCGGACAAATCTTTTAAAGGCATATTCCAGATATGATTATGAACATCAATAAATGGATATTTGGCTTTTGTAATAATATTTTCAGGAACAACTAATGTAGATTTTGGAGAGTATTCTTCAATATCCATTAAATTATTCTTTGTTTGAACTAGATCTACAACATAATACACAGATAAGCCTATTACTAGAATTGACAAAGAAAATAAAAAAATATATTTTAAAAATTTCATAGATTTCAAAAGGTTAATGAATCAAAATTAGTGAGTGTAATATTAAACTTAGTATAATGAAAAAAAAATTTAATAATCAATAATTTTTAATCCTTATTCTGAGTTTTTTTCTTAATTTAGAAAAAATCATTTACTATCAACTTGAAAAAATCATTTCCAGATAAATTATTTGCATGCTGGCACCCAGTATCCTATAGTAATGAAATTAAAAAGACAAAACCTTTTGGTACTTTTTTATTAGATCAACCTATAGTTATTTGGAGAAGCTCAAATGGAAAAGTACATGCAATGAAGGATTTATGTATTCATAGAGGAACTGCTCTTTCATTAGGTTGGATAAAAAATGACTGTTTGGTATGTCCTTATCATGGATGGCAATATGATAAAAATGGCGATTGCGTACTAATTCCACAATCACCTAAAACTAATATACCAAAGAAAGCAAAGACACCCATTTATCATTGTAATGAAAAATTTGGTTTAATATGGGTAGCTTTAAAAAAACCCATATACCCTTTACCTGAGATACCAGAATTTGAAAATGGAAAATGGAAACTAGTAAATACCGGACCATTTGATTGGAAAAGTGATGCTTCTAGACAAGTAGAAAATTTTACTGATTTTGGACATTTTCCTTGGGTACATCCAGGCCTATTAGGAGATCAAAAAAGACCAGAAGTACCAGATTATAAAGTAGAAATAAAAAATGCTGTTTTACATTATTCAGTTATTAGACCAGAATCTGTTAATACTGATGATTTTCCAATTTTTGCAAACAAAGAAATAATGAAACCGAAAAGAAAAAGTATTTATTGTTTGCATTTACCTTATACTATTGTACTTCGCTTGGGATGGAGTGGAGTTAAAGGTATGATTTATTTTTTCATATCTCAACCAATTTCTTCTAATAAATGTAGAGGGTTTTGTATAGTTGGACGTAACTATGATCTAAAAAAACCTGATACAATTATTCAAAATTTTGAACAAGTTATATTTAATCAAGACAAAAAAATTATTGAATCGCAAAGACCTGAACAAGTTCCATTTGATTTTACAGAAGAGCTACATTTAAAATTTGATTCCGTAGCAATGAATTATAGGAAAGCTATGATAAAGGAAAAACTAAATTATTAAATAAAAAAGCTACTAATTAAAGGGTTATATATATGTAATTATAAGTTTTTTTCTTAATTTAGAAAAAATAATTTACTATCAACTTAAATAATTAAATATGAAAAATATACTATTACTTGCATGCACACTTTTATTTATTATTAGTTGCAATGTAGAAACTGGAAGTTCTGAAGGATCTTCAGCTTCTGTAAAGGTAGTTAATGAATCTGGTGAACCTTCTGGACCACATACATCTGCTGAGTGGCAAATTTGGGCTTATTCAACTGCTGCTCCTGATTATATTGCTAACGAGGCTACAATTGTCGACGTAAATATGAACGTTTTAAGAGAAGGTACTAATGGTTGGACTTGTTTACCAGCTAATCCAAGAGGTATGTCTGATTCTGAAAATGGATGGAAAAATCCTCACGAAGCCATGCCAGCTTGTGTCGACGGACAATCTATGCTGTGGATGCAAGGTTATATGAGTGGAACTAAACCAGGAGAAAAAATGACAACTGATGGCTTTGCGTGGATGTTGCATGGAGATATGGGTGAAGATAATTCTACACCTATGATTCTTAATGAAGAGGATTCTAAACCTGGTCACTGGATAGAGTCAGGACCACATTTAATGAGAATGCCGAAAGATCCTTCATCATTAGATGGAATAACTTCTGATTTTAATTCAGGAGCTCCATATGTAATGTTTGCTGGAACAGACTATGCTCATCTTATGATTCCTGTAGAAGGATATTATAAGTACCAAGCTCAAAAATAGTAGTTCTTAAATTATTTTATGTAACTATTATAAATTTACATTTTCAATATTAAAATATGAAAAATTATACTGGTGCAATAATTTTAATAATCATAGGAATTGTATTTCAATTAGATATTTTTTTTGATGATTGGAATTTTTTCTCATATGTTATTAGAAATTATTGGCCTTCAATATTAATAATTATTGGTATTTCAATGTTTTTCAAAAAAAAATGCTAAAAAGATTTTTTATTTAAAAAGTTGTAGATTAAATATTGATAAATTATTATTTCATATAACCATGAAGGAGATTATATTAATTATTGGTTTTGGATTCTTATCAATTAAGATCCAAGCACAAGAATTAATTTCAAAATGGTCATTTGACCAACTCAAAAATCCTTTAGTCATTGAAAATACAACTAACAAAACGGATCAATTATTAGGGTTTTACGATTCGGTTTCCGGCATTAAAGGAAATGCTATTTGGTTAGATGGATATACCAGTTACATTAAAAGAGATAAATTTGGACAAAATCTCCCTAATAATTTCACTATCACAGCTTGGGTAATGCTTGAAGCTTATCCTTGGTTTCGTTGTCCAGTTTTTGATTTAAGAATAAATGAAAAAGAAGGTGTTTTTTTATCAATTAAACGAGATGGAACCCTAACAGCAGGATTTGGACAACCCATTAACTGGGTAGAGATTGATGGTCCTAGATTACCACTAAAAGAATGGGTAATGGTTAGTTTAGTTGTTAATCAAAGTGGATTATCAACACTATATTTAAATGATAAAAAAATTAAAGAAATTGAAGATAGTCCAGTTCTAAGAAGAACATTTAATAATAAATTAACCATAGGTAGAAATGCTATCCTTGAAGAATGGTGGGACTATCAATATACAGTTACCGACAAATATTCTTTCTTAGATGGAATGATAGATGAAGTTTATTTATATGGAAATTCACTTAGCACAAAACAAATTAAAAAATTATATGAGAATCAATTACCATTACCAAATGTTATACTTCAACCTCGTATATTACCAAGTGGTCCACCAGGAATTGGTGAATTTGGAGCAAACTATACTAGACTAAATTATACCAAACAATGGGATCGACTCTGGCGAGTTGGAGATTATCCAGATGTTTTAGTACGCTTTTCTGAAAATAACTGTCGACTAGTGTTTTGGAGAGGTACCAGCTTTGTTCCATGCTGGGTTACTGAAAATGGAATCTGGTATACCAATGAATGGGCTGAAACATGGGGACCAGACGTAACAAGTAGCGCAGAACCTTTAATGGATAGAGAAGCACGTTTTAGCCATGTTAGGATTATTGAAAATAGT
>Ga0105349_10000076_pt1 | contig 34462 bp, 25 predicted proteins | sample EN1Hudseemescosm_FD_83661 | JGI IMG/M metagenome (GOLD analysis project Ga0105349, IMG submission 83661) | Methane-oxidizing microbial communities from mesocosms in the Hudson Canyon - EN1B Hudson Canyon | ecosystem: Environmental > Aquatic > Marine > Cold seeps | place: Hudson Canyon...
TATCCTGTCCACTACGATCCTATCGCCCAAAGCGACGGAAGCGGACTTCCTCAGTACGACGGTCGCCTTGGTGGGGCCAGAGAATGCAGCACAAGTCCTTCATGGGCATCCCGGATCTTCTGCTGTGATTCTTGTCGAAGGGGAAGAAGAGCCGAGAATCATTGGGCAGACTCGGGGTGAATGAATGACGGGGACCCAAGAAAGGTCACGATGACTTCAGAATCCGGCGAAAACGAGTTCTCGGTCGCCCTCTGTGGAAACCCCAATGTTGGAAAAACGACCTTGTTCAATGCCCTCGTTTCGGGGAAAGCAAGAGTGTCCAATCACCCGGGGATCACCGCTGAGGCTCAGGTGGCCACGTCTGTCTGGGGTGAATATCAAGTATCGGTGACGGATCTTCCCGGCTGCTATAGTTTGTCCCTCGACCTTCCTGAAGCTCAACTTTGCCGTCAATACTTTGATGCAATACCTCCAAATACCCTAGTGGTTTGCGTGCTGGATGCTGTCAGCCTCCGTAGAAATCTGAGCTTGCTGTTAGAGTGCATGGAGATGTCGCTTCCATTGATGGTGGTATTGACTCGTATCGATGAAGCCCGTCTCCGCGGGATAGAAATCGACGTAGAGAAACTCTCGGGCATTCTGGGAGTTCCCGTGGCCGAACTGCCTCATAGAAATTCAGTGAAGTCAGCAGATCTGACCAAGATCATGAGAACTCAATTTTCAGAAGTACGGGAATCATCGAAAATTGAGGAGCGGGCGTCTTGGAGTGAAGATCTGGTTGCCGCAGTGTCCCGACCCGTCCGTCCTGAGGAAGCGAATCGCCGTCGCAAACGTGAAGATCGGATCGATGGAATCCTGATGCATCCCGTTCTGGGGCTGGTCTTTTTCATGTTGATCATGAGCGTTCTTTTCGGCAGTGTATTTTGGTTGGCTCAGATCCCCATGGAGTGGATTGACACCTTTTTTGCCGGTGCTGCGGAATGGGTGGGAGTCCAATTGCCGCCTGGGGACTTCAGAGATCTGATGACGGATGGAATTATCGGCGGAGTTTCAGGAACTCTGATTTTTCTTCCTCAAGTGTTGATGCTTTTCTTCATGATTTCGATTTTGGAAGAAACAGGTTACTTGGCGAGAGCCGCGTTTGTTGCGGATCGTTGGCTCAGGCCGTTCGGGTTGCCCGGGCATTCTTTTGTACCTTTGCTATCAAGTCACGCGTGCGCCATTCCTGGGATTCTCTGTACACGATTGATACCAAACCGAAAAGACCGGTTGGCTGCAATTCTGGTAGCGCCATTCATGTCCTGCTCTGCACGCTTACCGGTGTATTTACTTCTCGTGGGGATTCTCTTTCCGGGAAGACCTCTGATGGCGGGAGCAGCGTTCGTGGGTTGCTATCTCTTAGGAGCTTTGGCAGCAGTCATCTCTGCAACTCTGGTGCGCCGATTTATTCTTCCTGGACCGAGTCCTGATCTCATTTTGGAACTTCCTCCCTTTCAAAGACCAGCCCTCATGGAATCTGCCCGAATCGCTCTAGAGCGTGGGGGCATGTTTATTAAAAATGCCGGAACTGTCATTCTTCTCATGTGCGTGATTCTTTGGTGGTTGGGGAATTATCCCCTCAGTGATGTGAGCGCTGAAGTCAAAGCGTTGAGGACTCAAGCAGAGGCGACTAAAAATATTGCTGAATCTGATCACTTGACGGTCATGGCTGATCAACTGTATGCCAAGGAAAGAACTCAGGCTTCTTACCTTGGCATGATCGGGAGAACGGTGGAGCCCGTGTTCGCTCCCATCGGCGCTGATTGGCAACTATCTATTTCGGTAATGGCGAGCTTTGCCGCGAGAGAAGTTTTCGTTTCTTCACTCAGCGTTCTTTTGGGATCTGACGAGGATGCCGAAGCAGAGACTATTATAGATAAGATATCAAATTCGAAACGTGACGACGGAAGTCCATTGCTGACGATTTCTTCTTCCGCTGGACTCCTCGTGTTTTTCGTCTTGGCGATGCAGTGTCTTCCGACTCTCGCAGTGACACGTCAGGAAACAGGATCATGGAAGTGGGCGCTTCTCCAATTCGTTTGGATGAGTCTTCTTGCGTGGAGTCTGGCAGCATTGCTCCGTGGACTTCTGATCATGTCGGGCTGGAACTGATGGATTTTTTATCTTCAGACGAGATCCAATTCTATATCGTGACTTTGCTGGCTGGGCTGGCATTATTCCTGTTGTTCCGGCGAAAAAAATCCGATTCTTCCTCTGGGTGTAACAACTGCTCCAGTTGAGAACCAAATAGGTCTGGATTTTTATGCGAGAATGGGATTCTATGGGTTACATCTCACTCCCTGAAAGGAGAGCAGATGCGCCCAATGCTTTTATTAATTCTGACCCTCACCATTTTGATGACAGGGGCTCCTCAGGTGCTTTCTGCTTCATCAGATGCACCTAGGGAAATGGATTCGAAAAAAGAAGAGGCCGAGGCAGCCTTCAAAAAATTAGACGAAGCCATGAGCCAGGCGAGGGAGGCTTACTTCGAGCCGATGGATAAGGCACGTAAAGAAGGAGTGTTGAGCCCGGAAGAGATGAGCAAGATTGAGCTCGATCCGGATCTTCTGCCGATCAAAGTGGTCGGCCCCAAAATCCTCAAGGCCATTGAAAAGTACGTGGGTACTGAAGTCGCGCTAGCGCAATGCAGTGAATTACTATACTTATCGTCGAGAGAAGAATCTCAAGCATGGATGTTTGATAGGGTCTCTGACCTCATGATCACGCATTATCTCGAGAGTGAATCCTTGAAGAACTTCTGCACAATGGCCCATTATATGGGTGATTCTCCTGCGAATGTTAAGCTACTGAGATCCATCTTCGCGGACTCTCCACATCGAGATGTGAAAGCAGCCAGTGGTTATGCCTTGGCGAAAGTATTGGGCTCTTCGAAAGATACGCGTGAAGAAGGACTAGAATTATTAAAGAAGATCGGATCCGACTTCGGTGACGTGGTTTACTACCGCGATACAGTTTATGGCGACAAAGTCAAAGGTGATCTCTTTGAGATGGAGCACCTTCAGATTGGTTGTGTCGCACCAGAGATCATTGGTAAGGAAGTCTTTGGCAACCTGATGCAACTGTCGTCTTTTCGTGGCAAGGTCGTGCTACTTGATTTCTGGGGTGATTGGTGAGGCCCTTGCCGGGCCATGTACCCTCACGAGCGGTCGCTCGTTGAGAAATACCCAGCAGATGAGTTTGCTATAGTTGGTGTTAACTCCGAAAGTACCATCGAAGCAGCACAAGAAGTCATTAAGAAGAACAATCTCACATGGATGAACTTCTACGATGGAGGCACAAGTGGGCCTATATCTACAAGGTGGAACGTCAGTGGCTGGCCCACGATCTATCTGATCGATGCCCAAGGAATCATCCGCTACAAGGATGTTCGGGGTGAAGATATGGACAAAGCCATTGAAGAACTGGTGGCTGAGTTAAGAACTGAAAAGCAGAAAGCAGAAACAAAGTAGTCGCTGAGGAAAATCGACAAACTCGAAAAAAAAGTTACCCCGAAGGTCATTCTTGAAATGGTCTTCGGGGTATTTCTATTTATCGGAGTCTGGATTGTCGTGGCCTAGAGGACAGCGTCCTCCAGACTTTTGTGCCGTTCTTTTTTCGGGAAAAAGCGGCGCTGGGGGAGATGGCTCTTCTTGTTGGCGACTTTTTCTTCTTCCGCTGGCCCACCAGAGTTCGTCGAGACAGGCGAATGACCCCAAGGTCAGGGTCAGTAGCAATCCTGAACCTCCTATGATTTGAGTATAGGTGGCGGTTGTACTTCCCGATTGGATGGCTAAAGGAGAAAACAGCATCGAAAAGAGGCATGAATATCCCAAGATCGAAAGCGCAATTTTGGGGCCTTCTGTCCATGGTGTGAGTTCGACAAGATGAAGGATGACAAAAAGGAGGATGCCCAATGAGAAAATATGGTCATGAATGAATGAAAGAAGTTCTCGTGGTGTTTTTTCTGAAATGAATTCTTTCGCCTCGAGATCTTCTTCATTTCCCTGGATCCACTGGCGCGCACTTTCGGAGTCATATCCCCCAGATCTGGATGAATATTGAAGCGCTGCGACCACGCACCCTGCAAGAGTCGTGAAGAGAAACAGTGTCAGAAGAATTTTTGTAGAGAGATTAGATCGAGCCAGAGTGAATCCGGATTGTTTGTAGAATTGAGTCAATTCAACAACTCCCGTTCAGCGATGATTTATCCGATGAGCAAGCACCAGAAGGGGGGTTACCTTGAGCAAGGATTTAAGACTGAACAGGAAGGACGCGAATGGCTGTGGCCACTTCCTTACTGAGTCCCACTCTTTGTCCCGCCACCTCGAAAACACAAGATCCGGTGTTGTGGCAGACACGTAGTTCGCAGTCATGACACATTCCCATGGCTTCGAAGAGTGGTCTTTGAGCCTCAGGGACCGAGTCGGCGACAAGTCTGCCTCGCTCTCCTTTGCGCAGATCAAAGAGAGATCGCACATTGGAGGCGATGTTATGGGCGACCGATTCGACGGTGAGCTCTTGTTGTGTCGTACGCTCGGGCCTCATGAGTGCTCCTGATGGCAGTTTTCTGCCAGATAATGACAACAGACTGGTCACAACACAGTGATATCAGTCATGTGAGCGGTTCCAAGTGCACCAGTGCATTTTCCTAGACTCTGAACAGTCGAGGAATGCTCACAGAAGTGGGCTTGTCAGGCTCACGGGGGAGAGATAACCTGCTATTGGTTCTAGCACTCCAGCCGAACTCCAGTTTTACCTTTTGTTTAGGTACTGGTCAACCTGTTTGGCAACCCAAACCCAAGGGGTTTTCTTGATCGATTGGCGCGAATTCGACCACAATCCGGTGAGTCACTCAGCAGCTCACCATTTGACGTCTATTCAGCAATTGCTGGAGGAACAGGGGTATGCCCGTGTTTCGGACGTGGCCAGAAAGCTGGGGATTACCCGAGGGAGTGTTTCAGTCACCCTGAAAGGCCTGCGACAAAGAGGCCTGGTGGTCGAAGACGACCATAAGCATTTGGGGCTTTCTGAGGAGGGGCTTCGAATCGCCCGCGGTATCCATACCAAAAGAATCCTTTTTCAATCCTTTTTGAGTGAGCATCTGGGTCTTCCCCCAAACCTCGCTGAACAGGATGCATGTAAAGTTGAGCACCTTGTCAGTGATGTGACTGCGGAAGCACTCGCTCTCTTTTTGGAAAGCAGATCAGTAGAGTCCAAAGAGCGAGAAGCACAGGTTCGTTCTCTTGAGGGTCGCATCAAGGATGGCTCAGTGGATATTTTCCCCAGTGACAGAGTTCAAACACTTTCATCCGAACTCGAGAAAAATTCGAGTTCTACACACAAGGACAATGAAGATGAATAATGATTATTCGCGCGCTGAAGCGATACAGAGATTGAACGAGCTTCTTGCGGAAGAGATGGAAGCCTCGATGAGGTATCTCCACCTGAGCACACTTGTTCAAGGCATCGATCGCTTGGTCATTCAAAAAGTCCTCAAAGATAATCATGAAGAAACGATTGAGCATGCTGAACAGGTTTCAGAAAAGATCATTCAAGTAGGTGGCACGCCTGCCCCCAAATTGAATCTAGAGTTATCTGGGGAGAAATGTACCGGGATTGAAGCCCTTCAATCGGCTCTCCTTTTTGAGCAAGCCGCTTTGGACGCCTATCGGGAATTTCTCGAGTGCGTTGAAGGTAATGGCGATGTGATTCTTGAGGAGTTCGCTCGGCAGCAGGTCGCCATCGAATCAGAGCATGTTTCAGAATTGAGAATGCTTCTCGGGGAGTCCCATCTTGGCGGTGAATGACCGACCTGGAGGATTGACAGCCCTTTCCGTTCTCAATGGGTTCTTTGCCTTGAGTGTGGGGGGCGCGACCATTTCTAGATTCGTTGTTTCTTATAAATTAATGGATGTGCTGGAGAATGGTCTTCCCGGGGGAAAGTGGCGAGGAAGAAACTATTATCAGAAGCTTCTCGACGAGGGGCTCACCCCGTTGGATTTACAGATTCTTGGAGTGATGGGGCTGATCGCCACGGTTCTATTGCTGGTCTCAATTTGGGGGTTCCTTAAGCAGAATAATGTTCTCGGACGCTGGTTAGGAACAATTGGAGGAGTTGCTCTCGCATGTTTCTCCGTTTTTTCCATCTTGTGGTTGCCCCAAGATTTTCTCAGGGGAAGCGGTCTTTCCATTGCGAGACAAATGTTTTACCCCGTCTTTCTTATTTTCATGCTGCATGTGATTTTCCGTAGGGATTTCCTTATTCAGCGGCAGGATCTTTCAACATGAATAAGACTCGACATATCGGTCTTCATGCGATCAAGATGATTTCTCATTCGATGCGCTCCGGCTCAGGAGTGGCATTTATTTTTCTGACGATTTTGATCGGCCTTTCATTGGCCAATCTCGCTGTGACTCCCATTGAACTTGAGTTGGTAACCGTAGAAGAGCTGCAGGATTCTTCTGCGAGAGCTATCGGGGTTGCTTTGGCCACTGCAACTCTCAGGGCTTCAGATGAAGACGATAATCAAGGAACTCTGACCTCCCGTATGGAAAATGGAGACTTGATTGATTTGGGGATGTGGGCTCGCTACTTGGTGATTGAAAATCCAATGTTGTTATCGATCACCGTATTGCTTTTGGGTGTTGTGTTGCCATTGCTATTGCCGTTGGGGTCATTCACGGTGATCTCGGGAGACGTTCAACATCGTACTGTGAGATATTTACTGCCCAGAACCTCCCGCTCTTCGATACTAATTGGCCGTTGGCTAGGAAGTATGATTTTAGCGTGGTCATTAATCATTTTTCTGCTTTGTTCCGTTGTGATCTATCTGTCCATCATGATTCCGTCGGAGTCTCTGGAAGACCTGATTCCATGGGCGGGCAGATGTTTTCTGGCCCTGTTCTTTCTGACGATTCCGTATGTGTCACTTGGGATCCTATGCTCTGCCACATTTAGTGTTCCGATGGTGGCATTGTTGGCGACTGTCGGCAGCACTATTGGAGTTCCTTTACTCTCGCTGAGTCTACAAGAGGCTTGGGAACCCCTTGGGAACTTGCTTTACCTACTTCCTTGGGGATATTCACATGAGTTGCTTTCTCCGACGACGAGCAAGGTTGTCGAAGCGAGTGCCTATTGTCTGCTCCATGGTCTTTTGTTTTTAATACTGGCCTTGCTGAAATTCAGAAGGGCTGATCTGTGAGCGAACCCAAACACAGTATTCAAATCGAGAATCTTGAGCATCGCTTTGGAACCAAGGTGGCTCTCTCTGATATCAATTGGCGATTGCCTCAAAAGGGGATCGTTGGACTGGTAGGACCTAATGGTGCAGGAAAGACCACACTCTTTTCGCTCATTGCGGGATTTTTAAGAGTACAGAGTGGGAAGATCAAAATTTTAGGATCGTCCTCGCCAGGTCAGGCGAGTCTTGCTGGTCGCATGGGTGTCATGCCGCAGGATGCCATTTTCGCCAAAGATATTTCAATCCTCGATCAACTTTTGTATCTACTGAAACTGGATGGCATTACGGGTGCCAGTGCTAAATCACGAGCATTTGAGATAATGAAGCGTGTGGGTTTGGAGAAAGAAATTCATCGAGGGGCCTCAATCCTTTCCCACGGAATGGGAAAAAGATTGGGTGTTGCTCAATCATTATTGGGTTCACCGGAGATCGTTCTATTGGACGAACCTACTGCGGGGCTTGATCCCGCAAATGCTCGCCAGATCAGAGAGTTCATGCGTGAGGTCGGGAAAACCGCTCTAGTGATCGTGTCATCTCACAACTTGTTAGAGCTTCAGGATTTGATCGATGAAGTCGGAGTGATTGTTGATGGCAAGCTGGTAGCGAGCGGTACTGTTGAAGAGGTGACGCAAAGAGATCGTAGATTTGAAGTGACTTTTGGGGTGCCTGTCACTCCAGAAATGTTGGTTCAGATTGATCAGTTGGATGCCGTCCAATCGGTGAATTCCGATTCGTATCAAATGAGTATCGATCTGGATGCGAGTGGAGAAACAGGATTAGATCAGGCATTACTGACTCTTCAGCAAAAGCTTGTGGACCTTGGGACTCCCGCTTATGAGTTACGAGAGGGTGCCAGCCTTGAACAAGCGTATATGAAACTCACCTCTGTTCCGGAGAATACGCCAGAAGAATAATATGAAGTCTCCTTTGAAGGAGGCTTCCGAACTAATTCTGAAGATTGATTTGGCGAATCCGCTCACGGACGGCTTGGGCTCTTTCGGTTTCGCCACCCGCCTCTAGTAACTGTTGTAGATCATCCAACAGTCCAGGGCTTTCACCCACCCAGGGAATAAGCGCTTCTAGGTGACGAGCTGCGGCCAACGGTTGACCTGATTGGGCAGCAGCAATCGCCTGTTTTTGTCCCAGAACTCCTCGGAGTGTCACGAGTGCCGGCAGCAATCCCCACTTCTCTCTGGAACGGTCAAGCCACAAGGCCAGTTCTCCGGGTCCTTCTGTTTTCTCAATCAATTGCCCTAATCTGAGAATCAGATCATGGCCGGGCACTAAAGTCTGTTGAAGCGCAGAGTCCCACCATTCTTTCGCCTGGTCCAGTTGACCTGCTACGGCATACATATAGCCCAATCGCTCGGCGAGTGTGGTTCCCGAGGGTTCGAGAAGGGCTTCTCCTCCTCGTGTCCAACTCAATAAGGACGTTAGATGAGTAATGGCTTGAAGCGCAGATTCCTGAACCTTTAGAGGAAGAGGGGGACGATCGGGTAACAAGACATCATCTAGGTTGACGCTGGCGGCTTCCATTTGAAGAGAGGCTTGTCTCATTTGCCATCGAGTCTGTCCTGCAGATGCTGTTACACCTAGAGTCAAGATGGTCAGAGCTAATATTACGTACCCGGCTATCGAATACTTTCCTGACCTTCTCAGAGGTTGTTGCTGTAGAGAGACGTCTTTTTCGGAAAACAGTTGGAATGATTTCCAAGATAAGAATGTGACCGTAAGTGCGATGCCTGTCGCCATCAATAAAGGTATCTGTTCATAGACACCTCTCCAGGCAAACCAACTCAGGATGAAAAGTATGGAAACAGAGATCTCTCCCACCCATGACAGGTTCGATTTACGAGAGACCTTGCGAGCCTCGGGGCTCTTCTTGTTGGCTAGGATTCCGGGCTTGCCAATTCCAAAGGACAAAACACCATTTGGGCAAACGTCAACACAGTCGAGACATTTCATGCAGCCGGGATCAACGACCTGTTGATGAACCTTGATCTCTTTTGAGATTTGAACATTGGACGTGCAGTTCGCGGTGCAAAGTCCACATGATTCACAAAGACTCATGTCTGCAACTATTCGTAGAGGAGATACCCTATCTGCAGCATTGAAAAAGGCTCCGTAAGGACAGCCGTAGGTGCAAAACCCCTTTGCTCCGAGGAGGTAGACCACAACGAACCCACAGATGAAGAAAAAAGGAATCGCTACTATCCAAGAAGGAAATGTGGCCCAGAAATTTTCTACGAAGAGATGATTAGAGAATCCACGCCATGCTTGTACGGGCGTAAAAAAGTCGAGCCAGGTAGGGACCATATTCTCAAGCCATGGAAACGTCCAGCGTTTCACCGTTGGCCAGAGGAACATATAGAACGCTAAGAAAAATGGGATCAGTCCTAGCAGTCGACTTCGAAACGGTCGTGGGGTGATCCCGATTTTTTTCATCATCCACGCACAGAGATCTTGCAGCGCAACCATGTGGCAGGCCCAACCACAAAACCAGCGACCGAGAATGGCAGTGGAGAGAATGGCAAGGATGAAGAAGATGAACCCTGCGTTGACTTTACCATTCTCTAGCGTGTACATGCTCTCGGATGGTTCGATCGGGGAGAGTGTTGACCCTGTGATCCACCAATGCAAAAGATGGCCGGCGATAAGCAGGTGGACAAACCCGAGAACGAGAGCTCTACGGCGACCGGATCGGCCGGGTTGGCGGTTCGAGGGTCTTTGGAATCCCTCGCATCCTTTTTTCGGTTTCCCTGCCTTGGACAACGGCCCTCCCTTTCCTTGCCATAGAATCATATCCAAAAGGAACAGTTCGGAGAATGTTCCTCGACAGGTTCGGGCGTGAAAGGTGAATATTCTGGGGGGGAAGGTCGCTAAATAAGCAAAAAAGCAGGGGTCGAGCCCATTATGGCTCGACCCCTGCAGAATTTTTTCAGTCCCAAATCAGGGTTTCTTAGTGATCAGGAACCCCGTCACCGTCGTGATCGTGGTTTCCTTCGGCGTGATCCATCGCTTCGATCGCTCCCTGGATCATTTTCTGACCCTGAGGGTTTTCAGCAACCAGTGGATCGTTGAGCATTCGGGTAAGGAAGGCTCTTGCTTCTTCTTTACGATCTTCGCCGGCGAGCCACTGCTGGCAGAACCAGAGGGCATTCAGACACTCAGGTCCACCCAGATCCTTGTTCTCCTGAAGGAACTTGACCAAAGCCGGGAAGTCTGGCTCCTGAGTGTTGAGAAGATCTTGCAGGCGCTTCGAGGCTTTATGATTCGCCACCACCTTCTGTAGTTCCTCATTGTCGGACTTCTCAGCCATGTCGAGGAACTTGGAATAGCCCGGGTAACCGAGAAGCTCATTTTTGGACATGACGCTAAAGACTTCGAGGAACATGGCGGGTGGCACTGATCCGTCTTCCATCGCCAACATCTTCTTTAGCTTGTCGCCGGCAGTTCTCAGTTCTTCCAGGTTTTTCAAGTAAGCTTCAGGACCTCCGGGAACGTATCCGGTTCTCCCGTATGGACGCATCTGTGCATCCGCAAGCATGATAGTGGGGTATCCGTTAATGCCCATCTCTTCGCGATGCTTGTCATTCATCTCTGGAGAAATGACTTTGGCCTTCGGCTCTTCTCCCTGGGGAAAGTCTAGGTAAAGGTAGATGAACTGCTTACCCGCAGTTTCATCGAAGGCTGCAAGGTTGAACACTTCAGCATCGAGCTTTTTGCACCAACCGCACCAGTCACTACCGGTGAAATTGATGAGGATGTCTTTTCCCTCTTTTTTCGCCATCTCTTTAGCGACTTCGATGTCCATGACCCAAGGAAGGCCATTTTCTAATTCAGCAGTGGCATCGTCTGCTGGAGCGGCTATGAGCGCTGGAGTCAACGAGAGGGTTAGAATCGAGAGACACAAAACCCAAATCAAAGGTGACTTCATGAGTTCTCCTTGCGAGGAATGAATCCTATGAGTAGTGACCCCAAATGTATGGATCTGAGGTCGAGTCCGTTTCGATCTCAACTTATGAAGAGATCGTTAATATGATGAATATAGGAGCCTATCCGATGCCTAGCGGTAGCGGAAGGGGAGTGAACCGACTCCAAGGGCCAAAATAGACCGAATTTTGTAATTACCGGACTTCTGGGTTCTTCTCTGAAGCCCACGGTCGACTGATCACGCAGGCGTTGATTCCACCCACTCCCATCGAAAGTTTCCCGGCAAGTCCCTCCGGCAAGTTGACGGAGTCTCCCAAGAGAAAGTTCCCATGGATATCAGAGATCTGGCTGTTGAGCTCCGCATCCTCGAGAGAGGTTGGGGCAACTTGTCCTTCTTCCCCAGCGATCATCTGAGCGGTGAGCTCCCAGCCGCCACAGACTCCCATGCCATGACCAAAGGTTCCCTTGCGGGCGGTCATGAGGATGTCTTCGGTGAATAACTTTCGAGCATTTTGAACTTCAAGGAAATCTCCAGGGGTGGCTGTGCAGTGAAGGTCCCATGAGGTCACTTCTTCGACCTTGGCATCTGCAGAGCAAAGTGCGGAATGAATCGAAGCAGTCGGCCCTTCTTCACTGGGCGTGATGATGTGATCTGCATCTGAAGTAAGACCTACACCGATGGGTTCCATTCCAATAGGGGTGAATCCTCGTGCCGTCATTTTTTCGAGATCACCGATGATCCAGACGCAGGATCCGCCACTGATATGAGTTCCTCGAAGACCGGTGAGGGGCTTTGATACGTCTCCATCATTGGAGAGTACACGTGCAGCATTGAAAGCACCGACAACCATCGGGTGGGGTGGAGGATCGGAAGCACCAATAACAACAGCTTCAGCTTCACCTCTTTGGATGGCATCCATACCAAGTTTGAGAGCGACTCCAAATGTCGAGCATGCCGCCACAGGTGAAAAACTAGGCCCCGTGATCTTGCCCATCATCGTGATCTGAGTGGCTACAGAACTGTGTATATTCCACAGGAGGTTCGGAGAAATGGCATTCCAGGGTTCTTCGGGAACTCCCCAATCCTTACGCAGTTGGGCTGATTTCTTCATCTTTCCGCGAATGACGGAAGTTTTGTTGCTCTCCACTTCTCCGACGACGTTGATGCCTTCTATTTCACGGCTTTCAACGAGGTATTCTTTTAATTTCGACGACTGTGCAGCCCAGTATTTATTCCAAGTTATTCGAGCATCTTCCTGATCAGCGACGGGAAGAGATTCTGGATGATCAGGTAATTCTGAAAGTGTATCCGGACGCGCATCTCCTGCATCAAATGCAGCTCGCGCTGGACAATTATCGGGGTGAGCCCAGAAAGCATCCCAGTTTCTTTGTGCCTTGTCTGCGGTCAAAGCGACTTCCGATATGGTCGGAAGATCTCCCAGACCTGTACCGACATAAACATGAGCGGCGTTTCCCAGTTCTTGAAGTGTTTTTTCAATTCCGGGGTTTTGTCCTAACGCCTGTATAAAACTTCCAACTGCCATCAGGGTCGGGAGTCCCATTTTACTTTGAAGTTGCCTGAAGCGATTGGGGGGGAATCTTTCGTCGATCCAAGGGTGATATTTTTCAAGATCAAAGTCGGGTTTACCCACCAAGAAATTGCTGGGACCAAAATCTTCAAAAGATTCTAGCCAAGAGCCACCTTGGTAAAGTTTCTCTCGGAAGGATTCGACATCATCGCATCCCGGAGCGACGACACCCCAGCCAAAGACACCTACGCGACGTCGGGATTGTTGAACCATATTTTCGCTGCGGTTTTCGCTCAATGAAGTTCTCCTTCGTCAGCGGACGTGTGCCCCGACCCGGTCAGTCCGGGTTCGATGGCATCTTCCTGTCTTTGAGTCCTGTTTTCTAGTCATTCGTGGGTGGGGGGGGCTGGCGGGGTTTCTATTCCTTCGGTCAGAGCTCGAAGGACCTACCGGGGGAATCCGTTGAGGCGAGGTATATTGGCGATTGCGAATCACTGGGGCTCCATTCAGTATTGATCCCTGTCAGAGAATTCAGGCTCCTTATTGCGAAAGGTCCTCATGCATTTCCATTCGAGTCTCGTGGGGAGGCGTGAGTTGAATACTCAGAAAACTCCACTCCAAGCTTCAATGTTGATTCAGATGCTGACTATCGCCATCGGAGCATTCACTCTCCTCGGCTGTTCAGGGCCGGAAGTAAGGCCCGACAGATTTACATGGGAGCTGGCTGAAGAACGTCTGAAATCGGGGATCTTTCAGCAGGTGAATACTCCACCGGAGTACATCGTTCTTGAGGGATATCCTTCTGAGCACGTTCAAGCTATTTCTTCCGGGATCGATGTTGCGAGAGAATATTTTGGAAACTTCGGGCCTGTTCGTGTCTACATTTTGGGGAAAACCGATGGGGCTGAAGGAACTTCCGAGGCGTATCAAAACTTTGTCGAAGAGTATTGTCGATTGAGAACAGAATGGGCTCCTTCTGGATTCGAAGAAGATTGTTTTGGAGATTCCGCACAGCGACTTGTCGATGTTGCGAAGTCGGGTGGGCAGGAAGCCTTTCAATCGATGGTGATTTACACCGAGCCTCCGTATTCCGAACTGATCTTTATTAATGCGGATGACTGGGGTGAAACTGACATGCCTCTCAGGGGAATCCATGAATACACCCATGTGTTTCAATGTGTTTTCCCAGAGTCTCCCGGCTGGTTAATGGAGGGCGGGGCCGTTTTCTTTGAAGCTTGGCTCGGGAGTAAGAATGGCTGGGTTGACTTTAGAACCGCAATGCATCGATCCCTCTGGAGCGCACAGCAAGGACGCGATCGTGGCAAAGGGTTGTCGGATATGGAATATACGAGAGATCTCCCTGAGGAAATGATTCCTTTTCACCGGAGCATTGCATACGACATGGGCGTCTGGGCCGTCACGTTTATGATCTCGCGTTCCAATGATGGAAGTGTCAGTGACTTCCGAGATCAGTTTTATCCACTGGTCAAAACTGAGGGCTGGCAACGAGCCGTTTCGATCTATGCCGGGACAGTGGATATCGATGAGTTCTATCGATTGTTTGAGGAGTTTTTGGGGCAACCACTCAAAGAACAATTGGATCTCTTGAAGACGCTTAAAGATGGATCACGCTGACGAGTGAGGTGAGTGACGTGGCCGAAAAACTCTGGGCTTCAAAGTCCTAAGAACCAGCGGTGCAGACGAGGATCCGTGGTCAACTCCGGGTGGAAACAACAAGCGATGCAGCGATTTTGTTGAACAGCGACGGTTTCATTTTCTCGCCGAGCGAGAACATTGACGGAATCCCCGATACGTGTGAATCGTGGGGCTCGAATAAAGACGCCTTCACTGGTTCCGGGCCCGGGGCCTTCATTCCATTCCACCTGGTCTACGAAGGAATGAACCTGACGCCCATATGCATTGCGATCCACATCCACATCGATCAAGCCGAGCCGAGGAGGAGCTTGATCCGGATGCTGTCCCATCAGAATCGCCCCTGCACACGTTCCTAGAAGAGCTAAAGAACCATCATTCACCCGATCGGAAATCAAGGTGTCGAGCCCATGAAGCTTGAACAGGTGATGCAGTGTTGTGCTTTCTCCGCCAGGAATAATGAGATGGGTCACTCCAGTCAATTGCTCGGGCTTGCGGACCTCGATGGGGTCCACGCCCGAGGCGTGAAGGGAGCGCAGATGGGGCTCGACGGAACCCTGGAGTGCAAGAACAGCGGCGTGAACCGAACTCAAGGTTACCAGCCTCGGTCCTGGAGCCGTTCCGCCTCAGGCAGCTTGCTGGCGTCTATTCCTGGCATTGCTTCTCCCAAATTCCTTGAGGCATTGGCGATCTCCGAAGCGTTCTCGAAGTGAGCAGTGGCATGCACTATCGCTTTGGCTGTTCTCAAGGGGTCTTTGGATTTGAAGATACCGGAGCCGACAAAGACAGCTTCTGCACCTAGGCGCATTGCCAAAGCCGCATCTGCAGGAGTCGCGATCCCGCCCGCTGCGAAATTTGGAACGGGCAGTCGACCTTCAGTTGCGACCTGACATACCAGTGAGTAGGGCGCACCATGATTTTTAGCAAGAGTCATCCACTCTTCTTGAGGAGATGTGGAAAGTCGACGAATCTCAGAATGGATGGCACGCAGATGGCGAACCGCTTCCGTGATGTCTCCCGTGCCTGCTTCTCCTTTTGTTCGCAGCATGGCCGCGCCTTCGCCGATTCTGCGGAGGGCCTCACCTAGATTGGTGGCTCCACAAACGAAGGGAACTTTAAAGCGTTGTTTATCAATGTGGTGGGCATGGTCGGCAGGGGTCAGGACTTCTGATTCGTCGATGAAATCAACTTCGAGTGATTCCAGAATCTCGGCCTCTATAAAGTGACCGATTCTTGCTTTAGCCATCACAGGGATGGACACGACTTTCTGGATCTCTTCGACCTTATCAACGGGAGACATGCGGGCTACTCCGCCGTCTCTACGAATGTCGGAAGGAACACGCTCGAGGGCCATGACAGCCACTGCGCCGGCCTCTTGGGCTACGTGAGCCTCTTCTGCGGGGGTCACGTCCATGATGACACCGCCACGAAGCATTTCAGCCAAACCGATACGGGTTCTGTGGTCAGCAGAGAGTTCTGTTCCTCGCAGGGGGGACTGGAAAGAGTCGGTCATGGGTAGTTCCTTTCTAAAGGTCTCTCAAGGATCCCGGCAACTCGCAGGCACTTCCCAGAGGATATGTACTGGAATATGACCCCTGAATTCGGTCGATGCGAGCAGATCGGTTGGCATATATGGGTTTCGGAGGTCATATCTGCTGGTTATTCTGTTCATTGACCTGCGGGAATTCGGGAGTTCCAGTCGTGGGGATACCTCTATAGCCGTTTGGCGAGGGGTGGGGGATACAGTACTGGGCGGCACAACGATCCTTGTTTCTGCCATCTTCGGGTGGGAGGTATAGGGATCTCGGGCTCCGACAGGGTATGCAAATTGAGGTGGATCGATCTCTTCATGGATCTTTCCGCCACGCTCGGTCCGAATGGTGTGCATTCAGTCCGAGTGAGATAAACAAGGGCGAGAGATGCCCTGCGACATGACGTCCATCTGAGGTAAGTCTCAACGAGAGAAAATGGGGCGATGCCCTGTTCGTGTTGAGGATTTACGAACGATTTTTTTCGGAACCCTTCGGGTGCTTCCCCGTTGAATGCTTTGAAGGCTTGTTACTTCTGAGCATGTTTCTTGCGACAAGAAAAACCGGGATTGACCCCCGCTGACATTTTTTGACATGAGATTCTAACATCGTCGATAGTGAAGCTCGTTGAGTTTCTCGCGACAGAAGAAAGAGCCATATCGAATGAAATCTGTGCACATTTACTTGCTGGGATTCCTCTTGATGATGCCTGGGGTTCTCCAGGCTCAACTCTTCGAGAGACCCATTATCCTCGAGGGAGTGAAGATGATTTCACCCCGGGGAGAGGTTCTTGAAGATTTGATGATCACTATTCGTCGAGGACGGATCGCTGGCATTTCCCAATCAGGGGATGCTCCCATGATGTCAAAAAAGATCGCAGCGGATGGACTCTTTGTCACATCCGGACTCGTCGATCATGCGTCTGTATTGACTTTGCCCGTTGGCGGTGAAGGTGCAGCCGACCATTGGTCATGGGATGCCTTTGACCGATATGACAAGGAAGCCATCCTCTCGGTACTCGCGACCGGGGTGACCCGTGTTCATTTAGTTCCCGTTCGCAGCGGCGGAATCTCGGGCAGATCCTGCTGGGTCTCTCTCGAGCCCGCAGGTGAGAATGCGTCTTCCTCAGGCCAATTCGGGGTTTTGATGGAGGAAGAGGCTGCGCTCTGTATCGATCTTGCAAGCGGCTCTCCAGTCGCCCGTATGCGTTCTTACGGCGCGATCCTCGATCAGTTTAGTGCTGCTAAAGACCGTCGTGACGCACTCGAATCCTACGATGAAGATCTCGAGGAGTACCTCGAGGAGCTCAAGAAATGGATCGAGGAAAAAGCTGAAGAAGGTGATAAAGAATCATCTGACGAGGGCGCTGAAAAAGATGAGAAAAAAGATGAGAAAAAAGATGGGGAAGAAGAAGAAGAGAACAAAAGTCCCGAGAAACCTGTGCGACCGGGAGTTGACGAGCCCTCAGATATTCTCTTGAAGGTCGTTGCCCATCAGTTACCTGTTCTCATTACCGCGCGAAAATCTGCCGACCTTATCAATGCTTGCGAGTTGATTCAAAAGTTTGAACTGGATGCCATCATTCATGGTGCTGATGAAGCAGCATTGGTGATGGACCATCTCAAGGATCTTGAGAATGTCTCCTTCATTCTCGATAACCCGGCAAACGCCCTCTCCGCTTCAGGCCCAGGAGTGATCGATGGTCAACCTCGCAGATCTGCAGATTTGATTTCTGTCATGGAAGAAAATGATCTCGATTGGGTGATCGGAAGTGGTGGTAGTGGCGCGGGACTCTGGAGAATGACTCGCAAGATGGCAGGATCTGAAGCGGCACTGAGTAGCGCTCAGACGACAAATCTACGAGGAGAAAAGACCCGAAGAGATTGGGTCAGTCCCGGAATGCGGCACCTTGTTCTTTGGAGTGGAAACCCGGCCTCAGACGCCGCTGCGCGTCCCGAAAAAATACTTATCAATGGACTTGTCGTCTGGCAGCGTCCCGCAGGAACCCGAGAGGGGCGGTTCTAATGCAGATCTCAATTCGATCTATGAGCATTGCAAACAATTTGAAGATGGCGACTTCCCAGCAAAAAACGCGAAGTTTGAGTCTCTTGGGGATGTGGGGCGTTTTGTGCCTGTCCCTTTTAGGAGCCACTCCCCGCGGAATTCTCGCTGCTGATACTGTGATTACAGGAGCAGCAGTGGTCACTGCGGATGGCTCTGTCAATTCGGGGTGGGCGGTCATCGTGGGTCCTAATGGCCAAATCAAGGCCCTCGTCCCGAATGAAGAAGTCTCTGAGGCTTTTCAGGGGAGCATCTTTAACGCTCCTGAGGGATCGGTGTTGACTCCCGGTTTACACGATTTGATGGGTGCTTTGGGCACACGGGGTCAGGCCGCATCGCTGCAAGCGGGGACGGAACTCTTTGATCCAGACTTGGATGCCAGTCAAGCCTTTGACCCCACCGACCCTTGGCTCGACGTCGCCGCTCAGCAGGGTGTTCTCTACACGACTTTGGCGGCTCTGCCCCTCGGTGTGGTCAACGGAAAAAGTGCGACTTTCCTCTGTCAAACATCGAAGACTCCTCTCCGACTTGGAGAAGGAAAACAGACGATGGCGCTTGGGGACTCTGTCCTCTCCGGAAATCGAATGCCCACCAGTCGTACAGCATTGATTTCGCTCTGGCGTGACTGGGTTGCGAGTGATCCTGAAGAGTTAAAGAGTGCGGGTCTTCTGTATGTTTACGAGGGCATCGATTTACGTCAGGCGTTGAGTTTGCCGTGGTCAGTTGTCCCTGTGTTTATACATACTGGAGGAGATGCGCGATCTCCGCTCGATCTTGTTTCTGGACTTCCAGGGCCTGTGCATATGGTGGTTGGACCCCTTCTCGAAGGGGGAGATGCGTCTCACCTTTCGATGGCGGTTCAAGCCGCAAGTAAAGGGATCGAGTTGAGTTTCGCGGGTGGGTTACCGGCAGGGCCGGCAGATCACCTCAGAACGAGTGCGGCGATTGCCGTTGCAGCCGGTATGAATCCCGAGGCTGCTCGTCGGGCGTTGTTTAGTAATCCTGCAACGGTCGCGGCGGCGACAGGCACCGGAATCATTGAAGCGGGTGCAAGAGCTGATCTCGTCCTCTTCTCAGGAGACCCTCTCGATCCTGCTTCAAAGGTGATCCACCTTTGGCGTGGCGGTGAGGGTCAGCGAGTTGCAGGAAGTTCCAAGGTTGGCGAACTAGATACCTTCAGGAGATAAGAGGTTCAATATGATAAAACACCGATCAATAATCCTTCCAATGGTCCTTCTTATGGGGCTTTGCTCCCTGCAAGGATCCTTGTCAGCGAATGATCTCTCTGAAGAGGCCGCAGCGGATTCATATGTCGTGATGGCTGAGAAAGCTCATCTGGGCAATGGCCAGGTGATCGAGAATGCGATGATTACAGTCGTCGATGGACGAATCCAGCAAGTGGTTGCGAATGGGACTCCTCCTGAGGGAGCCACTGTCGTAAACGTTGCAGAGGTGACTCCAGGCTTGATTGATGCCAATGCCAAAATCGACGTCATGGATGCGCTTCTTTATCCTCAGCAAGATCCCCGACTGACAATTCTCAGAGCTCTGGGAATGGAAGAGCACTACCACGGAGGAGACGTTTGTCCTTGTGGAACAGTTTGTCCGGCGGTGACACTTCACAAGCATGATGAAAGTTGCCTTTTTTGCGGCTACCCCGAACACGATCCTCACAGCCATTCTGAAGATGAAGAAATCGAAGAGGCTGATTTTATGGAAGCTGAAGCCCGTGCGATGGCAGCCGGGGTTCCCCAGGCCAGTGGCTTGGTGACCGATCAGTCGAGTGAGGTGGTTCCACAGTTCTTGATCATGGACGGCATCGATCAGGGATCACAGGATTTCTCTCGCCTCCTCAAAGAGGGAGTCACCACTGTATATGTGAGTCCTGATGGTTCAGCAGTGATCGGTTCTCGTGGAGCCATGATGAGAACAGGCGGACCGGTCGAAAAGAGATTCATGGGAACAGGAGCGATCAAGACTGTGGTGGGAAGCGATGCTTACCGTTACGGCACACGGAATCGCAGTCCCTTCAGAGGATTTGTCTCTATCTACACTCGTCGTCCAGACTCACGAATGGGTGTGGGATGGGTTTTCCGTAGAGCATTTTACGACACTCTTTTGAGAGCACGTGGACTGGAACCGACTGGAGCTGACAAGACTTCGGAAGAAGCCTCAACAGTATTGCAGGGTGTTCTCAAAGGAGAGATTCCCATGCGAATCCAAGCGAGAACCGGCAGTGATATTGAGACGGCTTTCCGTTTTGCTAAAGAGTTTAATATTCCATTTACTCTTGAAGACCCCGTCGAGGCCTGGAAGCGGGTGGACCTCCTGAAGAAATCGGAGATCCCCGTCGTATTCGGCCCCATTTTTGACAACCCGAGCGGCATTCTTGCGGGATCGAGTGAAACTCGAAACAGTCGTTTGCATACGGTGAGGGATTTGTCCAAGGCAGGAATCCCTATGGCGCTGAGTGCCCAAGATCTTCGAGGTGAAGAGGGGTTGGCAAGGCAAGCGATGTTGGCGATTCGATATGGAGTGGACCCTTCAGAAGCATTGAGAATGGTCACTCAATATCCCGCGCAACTTTTAGGTGTAGATCAAGAAGTAGGAACCCTAGAACCCGGACGAAGAGCAGACATGATCTTTTGGAACGGTTCTCCGTTCTCTGCTCTTTCTCGTATTGAGAAAGTCGTTCTGGGTGGTGAGATTTCATACGAGCGTAACTGATAAATCTTCATGTCCCGAGGGACTGAACCGTTGGACTGAACCGTTGGACTGAAGAATTGAAACTGAGGTAATCGATGTCGATCTTGACTCATAAAATGCTGATCTTCTCTGTGATCTTCTCTGTGATCTTGGTCACCTTTGGAGCGCACTCTGACTTGCAGGGGCAATCTTCTCCAAAAGTGGCTTTGACGGGAGGGAAGATCATCACCGTTTCCGGTGCACCGATCGATGGCGGGACCATCCTTATCGAGGACGGTATCATTCTAGCTGTCGGAGACGGCGGCATGGCCATTCCTTACGATGCCATGGAAGTGGATTGTACGGGCATGATCCTGGCTCCAGGATTTGTCGATGCCCACAACCCAGGAGGCTTGGACATCCCCAATGAAAATTTGGCGGTTGCTCCTTTTGTCGATGTCTTTGATGCCATCGACCCTTCCCGTTTCTTCTTCGAAGAAGCCCTGAGGAATGGCGTGACGACGGTTCATGTCATGCAGGGGAACAACTGTGTGGTTGGCGGAGTGAGCCGAGTAGTTCACCCGATCGGGCTCTCCCCTGATGAAATGACTCGACTCCCTGGACTGGCTTTAAAGATGTCCAGTTCTCCCAAAGGGGGATACGACCGTTTGCGTCACAGGGCAGAACTGCGTGGAGTCTTTTCCGAGTTTGATCGTTGGCACTCTGACCTTTCAGAGACCCGTTACGATCAGGAATCCGAAAAGAATGAAGATCTCAACCCTCTTCCTCCAGAAGAGGCTCGCGCGGAGGGCAAGGCCCTGATTCGCGAAGAGGATCTCGATGATCGTCACCGTCACTTGGCCTATCTCAATGATGGTCGTTTGGCGGCATGGATTCATTGTGGAGCCGCCACGGATGTCGCACCTGCTCTCGACATGATCGAGAAGCGTGGTTGGACTGGAAGAGCAGTACTTGTTCTTTCCGGCGACGCACATGTTGCTGTGAATGAAATCGCGGCCTCAAAGGTTCCTGTCGTATTGGGTGCCGATCTGATTCATAGGGAACGTGATTTGATCACCGGTGATGTTGAGGAAACCTTCATTCCCGAAGTCTTCCGTAAAAAGGGAGTCCCATTTGCGATTCAGGTGGGAAGTTCCAATGTGTTGCCAGAGAGATATCTCAATTATCAAGCAGCAAGACTTGTTCGGAACGGTCTTTCTCCTGAGAAAGCCATGAGAACGATCACTCTCGGAGCTGCTGAAATCTGTGGTGTCGCAGATCATTATGGATCCATCGAAAAAGATAAGGCCGCCAACATTGTCATGTGGACGGGCGATCCTCTTGAGATGACGTCATGGGTTCAAAAAGTCTGGATTGAAGGCCAGCTGGCTTACGATCGTGAAAAAGATGCACGATTGGAGCGTCTCTTCCCGGAAATGCCTGAGGAAGACGCCGAAAAGTCAGAACCATTGTCAGATGATGCTTCGACAGATGCGGAGCCGATGCCAGCAGAGACGGACGAATCAGCGGTAGATTCAGACGCCGTCGAAAGTGGCGACAAAGAGGCCGATGAAGCTAAGCCCGAGCCACTGAATAAGGATAAGAAGAGTCAGGACTCAGAGGCCGAGCCGGCCCCTGCACCGAAACCGGCCCCTGAGCCAACACCGGAACCTGCACCCGGGATCGATTCCGGAATCAAGGGAGGGCTATAGAATGCTCACTGGAAAGTTGCTCCGGTTCGCCGGGCTTCTCATCCTGTGTGTTTTGTTTGCCGGTCCTTCAACGGACTTGCAGGCCGGGGATGGATTCGTTCTTCGAGCGGGTCATCTACACACCGGATTGAGATCCATAGCGGACGGAACTCTGGTTATCAGAGAAGGAAAAGTCACGCATTGCGGGCCTTGGGCAGAGATCGAGCCGCAACTGCAGGGAGATCTTCCGGTTTTGCATTGGCCTGACGCCTATGTCACTCCGGGTATGGTCTCTGCGAGCAGTGCCGTCGTCGGACCTCACAGAGGACAAGATTCCATCTCCGCCGCTTATCGCGCAGTCGATGGTTACAACACCTATGGGGATCATCGTCCTTTTCTTGCTACTGGAGTGACCACCATTCACGTTAATCCTGGTGAGCATCGATTGCTGTCGGGACAGGGAGCCGTCGTCAAACTTGTGGGTCAGCCACAAGGGCGCGTCTTGTCGAAGTCTTCTGACTTGGCAATATCAATGCAGGACAGTGTCGATAATCCTGACGCTCTCTTGGAGATTCCCTTTCCCGCTTCGAGTGATGTTCAGATTGAACCGCCCACTGATCAAAGACCGAAAGGCAGAATATCAAGAATTCTCGCCTTGAAGGAAGCGCTCGCAAAATCTGCGACAGATCAGCAGGCTCATGGAGAGTTGGCTCGTTATTGGGGTGAGGGGAAACCTTTGAGAGTCAGCGCTGATTCTTTGGCGGATCTCCACGGGATGCTTGCCATGATGAAAGATCAAGGTCGCAACGGTTACTTTGTGTCAGATGGCACTGTGGCCGAAATCGAAGGCAAATTGGCAGAAGCCGGCGTGCCCGTCGTTTTGAGAATGAATGTTCCCCAAGGTGATACTCCTCCGGGTGGTGTCCTCAAGTCATGGGGATTCCCGACTCTCGACTCTTCTCCTGAATGGGCTCTCGCTCCTCCTGGAGATGATCTCGGTAATATGAGTTGGGCGATCACTGAGGCCGCCGCACACATGGAGAACCCGGAAAACGTAATCTCATGGGTCACTCACCATCCGGCAAAAATAATGGGAGTCGAAGATCGAGTGGGGCATCTCGAGCCTGGTGCCGATGCAGACATCGTCGTTTGGAATGATCGTCCCTGGCATCTGCACTCTCGTCCTCTTGAAGTTTTCGTCGAAGGATTGAGGGCATGGCAACCTCAAGAAAAAACTGCCACAGTGATTCATGCTGATACGATCTGGATCTCTTCCGATCATCAGATTCACGATGGTGAAGTTCTTATTGAAAACGGAAAAATTGCTGCAGTGGGTCAAAGGGTTGCTCATCCTCCACATTGCCAGGTGATTTATGGCGGCAACGGTAGCTATCTCGTTCCGGGATTTATCGATTGCTATGGTCATCTAGGATTGCAAGGCGAAGCTGCTTCCATGGGAACTGGGGATCGACTTCATCGTCTTCTTGGAGTTTCTGGGGCGGCAGAGAACAGTGTTGCTCTTGCAGGCGTCACTTCTCAACTGCTGGCTCCTAGACGGTTACAGCGCGGTGCCGGAGTCGGGTTGATCGCCAAAACTGCGGGAGGTAGCAGAGCCAGTCGTATTGACGAAGAAGTTTCCATGCTACTTCTGCAAGCGAGTTCAAGTGATTTGTCCGCAATGAACAGGTTGTTTGGCCAAGCCCAAAAGTATCTCGATAGTTGGAAGAAGTACGACAAAGATCTCGAAGAGTGGAAGCGTAAAAAAGCTGCAGGCGAAGAGATCGAAAAGAAAAAAGAAGTCGAAGTCGAAAAAGCTCCTGAGGAGAAGTTGGAAGATCCGTTGACAGGTATCTGGGAGTTGACGGTCAGTGGAGGACCTATTCCTGAACCTGAAACTGCTACAGTTTCGATGCAGTTAACGGGCAGCAATTTTGAAGGACGTGTGATCGAACCCGCTCCTCCAATGCCGGTGAGAATTACAGGAACTCTTGAAGGAACCACACTCCAGGGCACGATCGAAGTTCCTGGTGACGTCCTTCCAGACTCTCCCAAAATCGAAGCCGAGTTGACGGGCGAAGACAGTCTCACTGGAAAGATCTCGATACTGACTTTTAGTGCTGATATTCAAGGCACACGAACCAGTAAAGAAGCTAAGACTTTCAAAGTTACTCGACGTAAGAAGCAAGATGATGACGGAAAGCCACTTCCTCCTCGTGTCAGAGAGAATCTCGAACCATTGAGAGCTGTCCTCGAAAAGAAAATACCAGTGATGGTGAATGTCAGTGGATTCCAGACATTGCCTGCTGTCGTGAAATTCTTCACTGAGAAGGAGATTTCTTTCTCTGTGCAACTCGATAACGACATGAGATTCCAGAGGGATCTCTTGGTGGAGAATAAAGTTCCAGTAGTGCTTCCGATGTCGAGTAGTTTCAACATTGGTGACGACGCATACGTCCCTGCCACTTTCCTAGGGAGAGCGGGGATAACATTGGGCTTCATGTCTCTTGCCGAAGATGGCGCACGCAGACTTCCTCACCGGGCACGTCAGGAGGTGGTCAATGGCATGGCTGCTGATGCTGCATTGGAAGCTCTGACCCACGGCGCTGCTCGCGTATTGGGAGCACACGATCGCATTGGGCATATTCATGAAGGCATGGATGCGGATTTGTTGATTTGGAAGGGACACCCTTTCGAAACTGGTAGCCGCCTTGAAAGAGTCTTTGTTCATGGAGAGGAGGTCCAACAATGAGGATCTCAAAGAGTTCCATATTGTTCACGTTCTTACTGATGTTCACCTCAATGGCAGGCCTTTCAACAGTCACTCATGCAGAGACTTTGGCTTTCAAGGTGGGCAAGGTCGTGACATTCGATGATCAGGAACGCGTGATCAACAACGCCACCGTGATCGTCGTCGACGGTAAGATCACTGCCATTGGTAAATCTAAAGAGATCATGATACCAGCGGGTGCAAAGGTGATTGAACATGAAGATCTCTGGTTGGTTCCAGGTATGGTCGAATGTCATAACCACACGGGTGGTGGATCCTCTGATTTACACGACTACGTTTATCTGACAAATCCTGGTTTGCGTACTCTCGAATCTCTCGTTCCCGACAATCCTGAGATGGTGCGAGCCAGAGCAGGGGGAGTTACCACGATCCTGACGATTCCCGGAAGTGGAAACAACATGTCGGGATTCGGGACAATTTTGAAAACAGCAGGCGGCTCAGTTGAGGAATCAGTCCTCAAGGCTCCAGGTTCTCTCAAGATTGCTCAGGCCGGAAACCCGGAGAGATACTTTTACGGTGTTGGAAGATCATTCATGAACTTCAATACTCGTCAGACTCTACGCAAAGCGAAAGACTACCATTTGGCCCGCACCGAGTGGGAAGAGGGAAAGTTAGCAGTCGAGCCCGCTTTCAACTTGAACTGGGAAGAGTTTAGACCGTTGTTTCGCCGTGAGACGGTCGCATCTGTTCATACCCAAATTTACCAAGTGCTGATGACGACCGTGAAGATGGTCGCTGGGGAATTCAACATCCGGACGGTTTTGGATCACTCCACTTTCGACGCTTGGAAAGTGGCTCCTCTGGTGAATGAGAATGATAGCATTTACACGATCAATGGGCCTCGTCAGTTGCATTACGACAGAACCCAGCGTCGATTGATGGGGAATGCGGCTCGCTGGTGGCAGGGTGGAGTTCGAAAGTTAGGGATCAACACCGACTCTCCGGTGGTCCCACAGGAAGAACTTTTCTATCAGGCGAGCATGGCTTGTTATTACGGTTGGAAGCCTTATGAAGCTCTGAAGGGGGTCACTCGGATTCCTGCAGAAGCCCTCATGATGGATCACCGACTGGGAAGTATCACTGTAGGACTCGATGCCGATTTCTGTCTCTGGACGGGCGATCCGATCGATCCCAGATCATCTTGTGAAATGACCGTCATCGACGGAGAGGTCACCTATGAGGCCAGTGAGAAGAGGGTGTTCTGATGAATCAAAAAAATAGGACGATGAGAATGAGCAAGGCGATGCCTTGGAGCTGGGGGGGGTTCATCCTTTTACTCCTCATCACTCCGAGTCTCCTCTTCGCGTCTGATCGTGTCACTGTGATTAAGGGTGCCACCGTTATTACGGGTACCGGTGAAGAAATCAGTTCTGGTGAAGTGGTCATCGAGGATGGGAAAATCTCGTTGGTCGGAAGCCAACTTGAAATTCCTGAGAATGCTCGGGTGATCGAGGCCAATGGACTGACCCTGATAGCGGGAATGATTCTCCCCAGAACGAGTCAAGGATTACTCGGTAACCGAGTCGGTGGCGTCAGCTGTGATCAGACCGTTGAGAATCGTTGGGTCGATGAAGAAATGGACTGGGATTCTTTTCTGGAGGCCGGTTATGTTGCTGCGGGGTTCGTACCCGCTGGCACTGGTTTCCATGGGCAGGCCATCGTTGTTCATACCGCACCAGAATCGAATGATCGCATTCTGAAAAAGAGCGTCTTTCTTCCCATAAATTTGAGCTCTTCAGCAAGTCTTCACAGAACTGTCAAGCAAGCTTTTGATGGTGCGAGATCAGAGATCGAAGGCCAGAAGAAAGCTCGTGAAAAGTGGGACAAGGAACAGGAAGAAGCCAAGAAGAAAGCCGAAGAAGCGAAGAAAAAAGAAGCTGAAAATAAAGACTCTGAAAAGGGCAAGGCTTCTGATTCAAAAGATAAGAAGGATTCAAAAGATGAAAAGCCTCAGGAATACAAGGCTCCTCCTATCAAGCCTTCGCTAAAGCCTTTAGTCGACATTCTGGAAAATAAAGATGAGGCAATGCCTCTCGTCATTTCTCTGAATTCGCCAGGGCTGCTCCTTCATGTGGATGTGGCGTTCGAAAACATAAAAGAAATGAAGGATCGAGATCCTCAAAATGTTTTCATTCTTCCGTCTTCTCGAACGGGGGCTTTTCACGAAGTCATGGAGACACTGATCGAGAGGAAATCGACAGTCATGATTCCGCCTGGAGTGAGTGCGTTGCCAGATACTTATGTTCGGTATCATGTGCCCGCAGCTCTATCTCGCGGCGGTTGTGAAGTGATTACTCTTCCAAAGTCGGATAATGCCGCGGCCATGAGAGCTGTTCCTTCACTACTTTCTGAACAAGTGAGATTTGGAATGTCGTTTGAAGCAGCATTGGCGTCTGTGACATCTGCTCCCGCTAAATTTTTAGGTCTGGGAGATCGTATGGGCACTATTGAAGAGGGCAAAGATGCTCACTTCGTGCTCTTTGAAGGGCATCCCTTGAAACCAGGGGCTCGTGTCATGAAAACCATCATCGGTGGTGAAGTGGTATGGGATCGGGAGGATCGCTAATGCGTAGCTTTTTCCGAGGCCTTCTTGGCCTTCTGACCTTTGTTATTTTCTTCGCGGATCTTCCGGTCTTACCGGGAGTGTCCAGCCTCACCGAGGGTATTGCTGAGGCACAGGATCCTCCGCGTCGTAGACGAGGTCGTAGAATGCGTCCTCAAGCTCCTCAGCCTCCTGCGCCCGAGCCGGAGAAGAAAGAAACTATCGCGGCAGATCCTGAAGATGAGTATGTCGTGATTCATGGAGCCACGATTCATACGGTGACAGGTGCTACGCATAGAAACGGCACGTTGATCTGTAAAAACGGAAAGATTCATCAGGTTTCCGCAGGGAGATTAGAGGCTCCCGAAGGTGCAGAAGTTGTCGATGCCAAGGGACACCATATATACCCGGGTTTGGTGGCTTTCCGATCAGGAGGCATCGTCGGAAGTGGTGAGGCAGAAAAAAGCCAGGACCCCTTTGATCTCGACACAACGATGGGATTAGCGGCTGGAATCACCTCGACTTGGAATGGATCTCGCGTCACCAAGCTGATCCATGGAAGTCTTGAAGACTTGACGATTCGTCCCAAAAGTTTCAGCTCGATCAATTACAGCTATAGAAATCCACGCGGACGCAGGGAATTAAGAGATGCTTTTGATCGGGTCCAGGAGCACCTCCGTGCCTTGGAAAGACATGCCGAGGAGAAGAAAGAAAATCCTGAGGCTGTTGCACCGGAAGACAAATGGATTAAAGGCATTTTCGCTGTCGTCAGAAGTTTGTTGACGGGGCAGTCAACTGCGTTGGTGCGTGTGAGTACCATGCCAGATATCAGGGCCTACTCTGATCTTGCTCGTAGATACGGTTTTGAAATCGTATTTGAGGGTGCTGAAGAAGGTTGGATTGATCCCGGTGTTCGCTCGCGTACGGGGGCCACTGCTATCGTCACACCGAGAGCCCGCAGGGATGCCAACGAGAGCGTTAATCGTCCGACAGGGTCGAGTATCGAAAATGCCAAAATACTCCATGAAAACGGAGTGCCATTGGTGATTCTTCCTGGAAGCACAGCAGTGGCTTTGTGGGGACTTGCAGGTCGCGATCTGGCTCACCTCTCGCTCGAAGCTGCTTTTGCTGTAAGGGGTGGACTTCCAGAGAAGGCAGCGATCGAAGCGATCACCATCGAACCCGCTCGTTTGCTTGGAGTTTCCGACCGAATCGGTTCGATAGAGGTGGGAAAAGATGCCGACTTCATCATTACCGATGGTGATATTCTCCACTACATGACGTTGGTGAGATGGTCATTCGTGAATGGCAAACTTCAGTACGACAAGGAAGAAGAAGGGCTCTTAGATCATATTAGGCCAGGAGGAGATCTTGATGCTCCTGCTCCCGATGATCATTGGCCACGAAGATTGGGAGATCCGCTCTAAGCCGGAGTTCTCCCTTTCCTGTCACAAGTTCTTGCAAGGTCCTTCCGGGATTGACAGTTTCGGAAGGACCGCAAGAATTGAACTCGCAGTAGCACTTTCCCCGGTGCCCATTACCCCTGCGAGAAACTACAGCAATGAATCATTTCCGACATATTCTGATGCCGTTCTGCCTACTGATCTTAGTAGGTTTGGGGGGCCAAAATACACTGTGGTCTCAATGCCTCCAGAGTGATCTGGAGATCTTTGGTATCAGTGCTGGCGACCGTTTTGGAAGATCGGTGGCTGTGAGTGGTGGACGATTTTTTGTAGGTGCCATTGGAGATGATGGGGGTGGAACACTGAGTGGAAGTGTTCGATCATTCCGCAGAACGAGCAGTGGATATCAGTTGGAAAATGTCTTCAGTGGCCAGTCAGGCTCAGAATATGGAAGTTCCATAGCCGCGAATCAAGATTGGTTGGCGATTGGTGCTGCAGGGTTAGGTTACATCGACATATGGAAAAGTACCCGATTTGGTTGGGAACTGTGCTGCACGATCGTGGACCCTGAAGGGCATGCTGACGACGGATTCGGTAGTTCTATTGCCTTTGAGGGCGATTTACTGGCAGTAGGAAGCCCCACATTCCAGACCGACGTAGGACCCGCAGGTTGTGTGACACTATGGCGGTTGAATGGGATGGCAAATTGGGAATTCGAAGAGCGGCTTGAAGCTCTCGATCGTGTATCCGGAGATAATTTTGGTACTTCAATTTCAATTCACTCAAGTGGGCAGATTCTTGTGGGATCACCCGGTAGAGATGGAAATGGAATAGATAGCGGTGTGGCGTTCCTCTATTCGGGTGGCTCAGATGGCTGGACTGAATCAGCGGCTTTCGGCCCAGGGATCGCGAATGAAGGCGATCGCTTTGGAACCTCTGTTTCCTTGATTGAGGATTTTGTTTTTATAGGTTGTCCATTTTCAGATATTGCTGGACCCGCTTCTGGAATGGTGGCTTCCTACCGTAAATCGAATGGGATCTGGATTATTCAACCTCTCTTGCTTCCTAACTCTGGCGTTACGGGTACTGGCTTTGGAGCGACTCTCGTTATGGAAGACAACTTGTTGGCTATCGGGGCGCCCATGGATATGGGAAACGAAGCCATGCCTGCTGGGAAGATCAGCATTTACGCTTTTGATCAAGGCTGGAATTACCAATATTCATTGTTGGGTAATTCTGGAGGATTCCTTGGCACTTCGATCGCTATCGATCGCGGAGTTATATTGGCAGGTGCGCCGTTGGATTCTTCCACTGCAATCCTCGGAGGCGGAGCAAAGTTCATCGTCGAAGGAGACTTGGATTGTGATAGTGATGGGACCGCTGATGCTTGTGCTATTAACAATGGTACAGCACAAGATTGTGATCTAGACGGTATTCCTGATCAATGTGCCATCCTAGGAGGGTGGGTTGCGGATTGTGACAATGACCTGATACCCGATAGTTGCTCAACTTTGGCAGGGAATGTCGAAGATTGCGATGCCGACGGAATTCCCGATTCATGTTCAACACAATCAGGGCTTGTTGAAGATTGCGATCAGGATTCCGTCCCAGATGTTTGCCAGGGTGATTGTAATTTAAATGGTATTCCTGATCCCTGCGAAGTCTTCAATCCTATGTATGATTGCAATTTAAATGGCCAAATCGATGAATGTGAAATCGATTCTGGAGCACTGTCGGATTGTGACCTAGACGGCGTTCCAGATATTTGTGACAACGATTGTAATGAAGATGGGATTTCCGACATTTGTTCGGTCCTGTCTGGATTATCAGAGGACTGTAATAGTAATTTTCTCCCTGACGAATGCGATCTAGATGATCCTCTTGAGAATTCGAATGCGAATGATTACGTGGATTTTTGCGAACCTATGTTTATCCGAGGTGATGCTGATGGAACCCCTGGGGTTCGATTAGCGGATGCCGTCCTTCTGATTTCTCGTGTATTTGGTTCAACTGTAATTGAGTACTGCGAAGAAGCTGCTGATGCCAACGCCGATGGTTTTCATGATATTTCAGACGGACTATATCTGCTCTTCTACGAGTTCGCTGGAGGGGCCGCTCCACCTGGGCCTTTTCCTGAGTGCGGAATAGCCCCAGCCTCGGCTTTGTTTCCTTGTACTGAACACCCATCTTGCCCTTGAAAAGATCCACATCTCAGGTTGGAATTTCGAGGTGTTCTATATCGCCATTTTGAGTAGTGGCGATCAGCAAAGAGATCTTATCAATGGGGATACCCCAGCACTGATGAACAGCCTTGCGGTACCATTCCATTTGGTCTTTATACTTTCCTAATGCGTCTTCGTTACTCAACAGAAGATTGTCGCTTTTGAAATCAACTATCTCAGCAGAGACAAAGCCCGTCGAATTTTCGCTTAAGACGAGTCTGTCGATTACTCCACTAAACCCAATACCGTTAATGTCAGTCATTAAAGAGATTTCTTTCTCAAGGATTAGTTTATCTTTGGAGTCAGATTCGAGTCTTTCTGCTGTTGCCGATGGATCAAAAATACTTGAGAAATTTTCTTTACTGAGTGCTGCAAGTACGAGGTTTGTGACCTCTTGATGAAGGTCTTTTTCTCGCGGGTGTAATGAAGTGAGAGTCTTTTGGATGTCTTCTAGCGATGGAGTGCTCCACGATATGGTTTCGAGTACCGAGTGAACTAATGTACCTTTCAAGAGAGCTCTACGTCTCTTCGGAGTCAATCGGATGACTTTCTTCGAGGCGGTAGTTCTCTTTTTCCCCATAGCGTCGGGGACCAGGGGTTCGACTCGAACAGATCTTCTCAGTCTTTCTTCTTCTCCCGGATTCCCTGAATCGTTCTTAGCAGAACCACATTCATAAATAACTTTACCGGGTAAGCACTCTTCTCCAGGTGCGAGAGTCTTCACTAGGAGTTGGGCATAAGAGGATTCTTTATAGTTCCCCTTCTTATTCGGTGGAGGGAGAATCATCGTCAACGTATGTCGTGCTCGAGTCATGGCGACATAGAGTAGGCACATTGTTTCGCTCAGTTGCCGATCCCGACTCTGTTGTGACATTTCGGGGTATGGATCTCCGACAAGAGCATGATCCGCTTCTCCCAGATAGCGAGAGAGATGGACTTGCTGTCCATTTTTCTCAAGCGTGAGGAGTTTGGGGACGGGCTGAAACCATGCGTAGTCGAGCTCAGGCATGATGACAGCGTCGTACTCGAGTCCCTTCGCTTGATGAATGGTCATCACCTGGACGGGAGATCCTCCCGGACGGGGAACTGAATTCTGACGAAGGTTTTGGATGAGGTCATCGAGTCGTAAGCCATGAAATCCAAATACCCTAATTTGTTCGATCAATTGATCGAGGCGTGATTGATCTTCTTCAGAACATTGCAGGGAAAGAGAGTTGACTATGGAGTAAATCGTATCGGTGAATCCCTCATCGTAGAGAAGTGCACGAAGGCGGTTGATCGCTTGATCTAAGAGTTCCTCATCTGCGACTTCCGCGAGATCGAGTTGAGGCATGCATTTCAGGATTTGTGGGAGAGGAGAATTTTCCACAGCGTACCGCAGAGTGCCATCCCCTGGGTGCTCGATAAGTTCGAGAAGAGCCACTACTCGGCCCACTGCGGGTGAGTCGACGAGGGGGTTTCCACGCTCTTCACTGGCTTCTATTCCTCTGGCTCTCAATGCCGCTACGAGTTTTGAGATATGCCGATTTTTTCGGACCAGAATCGCAATACTGCTATCCTTTGAGAGACTTCGCAGACGATCGACCTCTGCCAAAGTTTCATGATAGGGCCATATTTTTTCCGCTTTTCCTTCGTACTCACTCGCTATTCGTAATGAAACATGACCGTCAGGTCGATCTCCCAAGAGTTGGGCGACCTGATGTTGATCAAAGGAGTTCGACCATTTTTCTAAGCACCCTTGGTCTTCTGGTTTTGGTGGGAAAGAAGCGAGTTGAGAAAAGACCTTATTCACGGTGTTGAGTACGGGCTCTGAAGATCTCCACGACTCGTCAAGAGAAGACCCAGATTCGGGAAGAAGGAGAGTTTCAAATTGATCCATGACTTCTGCACGACCTCCGCGCCATCCATAGATCGCTTGTTTTCCGTCTCCTACACAGAAAAGAGAACGTCCTTCCTGACTTCCTGCTGCAAGCTCCTCCATAATGGGAAGCAATGCTGCATATTGCACAAGCGATGTGTCTTGGAACTCGTCAAGCAACATATGGCGAATTGTCGCATCGATCCGTTCGTCAATCAGTCCTGGCTGACCGAGAACTCGCGCTGCGATCAATGCGATGGGAACATCAAAGTAATCCAGCCCTGAATTTTTTTGCAATCCTCGTTCTCTCACCTGGTCATATAATTCGAGGAATTCTCCTGTCGATTCATTTTGTTTTCGAAGTAATTGAATGTACTCACTTCGTACGTTTTGAATGAAGATTTCTAACGGCTCTGCCAGATCAGGTGTGATATCGGTGCTGTAATATTTGAACTCGCCATTCAGTACTTTACTGATCAGGCCGCTCTTACAAGATTTGACTCGGGCCAACAGATCAGGGTCGTCCCAATTATTTTGTGTTGAAGCGAGGGCCTTCTTCCAACGAATGTCTTCTTTTCCGCTTTTGTTCAAGGGGCATTTGAATTTCAGAAGACTGTTCCATGCACTCTCTAGTTCTTTACTGGTGGGTCCTGGAACCGGTTCTGGAATTTGCCAAGCCGTAGAAGGGAACTCTCTCGATTTTTCATGAAAACCAGTCACCAAGTTTTCTAGATCGACTGCGACTTGGCTCCCTAGATTCCCTTTGTTGAGACGGTGCATCATTTGCCGAGCACCTTGAGGCCCTTGGGTTTCCAGTATCTGTTGGATTGAGGATGAGCGAATTTTTGCCTGCACATCCGAATCCAATATTTTCCAGCCAGGGGTGAGCCCACATTCATAGGTGAAGCCCGTGGCTAATTTTGCAAAGAAAGCATCTAGAGTTGAAATCTGGCAACGATGGAGCTGAGCGAGGAGGAGCCGCAATGTCGGAAGCAGGTGATCTTCTCTAGATTTGGTATGTCCGGCTCTCCTCAGCATTTGATGAAGCTCTGCAAAGCCTTCTTGCTGGAGGGACTCGAGTAGGCGTTTGTAGCCATCCTCTTCCAGAGCGTCCAATAAGCGTTCGAGGATTCGTTCAAGAATCTCGCCAGCCGCTGTTCGTGTAAAGGTGACAGCGAGGATACTTTCCGGTGATTCACCAGAGAGGATCAGACCCAAATAGCGAGTTGTAAGGCGATGCGTTTTTCCAGAGCCGGCACTGGCTCTAATGATCCTGTGATAAGGGAAA
>Ga0105349_10000077_pt1 | contig 33801 bp, 15 predicted proteins | sample EN1Hudseemescosm_FD_83661 | JGI IMG/M metagenome (GOLD analysis project Ga0105349, IMG submission 83661) | Methane-oxidizing microbial communities from mesocosms in the Hudson Canyon - EN1B Hudson Canyon | ecosystem: Environmental > Aquatic > Marine > Cold seeps | place: Hudson Canyon...
CTCTGATCGAGGGAATCGAAGATTGCAGATGTTTGAAGTCCGCAGACCGCCATCTGCACTCGTTGTTCGAGAACCTTGGGTAACGGCTTTCATTCGAAGCGTGGATCTCTCCCAGTTGGCAGCGATGACTCCAGAGTGGAGTTCAGATGTAGATCCTATTCCCGGTGCTGTTGCGTGTCTTAAGGATGGCCAAATTGCGGTCGTGGATCAGGGCCAACCCCGAATACTTCTTTTGAACGATCAGTTCCGGGCAATGGGGCTTCTTGGAGAAACTGCTGGGCTGAAGAAAATCAGTGCCATTTCTGAAGATGGAAATGGTCTACTTGTTGCAGACTCCAGTGCTCAAAAAATATTACGGCTCGGATTGGATGGATCCGTCAAAGTGATTCATTCAGGAAGTGTCGAAGGAGTGTCCGTTCAGCCTGCAGGAGTGGCTCGTCATGCGGATGGTTCTATTTGGTGGACCGATTCGAAGGGGCATCGACTTCTGAAAACAAACGAAGACTCGGGAGAGACTCTTGTCATTCTTGGAGACACTGTTGCAGGAAATCGAATGAAAACTGGGGAGCGTGATCTTTACAGACCTGCGGCCTTGAGAATCACAAAGGATGGCAAAGTCTGGATTCTGGATCAGGGAAATCACAGGGGAGTGGTCCTCGATAAAGAGGGCGGATTGAAGCACTTTGGAAGTGCTACTTACCTCCCCAATGCAAAAATAGGTACTCCCACGAAGGGCGAGAGTTGATGAATCCTGAATATGAAAAATCTGAAGGACCCGGGTGGTGGGTCATGGCTCTCTTGGTGATCTCTCTCGTACTGGGACTTGCATTACTCTTGTTGGTCGGGTGCCAGCCCTTGTCTCCTTCCGTGCGATCAGTGGAGGAGGTTCCATTTGAAATGGTAAAGGTCGCTTCCGACCAGATACTGATGGTGACGGGCGATAGAAGTTACAGGGTCCTCCTTAATATTCCCGAACAACTTCCGGAGAACGAAGAGTTTACAGTGAGCGGGACGGTGTTTGATTCAGATGGGCCGGTCTCGGATGAGGTGAGGGTTCATTTTGATGCCGGCATGCCTCAGCACGGTCATGGACTGGCCATCGACGTTGATACAGAGAGGTCGGTGAAGGGGGAATTCCTGACACCCGGAGTCCGGTTTCATATGAAAGGTCGCTGGCTTTTGACAGTAGACATCGCAGAGGGACCGCACTTTGAACGTGCGAGAGCTTGGGTTTCGGTTAAATAGATATGCCAGGTTTACTGCTCCTCCTCTCTTTGGCGACGCTCTTGGAAGATCCCCTTCTGCCAGAACCTTGGCGAGGGAAAGCTCTTTCCTTGGCACGCTCGGATCTCGGAAATTCCGATTCGATATCCGAGAAAGAGTCTTTTCGTCGAGACCTTGGCGAGCTGCTTTTTTACGCGACGGGTTTTTCTGAGAATCCTTCGAACGCTTGTGCTTCTTGCCACGACGCAGAGAGAGCTTTTCAAGACCAACGATCACATCCGAGAGGCCTCCAAGGAATCGCGCGTGATACTCCAAGTCTGTGGGGCGTTTCTGGGCAGCGTTGGTGGGGCTGGGACGGGCGTTGGGACTCATTGTGGGCACAAGCTCTGGAGCCGATTGAATCCGTAGATGAAATGGGGGGAGATCGCCTCATGCTCCTTCGTTGGATCGACGAGGATGATCAGCGAAGAGATTTGTTTGAAAAAGGATTTGGTCCGTTGCCTTCTTTGGATGGTCTGCCGGAGAAAGCACGTTCCGGTTCTGATTGGCATCCGGACTATCTTCTCGTTTCAAAGACGAGGCGAAAAGAAATAGATTTGGCTTTCTCGAAAGCGGGTCGATCTATCGCTGCATTTGAAGCCACTTTGGAGGCTCCTAGGTCGTCATTTGACGACTATATGGACGCAGTGGCGGCGTCGGATCTTCAGAAAGCTGAACTGTATCCTGCGGAAGCACGAAGAGGATTGATCTTATTTTTGGATAAGGGGCGATGCATTCTCTGCCACGGAGGACCCTTACTTTCAGATGGGGAGTTTCACGACACGGGATTGCTGACTTCTGGAAGTTCAGGAAAAGACTCTGGCCGATATGGCGGAATTCTTGAATTGAAGTCGAATCCTTTCAATCTTGAAGGGCAATTCTCAACGGCTTCTGAAATAGAAGGAGCCGATCGGACAAGAAGGTTGAAGAGAGACCCCTCTGTTTGGGGGGCATTTCGAACCCCTGCATTGAGAGGGATCCGTCACACCGCTCCTTATTTTCATGACGGAAGTCAGAAAGACTTAAAGAGCGTGATTCGATTTTATACTCGCAGAGATGGGGCTCGGAAAAAGAGCCAGGCGGCCGGGCACCACGGTGAAAATTTGATGGAAGAACTCAATTTCACTCCGGGTGAGGAATATTTGCTGGAACGATTTCTGGAGACATTATAAAGCGGACTAATAATGGACTCCGAGGTCGATTACCTCTTTATTGAGGTCATCTGGGAGTATACGTGGCCCCTTTTGATTTCAGACTTGAGGTCGTATAATGGGGGTTAGCCCGGTGTTGAATACTTTTGCCGACGGTTGGACTGTTAGGTTTCGTTCCTGAGTTGGATCTCATGGGGACTTGGTCATAAGTTTCCCAAAAAAGAGTGCCAACTGAGGTGCAGTCTTTCCGGAAGTCTTATCACGATCATGAATGAATCTTTCTTCGTCATCGTTCCTAGCAGGATTGGCCCACTGGTTTTGATCCAGAAACATTACTCTTCAAACTCATATTTGAAGTCCCTACTCATTTTAGGAATCTGCTTAGTTTCCCTCAGCTCTCCATTCGTCGGAGGACACGAGGAAGATCTGAAAGCACGAAACGTACTTCCTCCTTATAACGGGTCTGGATACAGAAGAGATGCTGGAGGGGTTCAACCCTTTGGTCCCGTCGGGGGAACTTCCAATGGAGTGGAATTGCTCTCTTGGGTCACCCTCCCGGAGATGCAGGCCGGAATTTCCAATGGAAACGATTGCTGGGGTCATACGTCCGCTTCTGGACGCGAATATGCCCTGATGGCGCATTCTTCGGGGACCACTGTGATTGAGGTCACCAATCCCGGGAACCCTGTGGTGATCGATACCGTCGCGGGTCCTACAAGTCTGTGGCGCGACGTGAAAAGTTACTCCACATTCGCTTATTCAGTGAGTGAAGGGGGTTCAGGGATCCAAGTGATCGACCTGACCGATATTGATAATGGAGTCGTCTCTCTTGCTGGAACGATCAATGACGTGGGTTCAGCAGCGACTCACAATGTCGCTATCGATGAAGAGAGTGGATTTCTCTACCGCTGTGGTGGCGGTGGAAACGGCCTCAGGATTTATAGTCTCGCAGACCCCGGGAATCCGGTTTTCGTGGGAAGTTGGGGCGAGAGGTATGTGCATGATGTTCAAGTGAAAAGAATCTTGAATACGACCACGCAGATAGAGCGAGAGATCGCATTTGCTTGTTCCGGCAACAATCCTGCCGTTCTTGATATTGTAGATGTGACCGACAAGGCGAATCCTATCGTGCTTTCCTCGACGCCATATGGAGGATCTCAGTATTCTCATCAAGGCTGGGTGTCAGCGGATAATAAGTTTTTCTACCTTGGGGATGAACTCGATGAAAATGGTTCTCAGGGGACGAAGACATACGTTTTTGATGTCAGGGTGTTGGGGTCTCCGAGCTTGGTGACGGAATACATCAGTGACAATCCATCCATAAATCACAATATGTACACTCTCGGAAATCGAATCTTCCAAGCGAACTATAGGAGTGGATTAAGAATTCTAGACGATACGAATCCACTCAATATCACCGAGGTCGGATTCTTTGATACTGTCCCCGAGGATGACAACGCAGACTTCAGTGGTCTTTGGAGTTGTTATCCCTACTTTCCGAGTGGCATTGTTATCGGGAGTGATATGCAAAAAGGCCTGTATGTATGGAGCATTCAGCCTGTTCCATTTGCCTTCGGATATCCTGCAGGAGTTCCTGATTTGGTGAATCCCGCTGGAGATACCCTCATCGTTGAGATCAATGCACAGACAGGATTTTCAGTCGATAGTTCGACTCCCAGTCTCTGGGTCGATAATGGTGCAGGTTTCGTTTCCTCTAGCATGGTAGAGATCTCACCTGGAATCTTTGAAGGAAATTTCCCGCCTTCGACGTGTGGCTCGGAAATTCGTTGGTATGTTTCTGCAGCTACTTTGACGGGCGAAATTCAGTTTGATCCGCCGTCCTCTCCAGCAGGCTTCTTTGCAGCGACTTCCGGATCGGGATTGAATACTCTCGTAAGTGAAGACATGGAAATCGATAACGGCTGGCAAGTGGGGCTTCCCTCGGATGATGCGACGACAGGGATCTGGACTCTTGGAGACCCTAACGGTACCGTCGCACAACCCGAGGATGATAACTCTCAGGTGGGCAGTTTCTGTTGGTTTACCGGACAGGCTGCAGCGGGTTCAGGGGCCGGAACAAACGATATCGACGGAGGAACGACGACTCTTACTTCTCCGGTCTTCGATCTCTCTACGGCTACTGATCCTCAAATCTCCTACTTCCTTTGGTATTCCAACACTTCAGGAGCAAGTCCTTCAGCAGATGTTTTCCGTACGGAGATCAGTTCGGATGGGGGCGCAACATGGGCTCTTCTTGAAGAAGTTGGGCCTTCTGGACCGAATACAGCCGGAGGCTGGATACAGCGGCAGTTTAATCTCTCCGCATTTATTACGCTGACAAGTTCTGTCCAAGTTCGATTCATCGCTTCTGATCTGGGCTCACCTTCTGTGGTGGAAGCTGCGATCGACGATCTCGTGATTTCTGACCTGGATTGTAATGATTGCAATGGTAACGGAGTGAATGACGCTACAGACATCGCCGCTGGGACGAGTGCAGACTCTAATGGAGACGGCATTCCCGATGAGTGTCAATGTACACCCTTTATTCGCGGTGAATTGAATGATGATGGAGAAGTAGATATTTCGGATGCCATTCAGATATTGTTACAACTCTTTAACGGATCGCCTTCTCCCCAACCAGTGGAGAGAGCGGACGTGAATAGCTCTGGCAGCGTTGACATCGCAGACGCCGTTTACCTTGTGCAGTATTTATTCCAAGGAGGAACGCCTCCCGGTTTCCCATTCCCAGTTGCGGACTGTAACTGAGGAGGATGAAATTGTTTGACGGAACTGTTTGAGTAATAATCTCATACAGTTCCGTTAAATAGTTTGGTTTGGGGAATTTAGGGGGCCTGCAGTGGGGCCTGCAGTGGGGCTTACAGTGGGGCTTACAGTGGGCGGCGCGTGATCTGGTCAGTGATGATCTGGTCAGTGATCTCCGTTGATACGCTCAGATTCTTTGGCAAGGGTCTCTTCTCTTACCGAACCCCGCCTTTGTTCTCTTTATTTGTTCTCTTTATTCGATGCGCAGGTCATCTATTCCTAATCGGATATCAAAGGGAGCGGTTCCGTCGGTCGTAAATACCCAATCGAGCATTCCTAGCGAGTTGAAGTTCAAGTTGGGATTGACGTTGAGGAAGTCTTCCAAAGGTATTGTCACGTCCAGAAACCGTTGATATTTCAGTGGCACAACTGGGCTCACTGAAATGGACTGTGGATGGTTTCCATTTTCAGGAAGATAGTTCATCAGGTTCAGAGTTGCTGTCTGAGTTGAAGAATCTCTGAGAGAGAGTGTTGCCGTAAAGTGCCACCCTATATTGTCGAGCCCCCCATGAACGTCATGATTCTTGATCCTGAATTTAAGGTTCTTCTGCGAACCCAATGACATGGGAGCGAAGATGAAGCCTAGGGGCATGTTGATGCTCGAGTCTCCTTGAGGAGGCAGGATACAAATCAGGTTTGTGATCTCAGGGATAGGTTGAGGCAATGGGAAAGGCCAGTCGTAACAGGGACCGGAATCGAAGAGAATCATATTCGTATGAGATATTTCGAACCCTTGCGAGTTGATGGGGAACTGTTCGAAGTTGTCGATTTCAAGCACTCCCGAGAGATTCCTTTTTGTTGCGACACTTTCGTATTGTGAACGTTGAGATTCTGTTCCGTATAGCAAGCCTTCCATGCTGATGTCATCGAATGCGTACCTATTGAGGAAGGCCAGCATCCATTTACGGGTCAGATCGTGCTGAAGACTGCGGGAAATGTATGGGCAAGAGTCTACGGCTGGTGATTGCGGAATCCACGTACATGTGCCGCACCCCAGGCTTGAAGAATTGCTGCTATAGCCATGACAACCGCCGTAAATACAGACTGCGGTGGTGGCTCCTGCCATTCTCTCCAGAAGCCTCTCGGCATATGGGTAGATGACATCGGTGTCTTGTTCTGCTGTGATACTCAAAATTGGAACATCCGGAAGGGTTTGCCAACGAGTCGTATTTCCTATCCAAGAATCCTGTTTTGCATCTGTGGGTTGAAGAAGGATTAATCCTGGTGTGTTCGGTTCCAATTCAGCAGCGGTGACAGCGGCTGATGCACCACGGCTATGGCCGCCATAGAAAACCCTGTGCACATCGATAAGGTCAAAGAGGGGTGAAGTTGAATCTTGTGACATCGCTTCAACGACTTCACGCGTTCTGAGGAGAACTCCTGCGGCGGCATCGTGTCCTCCCCAACAGTACCAATCGGTGTAGACTTCGAAGGAAAAAGTGTTCCCTACGGAAACACAGATGACCCCATGCGTGGCCACAAAGCCCAATAGACTGTCGTAATCGTCCCAATCGAACCCTGTTCCGTGGTGGAAGATAAGAATGGGAGCAGGGCCACTCAATCCTTCAGGAATGAGAATTCGAAGTGGCTTTAGGTCTGTGATTTGTGAGCTAGGTGGGGGTGAAGCGTTACAGCCCCAAAGTGGGTAGGGAGGGGGCCAGGGTAATTGATGAGTGAACTCAAAAAAGGTCTCGAGGACAGAGACAGAGTGCGGACCGGGTATGTTGAGATTGGGTGCTGGTTGTATTTGAGACTCTGAATCTTCAAAGGCAGCCAGTCTGCATTTATAGAACACCAATTCAGCATTCGGAGCTTTGGCAAAAAGATCAAACTCGTGTATTCCAGGGGGGATATTTGTCGCGGAAAGAGTGCCCCAGCGAGTATCAAGACTCAGGTCACCCGGCAAATTTTCGCCGGGAACAATTCCGTACCCTGAATAAGTCACAGATTCTGATATCACTCCGGTGCTATTTCCGGTCTCCCAACGAATCTCAGGATGACGAAACTGGGGTAACTGATCCAAATAGGGGAGGGATTCCCTGAATGTGGAAAGGGTGAGTTGTCGGGTTTCTGTCACCTCTCCGAGGGAACAAGGAGGTTCCATGCAGGTCAGCACTGTAGGGTTTATATCGAGATCGCAGTTGGGAAAAGGTGCTGGTAAAGCATTCGGAGAGCCAGAGAACACAAACCCGAGAAGGGTGATGACGTCATCTAATTGAAGAGAGCCATCGACATTAATATCGGCCGAGGATTCGCAGGGGAGTCCTGTTCCTGAGCCAAAAATTTCTTCTAGCAAGAGAACGGGATCACTCAGGTCAATAAATTGGTCGCCATTGATATCACCCCGTAGGAATCCTTGAATGGGAGCCATTTGAGCTACGCAGGTGGGAGACTCGGCTATCCATGCGCCGAGCAGAATGGTGACTAACCAGGAAATACGAATCCATGTGCCCATTGCGAGTCTCGCGCCTTTCTGTCCAGAGCGAACTTTAATGTCCATCATACCCCAATTTCTTCAATTCAACTTCAGTATTCAAATGCGGTAATATTTCCAAGATTCTTACGTTTGAATGTTTAACAATTGGGGTGGGTTTGTCCGCATAAGTGCCCGCGTGCGCCTCTTTGGCGGCGTTGGCCGCTTTTCTGTACGTCTGGAATATGCTTGAGTTGTCTTATTGTATTGTTAATATTGCGTTATCAGCCATTCGGTTTGTAGGGATATTGTAAGCCTGCATGTTAGTCGATTGGGTGGCTGAAACGCATTGGCACAACGACGATAGAAGAGTTTCTACGACTCTGAATCGTCCTAATTTCCCCAACTTAGTTTGGGGCGAAATGGCTTCAGCGAGCCATCTGGGAGGAGACGAAATGTCAGATCTTCACATGAAGTCTGTACACACTGTTTCTAAGAGATTCGAATCCAAAGAATCTCGGCAGGGCAGTGACGTCAAATTAGTATTACTCACATTATTCACGGTCTTTGTTCTGAGCTACTGCAGCCCGGCGCTTGAGGCTCAATCAGATCCTGTCCCGCCGGCAGCTCCAACAAACCTCGAATGCATCGTTGAAGTGGCGCATTTGGAACTTTCTTGGACGAATACGGGCGAATACGATCAGATTCTGATTCGTCGTAACGGAGTCCTCCTGGAGTATCTCAATGGTTCTTCCACGAGTTACCTCGATATGGACGTCCCTGCCAATTTCCACCTTTATTCCGTTCATGGAATGACGACGGGTGCAAATGGTCAGGCTGAGGGTGTGGGAGCAGAGTGTTCTGTCTTCCTCATTCCGCCTCCCATCGAGCCAGGATTAGAAGTTCCTGCAGCGCTGAATTTCTTGCCCGTTCCCCTGCCTGACAATCTCTTCGACTTTATTGCTGACCCTGATATGGCGATTGCTTTGGGTAAGGCATTCTTCTGGGATATGCAGGCAGGCTCTGATGATCAAATCGCTTGTGCAACATGCCATTATCACGCCGGAGCTGACAACCGTAGAACTCATCAGTTGTACAACGGTCACAATGAAATTTTTGACCTGACAGTTGCAAACGAACGTCTTACTGCAACTGATTTCCCGCTCCATAAGCTGGCAAACCCGAATGATAATACGTCTGCTGTATTACAGAGTGTCGATGACACCATAGGGTCTTCAGGAATCTTGCATTCAAATTTCCTCTCTCTTACAGAGGACGCCAATGGAATTGTTGGTGAAGAAATCGTCAGTATTGAAAATGCAGATAGCATCAAGGTTAATTCAGACGGTACGCAGGTACAAATGCGTAATGTCACAAACAGGAACGCTCCCACTGTGATCAACTCCATCTACTTCCTTGAGACCTTCTGGGATGGAAGAGCGTCTTTCTGGTTCAACGGAAGAGACAACTGGGGTCCGAGAAACCCCGATGCCTTTGTCTACAAGGTTCAGCCAGGTGGAACAGTGACGCAGGAAAAAATTCTGCTCGATAAAGCCTCATTGGCTTCTCAGGCTGCTGGTCCGATTCTAAGTGGCAACGAAATGTCTGCCCATGGACGTGACCTTCTTAAGGTTGGCAAAAAGTTGCTGAGCCGAGAGCCTTTGGCGACTCAAGCAGTACACCCTAATGATAGTGTTCTCGGAGGAATGAGTGACGCTACAGACGGAAAAGGACTGGGTGAGACGACCTATCAGGAATTGATTCAATCTGCTTTCGTGACATCCTGGTGGGCGAGTGATCAGCTCTTCGGGCCTGATCTTCAGCCTCTTACCGATGTCGATGGAAACCTTCTCACTGGTGTTCCCAATGGCGTTAATCAGTTTTCAATGATGGAAGTCAACTTCTCCCTCTTCTGGGGATTGTCCATCATGATGTATGAGTCCACCCTAATTTCGGAAGACTCTCCTTACGACCGTTGGTGGAGAGCTACGAGAAATCCCGCGGATCCAAATGGCGATATTAATGCTCTCAGTTCTTTGGAGCATGAGGGAATGTCTGTCCTCGCCGGTTCAACCTGCATGTTCTGTCATACGACCTCTCTTTGGTCCAGTGCTGGAACCAGCAAGATTTTAACCGTTCTCGAGCCAGAGGCTTCAGAGATCGAAGCTCTATTAGAGCGCATGCCGATGAGGGATATGCAACTTTCGGTCTATGACGGCGGATTCTACAACCTTGGAGTGACTCCAACAGTTGAAGATATTGGTCGTGGTGGTATTGATCCATTCGGGCATAGTTTCTCGATTGTGAGAACGTTCCAAGAGAAAGCAAATATTCCCAACTTGGATGATGACGGAGACGGCGTTCCAAACGGAGCTGACCCCGATTTCATTGCTCATGATTTCCAGCCGTTTGCTGATCATGTTGTAATTGTCACTCCTCCTCCTGCTCCTTGGGAAGATACGAACATGGATGGCATGTTCAAGACTCCCTCATTGCGAAACGTTGAGTTGACGGGACCATACTTCCACAACGGAGGTGCTGGAACCCTTGAGCAAGTGGTGAACTTTTATGCACGCGGAGGAAACTTCGTTGACACAAACCTCGATACATTAGCTCCTGAAATGATCCCGCAGCCATTCCTCTCCATTAATGAGCAGAGGAAGTTGGCCATGGTGGCATTCATGGAATCACTGACAGATGACAGGGTTCGTTGGGAAAAAGCTCCTTTCGATCACCCTGAAATCAGAGTTCCAGAAGGCGCGCTCGCGAGTGATCTCAATGGAGATGTGATCGCCGGCACGAATACCGTGGCTATCGATCGATTCAAGACAATTCCTGCAGTAGGTGCTGAAGGTCGAAGTGCAGAGACTGATTCTGCCGGTCGTCCTCTTGATCCTCTGGTGAAGTTTCTTCAGCCAAGGACTGTCAAGGATCTCTCATGCGTTCAGACTGGAGAATCGGTAACGATGTCCTGGCTTCCGCAGGAGTTCCCCGACGACGCTTCAACAAGTTTTAAGATTCTAAGAAACAACCAAGTCGTTGCAGTTCTGCCCGAAACGGCAGCAAGCTTCACTGACGATTCGATTCCTCCGGGTGAGCATCAGTACACCGTTCGCGGTGAAGACGCCCATGAAGGTTTCAATGCACACTGCACGGTCCTGGTGAACCCACCAGCACCTGTTGATCTGTCCTCGAATGTGAACGTGAATCAGGTGAGTTTGCAGTGGACAAACCCCTGGCCTTACCACTCCATCGATATTTTCCGCGATGGCGTAAAAGTGGGTGATCAGTTGGCCGGTACCACTGAGATCTTTGTTGATGGCGGCGTTCCTGCTGGTCATCACTCCTACGAAGTTGTCGGAAGAATTCTATCGATCGTTTCGGGTGGTCTCATCTTCAGTGAACCTGCAATCGTTGGAGCCGACCGTCATCCTCTCGCTGCACAAATCTTGGGCTGTACTTCAGTCGCAATGGGACAGAATGAGGTGACTTGGGGTAATACGGAGCTCTATGACTCACTGCGTTTGCTTCGCAATGGAATCTTGATCAGTGAACTGGATGGTCAAGCATCGTCCTACCTCGATACCACCTCTTTACCGGGTGAGTCGAACTACTCGTTGATTGCAACAGTTTCCGGACTTGATTCGACTGAGTCTGGCTGTCTTGTGCAGCGTGCGCCACTTCCTGTGGAGTCACTCAGCTGTGATAACAATGGCGGGATCGCCGTGTTGTCTTGGGTGAATCCGGAGCCGTGGGAGCAAGCTGAAATCTATCGGGACGGTCAACTGATCAATATTTTGACTCAGATCCAAAATACCTATCAGGATGATTTCCTGACAAACTCTGGTTCTGGTCTTCACAACTACGTCATCAAGACTTACTTCGACGGTCTGACCTCAGGAGAAAACTCCTGTGGAATCTTGGTCGCACCGACTCCCGTCGTCTTGTTCCAGTGCGAGCCCCTCACGGGTGGTGTTCTGCTTTCTTGGACCAATACAGATACTTACGACCAGATTCAGATCATGAGAGGCAGTGAGCTTCTGGTGAATTTGGGTGGTGGGTCAACTCAGACCTTCGATGGTCAAGTCACCAGTGGTGCAGTGATTTACACACTGACGGCTTCTAAAGACAACGTTACTGCAAGTTCTGTCCAGTGCATGGTGACTATTCCTTCAGCACCAGTTTCAGATCTTGCTTGTTCAGATAGCGCTGGAGGCATCCAACTTTCATGGACGAATGCCGACGACTATTCCATGATCCAAATTCTTCGAAATGGATCTGTGGTAGACACCATCGCTGGTGCATCAAGTTCATACCTCGATAGTGCCGCCAGTGGTGGAACCTCGTTGTATCAGGTTGTTCCCAGCAGTAACGGAGTTGCTTCAGGCCTCTCCAACACCTGTGGCGGATCGATGGCACCGCTGCCCATTACAGGGTTGCAAGGTCAGTTGATCGAGAACTGTCAGGGAGATGTGCTCTTGAGCTGGAGTAACGCGGAGTCTTACGATTCCATCCGCTTAGAGCGTAACGGTATTCCTTTAGTGACCTTGGCTGGATCTCTCACTGAGACAACGATCGACGTGGGTGCCCATGGGGTTTACGAGCTTGTGCTTGTTCCAGCGATGGACAACATTGATGGCCCCGCTGTGAGTACCAGTGTTGATTATGTTGCTGAAGTGGTTTCTGCGCCCACCGGATTCTCTGGAAGTGTCGATTCCGATACTTGTCAGGCGACTCTCTCTTGGTCAAACCAGGGGACTTACTCTCAGATTCAGATTGTTTCTGCAGGAGAAGTTCTGAGCACGCTTGCCGGTGGAGTGAGTTCCGCATTGATCAATCTTCCTAGTGCTGGTGGATACGTCCTTGATTTGGTCGTTATCGGAGAATGCGGCACTCAGGAGAGTTCCGCCGATTCTGTCGCTCTTGATTGTTCCGTGAGATTCCTCCGAGGCGATCAAAATGGAGACGGAAGTCTGGATATCTCTGACCCGCTCTCATTACTCGGATTCATGTTTGGTGCCGGAGAAGTGACCTGTGAGGACGCTTCTGACGCCAACGATGACGGTAATATCGACGTTTCTGACGCTGTACGCATGCTTCAGTACCTCTTTGGAGGGGCCAGCATGCCAGCGCCGATAAACGGCTGTGGAGTCGATCCGACCGCTGATGGGTTGGGTTGTGAGCAGGGAGATCCTAGCTGCTCCTAGATAAATCGAGACATATCTTGCCGCAGCGACTCGTCGCCGCGGCAAGAAAAAGTCATAATAGTACGAAGTGTCATGAGTTAACTATGCGGTAATAAGGTATCGTCTAGTAAGTCTTGAAAAACAGGCCCCGAAGGTGCTTGAATCTGTTCATTCGAGGAATAACATAAGGATCGCAAGTAATGTTGGCGAGAAAGCCATCTGTGCTCTAATGCCTTTATTGGTGTTAATATGCGGCCTTATTTAATAGGAATAATAGGCAGGGCTTCCTGCTCTAGGTGGTGTGTAATGTCTTTAATGAGAATACTTTTTGATAACAAAAGGGCTGTTTCTGATGGGAGCTATGCCTTGAAAACTCAATACAATGTTGCGAAGTTTTTGTGGCTCGTGTTGTTCATCTCATGCTTTTCAATGAGCGCTTCTGCTCAGTTGGGCGTGGGTGATGCAACCATGGGTGTTACGGGTGCTGGTGTCAGTGGGGAAATCGAGTTCATGTCAGTCGATGACATGAGCAATCCGTTCTCCTCGGGAGTCATGGTCATTGCAGGTCAGGCTTGGATTATTCCAGCTAACCTGTTGATCGATCTACCCGCGAACAGACTGACTCTGCAGCAGCTCTTCATGCAAGCGCCTTCAGAAGCACTCGCGTTCGGAGAATCTGGCCTGGTCAAAGGGGACAGTTCTCTACGAGGTCGTGGTGGAGCAACAGCGCACCTCCTTGGTAACCAGATGGCTGATGGCCGAAACATTGCCGGAGACGTTTTCATCCAAAAAGACGTCGACACCATCAGTGGAAGGGTGAGCTACATCAATTACGAACAGGGATATGTTCGATTGAATGGCGACTCCGGATCTGACAGTGGCGGTGTGATGGTTCGTATCAATGATCCAGATAGTATTCATACGATCCAAAATGGACTCGGTTGCTCTGATGGTCCTAACTGTAGCCCAGACGTTCGATTCACAAACGATCCTGATAACTACACGGTCTGCTTCCTGACCGGATACCCCCTGTGTATCCCCAGTACCCAGACCGGTGGAAACAGAACCACTGGTTCAGATGCTAATGGAGAAGGTGATCCGTTCTGTCCCCAAGCTAATCGCGACGGAGTTCAGCAATCCGGTGGTATTCTGGCGGATGACTCTACGCTCTTTGCTCCCCTAAGAATGGGAGACAATGTCGGAGCAGAAGGAAACAAGGAAGTTGTTGACGGAGTTGCCTTTTTCTCTGCTCACACTTTCGGCGTAAACAGAGCCCTTCTCACAAGAGATACCCCCGACCAGCCTTCATACGTACTCGCGGATGAAGCAGAGTGGGATGCTCCTGGATTCGCCAATGAAAGAGCAAAGTCTCTCTTCATTGGATTCTCCTCTCTTATTGATTCTCAAGTAAATGTATACGCCCTTTATGTTGATCCCTCGACGAACGAAAACCACGAGAGAATCCTCGCCAGCAGCGTTAATAATCCCATGAACATCAATCATGGAATCGGCCCTGGCGGTGGCAGTATCTTTAAGATGGTTTACGACGTGGATTTCCTTAAAGGAGCTCCCGTAGGTCCAAGAAGATCTCCTTCTACTCAGCTCAGGATCTCCGGATTCGATGTATGTCCGAATCTAGGATCCATGGACGAGGAATTTGCGATTATGTCCCCGATTGGTCGTGAAATCGTCATGGTTTCGACCCATGAAGCGGAACTATTGCCTGGAGTCACAGCACTCAATCTTCACGGAGAGCCTGCACAGCACGATCGGTATTTGACACCCGCTGGTGTCGGTCACCCCGAGTTTGGTGAGATCGATCTGAACCGTATGTGGTGGCCTATGATTTTCGCAGGAGAGCCTTGGAACCTCGATCGTCGTCTCGGCCCTGGTGGTTGCGCTGATGTCAATGGTGACAATATCGTCGATTGTGAAGATATAAACTTAGTTACAGTCGGTGAACTACGACTTGATCCGTTCCCCTTCTCAGGGTTGAACCCCATTACGGGCGTTCAGGGTGGCTTGAATATCAACATTATCGATCCCGGCATTCCTGATCCGATCGCCGGTGAAATTTGTAACAATGGAATTGATGACGAAGGTGATTTTCTTATCGACTGTGACGACCCAGAGTGCACCTTGGATAACTTCTGCATATTGCTTGAGCAAGCCGGTGGCGAAATCGGTGAAGCAGGATTCTGTGGAAACTTCCTCGACGACGACGGAGACGGATTGGCCGACTGTGCTGACCCTGAATGTGCATTCACCATCGACTGTGCTGGAATCGGCGCAAATCTTGGATTGCAGTTCGTTCCTGGAAATATGGAACGGGCCTTCGGATACTGGCCCTTCAGATACGAGGACCTCGACGGCGATCCACTCAATGGTCAAGAAACTCTGGTCGACAGGATCTATTGGGAGAACCTCCAGTTGTTGCCTGCGGCAGGCACTGGTCCGATGGACATCCCTGAAATCACAGGCGCATGTTCAAATCTCAATGGAGCTCCTCAGCCAGCATTAGGTGGACAGTTGGGTATCGACCTCGACTTGAATCAGAGTTCGACCTTGGTCATTACACAAGCTGATATTGTGACTGACCCAGATAGTGATCACATTAATTTGACATTCGGTAATGGCAGTCAAGGTGGGTCATTGCAGTTCCTGAATGGGAACTACATATACACCCCCGCACCTGGATTTACTGGAACTGAAACTTTTGAATATACGGCAACGGATCCTCACGGTGGAGCGACCCAGGGAACTCTCAGGTTCGACGTTTCCCAGCCATAGGTCTCTCAATTAACCGAAAAGAAAACAGGAGTGTGAACACCATGTTCAACATTAACGAGAAAGAAACAAAGAGGAGAGGTTGGATGATCGCAAATGCGTTCATCATAACAATCTTTCTTGGTTCAGTTCTTTCCTCGACCAATGTCGAGGGACAGATCGCAAATGTACCGAATCCAACTTCAGAGTCGGTGATAGTCCTCGGTGAGATCGAGAACATCTTCGTCGATGACATGGATGACATGTTCTCTGCGGGCTGGATTATTGCAGACGGAACAGCGGTCAGGATTCCCAGCGGATTACTGATAGACCTCCCTGCTAACCGCCTTACCCTCAGGGATCTCGTGGCAGGTGCGTCACCAGAATGTCTTGCTAATGGAGAGTCCGGGCTGGCGAGCACTGATGAGTGTCTTCGCAATAAGGGTCTCCAGGGAGGTGGTGCGCAAATCCTTGCAAACCGCTTGCAAGATGGATCTATTATCGCTGGAGATGTCTTCTTGAATAAATCGATGACGGGTAACGTCGCTGGAGGAATCATTCCTCCAACCGTCGGCGGATACGTATCATACATCGATTACCAAGACGGTTATTTTGTCGTCAACGGAACCATGAATGAGCGTCCGTTTGCAGATGGTGGAACCGACAAGCGTGGTGTGATCTGTCGTATTAACGACCCAGAGACACGTCAAACGATTCAGAGCGGCTTAGGCTGTATCACTGGAATGCCAAACTGTAGTCCAGATCCAAGATTCACTATTGATCCGGATAACTACAGTTGGACGTTTGGAACTGGATACCCAGTGTGTATTCCAAGTACGGATAACACATCGGGTGACCGTGATAACGACAGTGGCGCGAACCTTCTCACCGGTGCCGGTGACGAGTTTTGTCCAATGTGGAACCGCAACTTTGAGGGGCCATTGAATAGAACTGTGCCTGACTCGACCTTCTTTGTTCCTCTGGCAGTGGGTGACCCCATTGGTATTGAAGGAAACTTCGAAGTGATCAACGGTGTAAGATTCTTCTCTTCATATGGAGGAATGGTTCAGCTTGGCTTGAAGACCAAGAATGAAAATGATCAGCCTGATTATATGATTTATGACGAAGTTGAGGGAGATGTTCCTCCCTTCGACAACGCCAGAATCAAATCATTGGCTATCTGTTTCACAACAATAGATGACATGCATGTGAACCTTTACAAGATGCATAAAGATCCTTCCACTGGAAATGACATCGAGTACATCTGGGGAACTTCCGTCGGAAATCTCGGAGCCAGATTTAATGGAATCCCGCCTAACGCTGGTGGAATCAACAAGACCGAATACGATCTGGATTTCCTTCTCGGAGCTCCCGCAGCTCACGGTCCATGTTTGAATCTCATTAATGGTGGTTTCAATGTCTGCCCTCAGGGTGGAACGATGGAAGAAGAAGTGGCTCTCATGAGCCCTACTTCGAGAGAAGTTGTGGGCCGTACACTGCATAGCATGTCTCTGAATCCTGGTATTTTCCCCAGAGATATTCTTGGCTTCGAAGCCCAGCATGGAATGTACATTACGCCACAAGGTCAGGGTCACCCTGAGTTTGTAGAGATCAACCTCGATAAGAACTACTACCCATTTATCTTCGAAGGCATGCCTTGGAATTTGGATCGTCGTCTTGGCCCTGGTGGTTGTGACGAAGATGCTGGGTGTGAAAGTGTTGCAACTCATCCAGTTGGAAGTTTTCCTCTTACTCCATTCCCTTCAGCGGGTGACCCCGATTGGGTATCTCACTCCATTGGTAATGGTATTCCACCGTTCGCTTCGCAAAGAATGACTGCATATCATCCATTCGGAGATAATGACTTTATGCAGCCATACTCGGATATACCGGGAGCTAATCCAGCACTGCCTGCAGGGCTGTCGGATGGATTAACGGCTGCACATTGTGATATTCCAAACGATATGCCATTGGCTATTCAGGATTCTCTGAGTGCAGTTGAAGACCAAGTCGCAATGATTTCAGACCAGGATTTGCTACTGAATGATTCTGATCCGGATCTCGACCAACTTAGCCTTTACCATTACGAGTCAACAAGCCTGAATGGCGGTACGATTCAAAGAATAGGGGCTGGACTGGTTTATCAGGGAGCGCCTGATTTCAATGGTGGTGACGAGTTCCACTACAGTATCACTGATAATCATGGTGGAACCTCACGTGGGAAAGTCTTGGTCATCGTCGGTGCTATGAACGATGCGCCTGAGGCTCACGCCGATTTCTTGACTCCTCCAAGTGACATTTACACATTCCAGGCCGAATTATTGTTAGACAATGACAGTGATGTCGATGGTGACCCGATCACATTAGTTTCGATAAATGAATCTGTGAGCGGGTCCACTGGAACAATGACAACTAACGCAGATGGAACGTTCACTTTCACTTCAGACCTGAATAGCACGGGCCCCAGTGTTTGGGATTACACCATTTCAGATAATTCTGGCGAAACGGCCTCTTCCACATTAACTTTCTATGTGGGTAACCAGGCACCGATAGCGTCAGATGATAATGTTGTTACTGACGAAGACGTCGAATTGGTGATCAATGCACTTAGTGGCGATTCCGATCCAGATGCCAACGATACCCTCGAAGTGGTGTCTACTGGATCTGCTTCCTTTGGTAGCGTCGAAAATCTGGGTGGTGGATTACTGCTGTACACTCCAGACCTTGATCAGTTTGGGAGCGACGCTTTTTCCTACACGATTACTGACGGTAAGGGACTTTCTTCAACAGCTACGGTAAACGTATCTGTACTTCCTGTGAATGACGCTCCAAGATTGGGCGCTGATATTGCAGTAACACTTGAAGACCAGCCTGTTCAGATAAATGTTTTGAGTAATGATTATGATCCTGAAGGCGATGCCATGACGGTATCTCTGCCGATCATCAATGCGTTCAACGGTAGTGTTGAGTTACTTCAGGGTGGTGTGATTCGATTCACTCCGTTCCCCGACATGTCTATTGGAGTTGCAGATAACTTCATGTACATGGTCACTGATTCAAATGGAGCTTCCTCTTCAGGAATGGTTTCCATCGAGGTGACACCGGTCAATGATGCTCCTATTGCGAATCCGGATACTGCAGTGACACTGGAAGACATTCCAACATTGGTCAATGTTTTGGCGAATGATGGAGACGTCGATAACGATCTCCTAAAGGTGATGTCTGTGGATGTCCCAGCAGATTTCCCTGCAGTGGTAACCTGGCAGACCAACGGTTCGATCGGGATCAGTCCTCATGCGAACTACAATGGAATCACTCCGAGTACCTTCACGTACATTCTTTCAGACGGATTCCTCACCGATCAGGGTGTGGTCAGTCTGCAAGTGCTCTCGTTGAATGACGCTCCGGTTGCAAACGATGATTTTGGTCATCAAGTGGCTGAGGACGGCTCGGTAACTGTGGATGTTCTTGCCAATGATACTGACGTCGATGGAGATACTCTTCAGTTAGCCTCAACTACGAATGGACTGTTGGGTCTGGCCGCTATCACGATTGATGGCAGAGTCGCTTACACACCATTCCCCAATGCGAATGGTTTCGATAGTTTTACTTACACCGTGACTGATAACGCTGGTGGACAATCTTCTGCCACTGTTGAAGTTGAAATCCTCGCAGTGAATGACGCTCCCGAAGCAGGAGTATTGCCAATCTTCCCTCTTCCCGAGGATAGTTTGAAAACGTTCACGGCACTTTCAATCCTGCAGCAGGCCTTCGATGCAGATGGCGATTCACTCGCCCTGACAAACATCGGAGAACCCGCAAATGGACAAGTCACGATTTCAGTAGATACGCAAGCAAACATCTCGTCGCTGATTTACGTTCCTAACCCGGACTTCAATGGAATCGACGAGTTTACGTATGAAGTATCTGATATTGATTCCTCTGGAGCAGGCATCGTTCGCATGAACGTTCTTCCTGTCAACGACCTGCCTGTTGCAAATAATGATTCAGGTATTCTTGTCGAAGGTGGAACCAGCATCTCGATCGCACCTCTGCTCAATGACGTAGATGTCGATGGCGATTCATTGTCTTTGCTCGGTATTATCAGTGGTCCTTTCCACGGGTCGATGCAGATCAACACGGATAATGGCACCCTGACATACAATGCTGACAGTAACTGGGACGGTGAAGATTCCATGATTTACAGAATCACGGATAACCATGGTGGAATGGCAACGGCGAGTATCTTGATCGATATCACGCAAGCCACTTCTGCTGCTGCTTCCATGATTCGCTCCGATGCCAACGTCGATGGACAGTTGGACGTCTCTGATCCGGTGGAAACCATTATCCACTTGTTCCAGGGTCGTGGAGTTGCATGTCTTGCAGCATTGGACGCCAATGACGACGAACAGATTGACATTGCTGACGTGGTGTTCTCGCTGAGTGGATTGTTCGCTAATGGACAACTTCCAGCTGCTCCATATCCGTTCTGTGGTCAGGATCCCACTGATAACTTGCTCCCATGTGACGGTTTTGGTCTTTGCGACTGATCCTTAGCAAGTGAGAACGACAAAGGGGATTGCTCCCTTGAAAATGGCCCGCGAATAACATTCGCGGGCCATTTTTTTACGAATAGATCTCTGTAGGGGATACTAAATTGATGAATTTCGGACTTTGACGGGTTATTGCTGCAAAATCTTACAGATCTAACTTGTTATTAGTTGTTTGAGATTCTTCACATTTTTTACGAGATTTCGTAGGATGTTATACTTCAACAGCAGATGGATCCCTGCTTCTGAGGGAGTCCGAAGATCTGCAGGTCACTTTAGAGGAAGAGGCAGAGCCGATGATTTTAAAATTGTTCTATGGTTCTTCAAGCCTAGGGCGAGCCGCCCTCATGGTTGCGCTGGGAATATTGCCACTTGCAGCATTGGGTTTGAACCACGATCCGTTATCAGGACAAGTACCGGGTTCCCCGCGTATCGAGTGTGATAATCCACTTGTTGAATGGGGAGAGCTTATCAAGGAAACCCCATTCACCCATGAATTCGAAATTAAGAATACGGGTGACGAGGTCTTGATCATTCAAAAAGTTAACGGTACCTGAGGTTGCACGGTCGCCGATCACGACGACCAAATCCCCCCCGGTGGGGTGGGAAAAGTTTCAGTAACTCTCGATACCAAAAAGGTTCGGGGTAAAGGTGTCGCCAAGAACTTGAAGGTATTCTCCAATGATCCGGTGAACCCTGAATATACTTTGACTCTGAAAGGGACGATTCTCGAAATCCTCGAAACCCGTCCTCTTCAGCTGAAGTTACTAGGGCTTGCTGGTACCGCCCTCAATGGAAGTTTTACTTTCAACGCGGGATCACCGCTGGATGTAGAGATCACAGAGATACGCTCCGCAGGGAAGCGTGTGACAGCGTCAGAGCCTGTCGTGCAAGAGGCCGGGCGGTCTTTTGAGATCACCCTAGACGCTGCACCCAATAACAAGCCTGCGATTCTGAGAGAAAAGCTATATCTGGACGTGAAAACAAGTGACGGAGTTGATCGTACTCTTGAATTTAATGTTCAGATTGACCACCGGGACCGCATCGTTCTTCAACCCAAGAACAACATCAAGTTCATGGACAAGGAGACGAAGGGACTGCTCAAGGATGGTTCTCCAGTTGAGAAGAGTATTCTCGTAACAGGAGGAGACCCTTCAGTTCAATTTGAGGTGACTGGTGTTGCTTTGGACGATCGTATTAAGGACGCATTCAGTACCAGAGTTCAGGAAGTTGTTCCTGGCAAGAGCTATCGTGTTTGGATCAAGTTGTCAGAATACCAGTCGACGCCTACGATTCTTGGCAAGATGACGATTCAAACAAGCGACGAGATGAAAAAAGAGATCTCTATCTGGGTGATGGGCCAGTTCCCGCAGAAGAGTCAAACTGCACCCTGATGGTGTTATAATTTTTCGTTGTTCAATAAATGAGCCTGCCACCCTTCATCGGTTGGCAGGCTCATTTGTTTCTCTATCGCTCAGCTGGTTGCGGAACTAAGTGAAATAGACTTGTTAACGTTTCATACTGCATCAGCGAATGTCAGGAGAGTTACGTCAGTTAGAGGGTGCGGAGAGCTGCGAATACAGCCATAATAGATCTAGCCCGGTTATTTGAAATTATCGTCACTCGTGGACCTTTCGATATTTGGATCTACTGCGATCAACTCTCTCCGCAGAGGGGGTAAGTATCTCACGGCTATGTTATTTTTGGAGAACTCGATGAAGTTCACTAGTGCTCTGGTGGGAAAATCTTATCTATGGCTGCTTTTCGTCGCATGCCTCCTAGGCGATGGACGTGAATTGTACGCCCAATTTCAAATTAGCAGTCCTGTTCCCACTTCTGTTGGTATCACCATTGCGGCCGCGGTTATATCGGACGTCACAGGTGATGGAATTGTAGATCTGTGTTCTATCGATGCCGGTGGCCAAATTGTAATTGCTACAGGGTTTGGCGATGGGGTTCATGGAGAAATCCAATCCTTCGACTATGGAGCTGGCATCGATGGTCTTGTCAGAGCGATCGCTGCTGCTGATCTGGATGCAGACGGAGACGAAGATCTTGTCTTTACGTGGTCTCATCCTCTTGGCGTGGGAGGATTTCTCTCGATAGTACCCTTTGAGTTAGGAATCCCGGGAAGTCGAATCGATTTCTCTCTTGATCAACAAGTCAACCGCACACCATTTGATATTGAGGTGGGGGATTTGAATCAGGATGGCCGCCTTGATTTAATCGCTGGTACTAACATTCTTGACCAGGCGTTTCAGCCGGCCTATGTATCTGTGCTTATGGGCGATGCTGCTGCAATACCGGGAGTGATGTCATTTGAAACTCCGGTGCACTATTTCAGGTCTTCGATGGTTAGGGATGTCCATCTGGAGGACCTTGATGCAGATGGTGATCATGACGTCATCATGACTTGTAGAGGCGGGAATAGCCTTTCAGTTTTCGAGAATGTCGGCGCAGGAATACTCTCATTCGCTTCAGAAACATTATTCCCTCTATCGCCTGAACCCTATGCGGTGAAAACAACCGATCTTGATGGAGACGGTGTCATGGATATTCTCTTGGGGACATGGCAGACGAAATCTCTGATCCCATTGTTGGGCTTGGGAAACCTTCAATATTCTCGTCAAAACGAGATTGAATTGGGGCAATTGGGTTGGGGGGTGATGCACCGATTCGAACTTGAAGATATGAATGGAGATGGCCACCTAGATGCCGTTGCTCCTTTCTCAAGTGGAGTGATTTCTATCCACTATGGAGATGGACAAGGGGATTTTGAACCCGGGCCTTTCTATGTCACTTATCAAAGTGCCAAGTCTCTGTGGTTTCATGATCTGGATGATAATGGAACTCGGGAGATGGTTTTAGAGCATACTGATCTGAAGCTCTTTACGACATTCTTTGGAGCTTTTGAATTGCGAGGGCATGTCTATTTTGATTCCCAAAGAATTCCGGCAGGTCTGGAGTCTGATCTGGTTCTTAAAGGGATCGCAAACCTTGGAATCAGAGGCATTGATACTGCCATCGATATTGATAGAGCTCTCTTGATCCCATTGGATTTAGTACCCTCTCAAGCTGTCATGTTGGCCACTGGAGGGCTTGGCCCGGATTTTTGGTCCGTGGACCTCGGGGTAAATCCTCAGGACCCTGTGACTCTCAGTTCGATTCTCCAGGGAAATGGTCAGGGTGGATTAAGTGCTGGGCTGATCAATGAGGTTGCGATTCTTAGAGTGCAGACTGCTTCCCTTTCGAATCCAATACAGACGACGATAGCTCCTGCTCCCTTGAGTATCGGTGGCCCAACGCTCTCCTTGACGGGTGGCATATCTACCTCTGTGAATGCAGGTACTGGCTGGTTGGATATTGAAGTACCCATAAGGTTTGTTCGAGGAGACGTGAATCAAAATGGTGACGTTAATGTGGGAGATGCCGTCATTCTTTTGAGAAGACTCTTTGGTTTGGATTCTCCAGGACAGTGCCTTGCCGCCGAGGATACTGACGGAGATGGAGCGACTGACATTGGAGACGCGGTTCGAATTCTGACCTACTTGTTCTCTAGTGGAATCCCTCCCGTTGAGCCATTCCCAGGGTGTGGTTTGGCAGCTGACCCATTACTCATTGAATGTGAATTTCATTCCTACTGCCCATAAAAAAACCACCTTCAACTCTTGGAGTTAAAGGTGGTTTAGTTTTTTGAAACGTACAGGGATGGGCCTAGGCGCGAAGTTCGCTTCCAGCTAGGCGCACTACTCGACGAGCGAGTTCTTCGGGGTCAAAAGGTTTGGCGAGAATGTCGTCGGCACCCAAGAGGCGGGCTCTGTCCAACTCGGCTTGCTCCATGGCACTGATCACCAAAATCTTGGTCTTGCTCAGTTCTGGGGCGAGTCTGACATATTCAATGACGTCGAATCCACCTAGACCAGGAACTCGAAGATCGAGTGTCATCACGCATGGGAGGTGCTCTCTCAAGAGTGATCCCGCAGTGAAGCCATCCTGAGCCATGAATACATCAAAGTTATGTTTTCTCAGGGTGATTTCGATGGCTTTGGAGACGGTGGGTTCTTTCTCGACGACGAGTACACGACGCGCGAGGTGCAGGAAATCTCTCGGAATGGGAATGTTGTTTTCCCTTAGAAACGAGATGAAGTTGCTGATTTCGACGCGGTTATCTCCACGACCGGGCAGCTGATATGCACGAAGCTGACCACGCTGAATCCAGCGAATAACAGTACGAAAGTTTACGCCGCAATAACTGGCGATTTCTCCCGTAGTAAGGGTTCTTTTATCGTTCATCCCACACTCCTCGCACATTACTCTACCTCGGTTAACAAATTTCAACTCGCAATGAAATTTGTAGTGAAGTCGGAGATCCCAATTGTCGTAACTGATTGTTTGGGTGCAGGTTCCGGCTTCTCTTGTAAATCAACTATACACATATTGTATGTTTGTTAGTCATTTTGTCAATAGTTATGAATGTCTATATCCGGTCCTGTAGTCCCGATTGGCCAAAAAATACCGGAGTGAACTCAAGTTCTTAATATGTGTCTTTATCAAGGACAGTTTTGTCCTGTTTGGCAGGGAAGGAAATCTTGTGTAGGCGTATCAATCCCACAAGTCGCTCCCGGTGCTGCCGGTGCTAAGCCACCTGAAAAAAGAAAGAGAAGCATGAATACAGGGTCACTGATGTCGATGTTTCCATCATCGTTCGTATCCACAGCATCTAAACAGGTGTGATTTACAGATTGGAACAGGATGGAAAGCTGAGAGGAGACATCCGCTAGGTTTCTAATCCCGTCCATATTGACATCTCCGCGAATAAACAGTGGGCCTGGAGTTGGACAAAAGACCTGACAGCTGACGGGAAGAAGAAGAGCTCCGCAGGTACTGACGGGTGTCAATATCGCTGTCGTATTCAATCCTGGAGGCGCAGGGAGTGTGACCGAGGTTACATTTCCCGGGAGGGTCAGTGAGGTCGCACCCAGTTGAAGATTAATAGAACTGTAACTGGATTCATTATCCCATGTCAGATCAGCGATACAGGTTGCTGTATCGAGATTGCAGATCAAATTGGAGATAGGGATCTGTGGAATCAGAGGAGGAACATTTAACTCACAACAACTTGCGCCTGTTGCGGGGGTGAACCCTCCCAGACTCGGTTCGACACAGTATGTCATCATTCCTGATAAACCTGGATCGTGGACGAGTGAAGTCTCGGTTCCGAATACCGTCGTGATCGGCATTAATTGGGAGGGATCAGGTCCACCTGAAATGAGGAAAAAGTCTGCGGGGCCAGCGGACTCCCAATTCAGAGTGACTTCTTGCGAGCAAGGGTTGGGTATGCTGCATGAGAAATCGAGAAGAGGGAGAGGTCTTTGATCGTAGAAGATCGCTCCTAGGTCAGGAGCTGTGTTGTCGGGGTCTAATTCGTACAGAGGATCACCTGCGTCGATGGCGGGAGAATTGGGATCTAGTGAGAAATCTTCAATGAGTGGGTTCGTAAATACGGGGTCGAAGAGGAACACTGTTGATCCGGGATATCCTGAGGAAATGACGCTGTAGTCGACCTGTGCCAATGTTGGAATATCGATCTCCAAAGTAACTGGATTCCAAAATAGGCAGTGATTCACAAGCAAGGTCGATAAAGCTCCTCCTGAACTTGTTGGAGGATAGAACACTCCTCCTGAACTTCCTCCGGAGGTGTTTCCAGTGATGGTTGACCTGTGCACTTCAACTTCGGTCAGGTTGATCGTGGAAGCGATCGCACCACCATTGGTATTCGCGGTATTCGAAGCGATGATACTGGAGTTGATGCTGAGGGTTCCGCCGTCGAGTCCAATTCCTCCACCGCGGCTACCGAAATTTCCTATGATAGATGAGGAATCGATCGTCGTCGTACTTTGATAAAGGGTGATTGCTCCACCCAAAAGTGAAGCTTGATTATTACTCAGCTGAAGATTCGACATTGTGATGGCGGAGAGTCTCGAATAGATTCCTCCTCCAATAATGGCGGAGTTATTCAGCAAGCTACATGTGTTGATGCTGACCTGAGAGCACAGATTGAGAGTGATTCCTCCTCCGGCTGTCAGTGAAGAGTTATTACTGAAGCTACAGTTCTGAAGATTGATGACTCCACAGTTGGACAGGTAGATTCCTGCGCCCTCCAATGCGTTATTGCCTGAGATCGACACATCGGAAAGATCGAGTGAAAGCGTTTCTTCTGCATAGAGCCCAGATCCGAATTCAGCAGAATTCCCACTGAGGACACAGTTTTTGATGGTGGGGGAGGCGATAAATATTCGAATCCCGCCACCTCGTCGGTAAGTTCCAGAAGAATCGGTAATAGGCCTTCCCGTTCCTCCTGTGATTGTGAATCCGTCTAGTATGGCGAGTTCGGTTTCTCCACCGGAGAAGGTTACAGTGGCTCCTTCATCAGGGCCTAGAGTGAGCAGTGATCCATCGATCGTCGTTTGGTCTGATCCTGCTATGGAAAGGATGGAGATGTCTTTTCCTATGTATGAGAGGTTTTCTTGGTAGGTGCCAGGTGAGACCAAGATCTGGTCGCCCGAATTAGCAGCGAAGATCGCTTGCTGAATGGTGGGGAACTCCGAGGGGACCAAGAGGTCGATCGCTTCTGCCCGTGTTACTGAAAAGCATAACAAGAGAATCGATAGAATCGATTTCAGCGGTTTCAGGCGATTCAATGTCATTCCTCCATAGGTAGATACGGGCATGGGTCTCAGTGGGGTTACTTCGGTAAAGCCTTACTTTCATTTGGCTGTCGTTAGTAATCTCATTGTACACCTATATATGCACATTCAAAATGTTGGGGCGAGGTCCATAGGGAAAAGGCACAAGTGGCAATAACCGCTGCTACTTGGCTCTTGGGTCGAAAGTATCTTCTTCCGGGCAATATTCCCGGTTCTATTCATTGATCTTTGGCAGGATAGACAAAAAACTCGCCCTAGTTACAATCGGGCATACGAACTCATTTTGTTAACGACTGCTCCCCGGCTGGCCGTGGCACTTTGCCCAGACCAGTTTAGGAGTCGTAAAGATCCAATGGGGCCATTGCCCCGCGGAGGACCGATGCTGAACCAAAGCCGAATCTTCTCCAAGTTCTGTTTACTCGTCTGTGTTGTGGGCCTCCTCGGAGGTTGCTTCGGACGCAGTTCAAAGATCCAGGCACCTGCTCCCTTCAGTTACCCCCAGCAAGATTGGGTTTTGACGGTCGGTGATCCCATAGAGATCCCTGCACCCGAGATTTTAGGTCCCGTCCCTCTGGGGTGGGCAGTGGCACCGCAATTGCCAGCAGGTCTTTCATTCAATGAAGACAATGGTTCGATCTCCGGAATTCCTGAGGAGCCGTGCCCTCGGAACTTCTTTACGGTGACGGCTTCGAACTTTGGTGGACAAACGAGCTATGGCATCTCCATCAGAGTTTTACCAGAGGCTCCCTGTGATCTTGCATACCCCGTCACAGAGGTGACAGGCGTTCTTGCGTTTGCAGAGTTTCCGACTCTCGTCCCCTCCCTCGGTTGTGGAGGTTCGAACGATTACAGTATTGATCCCGCATTGCCTGAGGGTCTATTGCTCGACATGTACACAGGAATCATCAGTGGAACTCCATTGGTCAGTCATGGTCCACAAGAACATCAGATCACTGCGAGTAACGAAAGTGGCTCTGCAGTAGCGAGTTTGTTGATCGAGATCTTACCTGCAGGCCCATGCGGGCTCGTCTATGAAGAATCCGACAAGGTTGTTGCTCCAAATGCTGATATGGATCCGATTCTTCCGACCGTTGGTTGTGGAGAAGCTGAGATTTGGGAGATTAACCCTTCCTTGCCAGCTGGAGTAACCCTCGATCCCGCGACAGGAGTGATCAATGGTAATCCTTCCGTCGAGACCAATAGAATCGTCTACACGATTACCGCTTCAAATGAACATGGATCTGACAGTACTGAAGTAGCTTTACGTATCTCTCCAGTGTTCATCTTTGAAATCGATCAACTGAGTGGATCCTTCAATCCTGAAACAGGTGAAGGTGGAGCTCAGGCCAGAATCATTTTGACTGAGGGAGAAGATAACGAGACTTTCCCAACGCAGATTCAACTGCTGTCTCTGGCATTGGCGCACGATCCCGAAAGTTTGGACGTCACTTCAATCGAACCCGGAGAAGACCTTGCAGGGTTGAACGGTGGAGAGGGCCCCGACTTTTTTACGCCGTTCGAAACGTCGACAGGATTTACCCTTGGAATCGTGTTTTCCTTTAGTCCTGATTTCCCTGGAATCAGCGCAGAAACTCCGACCGAGATCGCTGTTGTTAACTACGTGACCGTTCCTGAAAACACCTCTGGAGATGCGGATTCAATCCTTTCCAGTTTGGCGTGGGGAAATCCCGTAGCAGGTCAACCTGGTGTTCCCTATGTCGAGAACACCGTCGTATTAGATGGTGTGACCGGGATTCTACCTGTGACCATTGATAACAATGTTGAACTGGTTGCGGAAACTTCTGGCGAGTGAACAACTTCACATTTTTGACTCTAGTCATACTAACGAAGTTACCTTTGAAGAGGAAAAATGATCAGGTTCATCCCCCTTATCCTGATGTTACTACTACTAGTTGTCCCCGGCTGTGGGGGCGGTACCGGTGAACTTCAATTGGAAGTTCTTCCACCCCAAACAGTGGAATACTTCGGATTGGGCCCGTTTCTTCTCGGCAAAGAACTTGTTGCGATCGAACCCTTCATTACGGGGGGGCAGCCTGACAACTGGACAGTCTCTCCAGAATTTCCTGCAGGGGTCATACTGAATCCTGAAACAGGTGTGATATCAGGAGTTCCCGAAGAGGTTCACTCTCCCACTCCGCATACCATCATGGCTCAAAACTCTAGCGGTCATTTTGTAATTACAGTAATGATCAGTGTCCTACCCACGACTCCCTGTGGATTAAGTTATGAAACAGAATCTATTCAGGTCATTCTTGGTGAACCTGTAGGCCCATTTGTTCCTTTGTACGGGTGTGGGCCTGTTCAGCTCTGGACCATTATTCCGCAATTGCCTGAAGGGTTATTGTTTGACTCTTCAACGGGCAGCATCAGTGGTATAGCGCAAGTGACCCATCCTCTGAGTGATTATCTGGTGAGTGGGTTTAATCAATTTGGATCCGCCAGCACGATATTGGCACTTGAGGTCATTGGCCCTCCACCCTGTCAACTGACATACGAATTAGAGACTGTTTCGCTCTCTCAAGGACAAACCTTGGAACCACTGCTTCCAGTTGTCGGTTGTGGAGAAGTGATACTGTTTTCCATCGATCCCGCTTTGCCGGTGGGTTTGAGTCTCAATGTTTCAAATGGAATTCTCTCCGGAGAAGCAGGGGGAGTTCACCCACTCACTCATCATGAAATAATGGCGAGTAATTCTGCAGGATTCACAAGCTTCACCATTTCTATTGAGGTCTTGGTCGAGTCTCCATGCAATCTCCAGTATCCCGAATCTGAGATGACATTGACCGTGGGAAATGTTTTGGCCGACGGATTCTTGCCGACATCTGAGTGTGGACCCATAAGTCAATATTCGGTAGATCCAGCGTTGCCAGAAGGCCTTCTCTTGAACCCTGAGACGGGCGAATTATCAGGAACTGTCCTGGAGGAACAATCAGAGACTGATCATGTAATTCGAGCGTCTAACTCAACGGGTTTCACGGAGTTTCTTCTCGGTTTGGAAGTTCATCCAGAATCTCCATGCGATTACGTATATCCGGTGAATACACTGGATCTGGAAGTGGGTACGCCTCTTCAGGTGCTTACTCCGCAAATCGCTTGTGGACTGCCGACGATATTTGAGTCGTTTCCTGTCCTGCCTGCTGGAATCCAATTGGATACACAAACTGGCGTTATTTCAGGACAACCGTTGGAGACATTGAGCGGAATGGTTTTCACCTTTATCGCTTCAAACATTTCGGGTGCTTCGGCGACAACGCTTGAGATCCAAGTATTGCCAGAACCACCCTGTAATTTTCAATACCCCAGTGACCAGATTCAGTTAACAGTCGGTCATTCCTTATCACCGCTCGTACCCTCTACGGATTGTGGATCACCGACGAGCTACACTGCTCTTCCTCCACTTCCCTCGGGGATCATTCTTGAGGTCACGACAGGAATCATCTCAGGGATTCCCCAATTCGTAGGGGGACCCACAAGTCATGTCATCCTTGCCGGAAATGTGTCTGGAGATGTGAGTTTTTCATTAGAAATTGAAGTGATCGAGGAAGCTCCTTGTGACCTTTCATACCCAGTATTGAATCTAACCTTGGAAACTGGGCAAGAAGTTGGCCCTCTGAATCCCTTAGTAGGTTGCGGAGTTCCGACAGAGTGGGTTGTTTCTCCCTCTTTACCCTCCGGATTGTCTTTGGATCAAATGACAGGGACTCTTTCTGGAACTGTACAGGAGACGCAAGTCACATCTTCTTACCAGATAGAGGCTTCGAATGGTGCGGGTTCAACTTATTTCACTCTTGAGATTGAAATCCATCACCCTGCACCATGTGGGCTGACCTATTCTTCCTCACAGATTGAACTTTTTTCGGGTGAAGATTTAGCACCCATGATCCCAAATGTGGGTTGTGGACCCGTAGAAGAATACAGGATTGATCCGCAGTTGCCTGAGGGATTAACTCTCGATCCTATGCTAGGAATTCTGCAGGGGACTGCTCAAGGAGAAAGTCCTATTATCGAGTACGTGATATCTGCTTTGAATCCGACGGGTGCTTCTGATTTTCCAGTTCTGATATCCATCCTTGGAGCAGCACCCTGTGATCTTCAGTACCCTGAAACAGTTATTGCTGCACCAGTGGGCACTCTTATTGAGCCACAGGTTCCAGTTGTTGACTGTGGAGTTGTTTCTACTTGGAGTATTGAGCCTCCTTTGCCAGGTGGAATGGAATTCGATACGACTTCTGGAGTGATCAGTGGAGAAGTACTTTCTGAAATAGAATCCCAGCACACAGTGACTGCTTCCAATGGATTTGGAGATGTTCAATTCGAGCTGACCCTTGTTTTTCGATTGATATATGAATACAGAGGATCAGAACTCGTCGTGCCATATTCCATTACAGACGGTGTGGGTAGCGGATCCTTCACGTTGACAGCCCAAGAGAGTGAATTGAATCCGGGCTATCCTACTTCTCTCTCAGGGATTTCAATGGCGATTCAGTACAACTCAAATATTCTTCAATTTATAGATGCCGTTCAGACTCCAGAAACTTCTGCGTTAAACGGGGGCGATGGACCTGATTTTTGGGCGATAAACCCCATCGACGGGGGTGTCCTCATAGGCATGCTTGTTTCGTTTAGTTTTGTTGATTCCCTTATACTTACTGCTGAAACCCCGATTGTGAATCTGAGCTTGCAGACACAGCCAGAGGCTTTCATTGGGGATAGCGTTGGAATCTCGGGTCAACTTATATGGGGGAATCCCACCACTATTCCTCTCGACAATCTGATTGTCATCGACGGGGCTAATAGTTCGATCCCGGTGATGGAATCCGTCCCCTTCTCGATCCAACCTCAATAAGTATGAGGTCTTAGGATATCGCCATATAAATCACAAATGTCAGGAAATAGGTAAGATATCTTCCCCTCGAAATGTTAAGATATTGGGTGATGCCTTTAAGTAGGTGTAATGTAATTATTGTTCGTGAATCCTTTTGTCGCTATGGATTACAAAAGGATTGTTATTCATTGAAGTCGTTTCACTTTGGGCGATGACCTGTGCTATGAAATTTAGATGTGAGTTATCTTTCAGACTACTGAATAGCCAGATCTATTTATTCAAAAGATTAAGAGGATGTTTTTCATGATCCATGTGCAAGCAAAAATCTTGACTCTGGTTCTACTGACCATTTTTTGTTGCTCTGACCTGAGTTTTTCACAGGTACATACCCTTACTGCCGGAACCGGATCTGTTCTTCCTGGAGGCGCGGTTAATATTCCCGTTTTGTTATCCAACGACGAAGGCGCTCGTGGATACAGCATGGGAGTTTCTCATTCAGGAACAGACCTGACCTTGACCGCAATGTCTCCAGGACAGGAAGCAGCGGATGCGAATGCAGGCAGCGGCCCAGATTTTGAATTCATTGACCTGAGTCCTACGGGTGGATCCGGAGGAACCTACGGTTGTATTTTGAGTACTGGAGCGCCTCTTGACGAGATCGCAGTGGGGACCAACAACGAGATTGTGTTATTGAGCTACAGTTGCTCTGGGGCCGCAGCGCCTGGAAGTATTACATCACTCAATTTCTCAGATACTCTGGGAACTCCCAACGTTCAGACTGTCATCAGTGTTGTCTCAGGTGGTACCTCTATCAGTCGTGTTCCGACGAAGGTAGGGGGATCTGTATCTGTTGATACCCCTCCGGTCACCGGTTTGAGCTGTTTACTCAGTGACCCTTGTCTCTGTGACTTCAGTCTTTCCTGGTCGAATGCTATGACCTACGACAGTATCGAGATTACGAACGGTTCTGGAACTGTGATTCAGACCCTTGCCGGTACAGCTACGACTGCTGTTGTCTCTATTAGTGGCACGACAACGGGTGGGCTCGCCTCTGATAACCTATCTGTCAGAGGAATCTCCAACGCCGTGACGAGTGCAAATGCAACTTGTACTGCAACATGTCCTGTTGTGAATTTGCCCACTGCTCCAGCTGGAGTCTCCTGTTCGGTGAATCAGTCAAATGGTGAGACGACTGTTTCTTGGACCAACTCTTCTACCTACGCCGCGATAGAAGTCCGTTTGGATGGCGCATTGGTGGGAACGCTGGGGGGTGGTGCTACTTCGACCACTGTCACCATTGGTGGCCCCGGAAGTTACTCAATTTCAGTGAGTGGTAGCAATGTTTGCGGTGCTCTTTCCTCAGCAGGCTCTTGCACAGCGGTTCGCGATAACTTCTTTGTTCGCAATGATCTCAATCAGGACGGAACTCAGAATATTGCTGATCCGGTTCAGTTGCTTGATTTCCTCTTTGGTGGAGGAAGCGTGAGCTGCCTTGATTCTGCAGATGTGAATGATGACGGAACTAATAACATTGCCGATGTTGTCTACAGTTTGAATGTGATCTTTGGAATCTCAGTAGGCGGAACTGTTCCGGTCGTTCCGGCACCAGCCTCCGCCTGTGGTGGAGATCCCACTGCGGACGGTCTCGATTGCGCTTCCTTTAACGGTTGCTAATCTAGAATCCAACACCGAAAAAATCCTCCTGCACAGCAATGTGTAGGGGGATTTTTTTATGAGATCTCTCGGGGTTGATTGGAAAACCAATTTGCAGTTTCTGTCAGTGAAGAAGTGGAGACACCGGTAGCAACTCCTAATTGATCAAAGAGGGCCACCAGAGATTCCGTCGAAACATTACCCGAAGCATTTGGGGCAAACGGGCAACCACCAATGCCTCCTGCTGAGCCATCGAATGACCGAATCCCTGCTTCCCAGCCGGCATGAGCACTCTCAACGGCTTGTCCATGGGTGTCATGAAGGTGTAGGGAAATCTTTGAGGTGATGACTTCAGAAGAGAGTTCCGAATTGAGTTGGTGGGTGAGTTGGAGGACATGCTCAGGAGTAGCACTTCCAATAGTATCTGAGATGACTATCTC
>Ga0105349_10000078_pt1 | contig 33638 bp, 38 predicted proteins | sample EN1Hudseemescosm_FD_83661 | JGI IMG/M metagenome (GOLD analysis project Ga0105349, IMG submission 83661) | Methane-oxidizing microbial communities from mesocosms in the Hudson Canyon - EN1B Hudson Canyon | ecosystem: Environmental > Aquatic > Marine > Cold seeps | place: Hudson Canyon...
TCGAATTTAATTGATTAAACCTATAAGATACGCTTTTTTTTTCGGGCCGTTAGCTCAGTCGGTAGAGCAGTTCGCTTTTAACGAATTGGTCCTGCGTTCGAGTCGCAGACGGCCCACCACTTCCTGATGAAATTTCTTTTAATAGGCATAGGGGGAGCTTTAGGAGCTCTTTCAAGATCATATCTATCTGAAGCAATTGAAAAGGTAAATTTCTTACCCTTGCCCATGGGCTTTTTGTTGGTAAATTTCTTAGGTTGTTTTTTTCTTGGATTATTAATCAATTCCTTGGATGTTAAATATCAAGAAATTTATCAACCTCTCCTTTTTATAGGGTTTTTGGGTGCTTTCACTACTTTCTCTGCCTTCTCTAGAGAAGCCTTAGATTTATTAAACCAAGGACAAGTTTTGTTTGCTGTAGCTTATGTAGTTTTAACAGTAACCCTTTGCTTGTTAGGAACTTGGTTGGGTGTATTATTAACAAATAAATAACATATGAACTATGTTGATAGAGCGGGGGAGTAAAAGTTGTATTTATTTTTAAAAGTTCTAATAACCTCTGTTATTGTTATTTTAATTTCTGAGGTCTCAAGACGTTCAACTGTATTTGCAGGTATATTGGCATCTATTCCTCTTACTTCTCTTCTGGCTTTAAGCTGGATATATATTGAAAGACAGGATTCTCAAGAGATAACACAATTATCTACTAATATAATGTTAATGATTCCTCCGTCGTTAGCATTTTTTGTTGCCCTTCCTTTTTGTTTAAAACTAAAGATTGAGTTTTTCCCATCAATACTTATTTCTATTTTGATAACAGCTTTGGTCTATTCGATTTACATCTATTTATTGGGGTTATTTGAGATTACACTGAAGTAGTTTTAAACTCCATATTGCAAAAGGAGATAAGATGAATTTATATATGGTGCATGTGGGTTTTTATGACCATTCAATTGGAGAGGGAATTTATGAGTCTCATATTAACTATTTTATTGCTGGAGAAGATCCAAAAGATGCTAAATCTAAAGTTCTTTCTATGAAAGAATTCCAAGAGAAAAATATGCATATTGATGGCATTAAAGAAATTTCTCAGGTTGATGGTTACGAAGTTCAACTAGTGCAGTCTTCGAAGATATCTAAAGGTAAAATTTTCTCTTATGATGAATCATCTAATTTATAACACTCCCTTAGCTAATTAATATTGAGTATGACAGACACACTTTTCCAAAAGATAATAGATAGAGAGATACCGGCCGAAGTGCTTTATGAAGATGAGTTTTCTTTGGCCTTCAAGGACATTAATCCAGTTGCTCCGCATCATGTTTTGATAATTCCAAAAAAAAATATACCAAAAATATCTGATGCAGAATTAGAAGATAGAGCTCTTTTAGGGCACTTAATGTATGTTGCAGGAGAAGTAGCAAGAGAGCTTGGAATTGAAGATGCTTTTAGGTTGGTTGTTAATAATGGAGCAGATGCACAACAGACGGTTTTCCATTTACATATACACTTGATTGCAGGCAGACCTTTCACTTGGCCTCCTGGCTAGTTAAGAGAATTCTTTTAAATCTTCTTTAGCTTGATGGGCTCTTTCAATTCTATTGTAAATAGATTCCGAGAGTTGAAAATTATTACCGGATAGTTCTAGAGCCCATCTTAAGTGTTTAATTGAGAGGTCATAACTTCCAGTTAAGAAGAAATATTCTGCCCTTGATTGATGTAATCCTATAATATTTTTAGCTAATCCTTGAATTTCAGCCAACCTATACCATACCTGAGGATCTGTTGTTCTTGTGAGAGATAGTTTCCTTAAGACTTCTTCAGCTTGATCAAATTTTAGATTGCTTGAAAGAACTCTCGAATAAAATACAGTGAGAGGGTAGTTTGCAGGATTAACTTCTAGTAAAGACTTGGATAGTGCTTCTGCTTCAAGATTGTTTCCTGCATTTAAATGCATTTCAAGTAGAAGCATCTGGAGTAAAAGGTTTTCCTTATCCAAAGATAGGGCTTGTCTAGCTGTGTTTAAAGCATTTGAATCATCCCCGTTTTTAGAATAAGACAGAGCAAGACCGTATAATGATGAAACCTCTTGCCGTTTGGATTTAGATCTTCTAAGGTTTTGCTTAAATTGTGTAATAGATTGCCTTGGTTGTTTAGTAAAGTGGACTTTAGATCTATTCTTTACAAGGTCATAATCTAGATTATTTCTATAATTTATACCGATGACTTCATCTGCTCTGATTCTAGAGTCGCTAATTCTTTTCTTAGTTAAGGGGTGAGATCTAAGAAATTCAAGATCATTTGAACCTGATAGCCGACTAAGAGATTGAAGTATCTCAAACATACTTGCCATACTTTGGGGATTAAAGCCTGCTCTTACAATTGTTGAAAATCCTACCCTGTCTGCTTCTTGTTCATTGCCTCGGCTGTATGCTAAAGATTGCTGATTAATTAATTGTTGGCCAGCAAGAATAGCTTCTGGACTTGTTGCTGACGCTATAGCAACGCTAGCTAAAATCAGCAAAGCATTAGCAAGACTTCTATCTTGCTGTCTTTGAAGTCTCCTAGCGAAATGTCTTTGACTTAAATGTGCTAATTCATGAGCTAATACCGAAGCAAATTCTCCTTCCGTTTCTGCGTGATATATTAATCCTCCGTTTATACCAATAACACCACCAGGAGCCGCAAAAGCATTTACTGATCTCTGATCAATTAAAGTTACTTCAAGTCTTCTATCTTTCAATTGACTATACTCAGCAAGCCTGTAGATAAGGTGTTCTACATAGTCTTGAGTGACGGGATCATCATATTCAGGTAGGTTCCTTCTTAGTTGAGCCATATAAAGTCTGCCCAACTTAAATTCTGAGGCTATTGATATGGCAGAAGAAGAAGCATTACCTAGTTCTGGTAAGGTTTCTTCTTCTGCATTGATCAGAAAAGAAAAAAGAATTAGAAATATTAAAGTAATCAGTTTCATTGATTTAAAAAAATCTATCATATTTATCGATCTAGGTATAATAATTAAATATCTTCTAGTAAATCTAGAGTTATTTAGACAACATATAATTTAACCAGTTCCTATTTTTAATGTTATGAGAGACCTGATAGATAAATTTATAGCAAGGTTCTTCTTTAATGAAGAGTCTATATACTTTGGCTTCTTATTGCTTTCTTGTTTTATTTTTATTCTTCTATTTGGGAATATTCTTTTACCTGTTTTTTTAAGTATTGTTATAGCTTTTCTATTAAATGGATTATTAAGGAGCTTTGAATCATTAAGAATTTCCCATACTGTTTCTCTCTCTCTTACTTTAATTATATTTTTCGGATTTTATCTAAGCATCTTTATAGCCCTTCCTTCTTTAGGAGCTCAAATTAATTCTTTACTACAGAATTTACCTGTAATAGCAGTGGCCTTTCAAGATACCTTTTCTGGTCTTGCAGAGACCTACGGTGATATATTTTCAGATGAGGATATAAATACTCTCTTTTTGAACTTTAGCGATCAAGTAAATAATTTATTGAGCCAAGCTTTGGGACAATTGGCCGGAACTATTTCTTTTATGTTCAATGCTGTCCTTTATGCAATTCTTGTTCCAATAATGGTTTTTTTCTTTCTTAAAGATAAAACAGTCTTATTGCCAATGCTTACAGGATTCTTACCTAAGAAGAGAGGGTTCATGAATTCAGTGTTCTCTGAGATGAATGATCAATTGTACAACTATGTAACTGGCAAGGTAATTGAGATGTTTATCGTCGCATCCTTTTCTTACTTAGTATTTGCTCTATTAGGTCTACCTTATGCTGTTTTGATAGCTATTTTAGTTGGCTTATCAGTCATAATTCCTTTCTTTGGAGCAATTTTAGTAACCATACCTGTTGCCTTTTTGGGGTTGTATGAGTGGGGATTAACTACCCAATTTTATTGGTTAATGTTTCTTTATCTTTTGATCCAAATCTTAGACGGAAATGTTTTGGTTCCTTTTTTGTTTTCAACTAGAAATAATTTACATCCAGTTATGATAATTATTACAATTCTATTTTTTGGCGGTATATGGGGGTTCTGGGGTTTATTTTTTGCAATTCCTTTAGCAACTTTTATCAAAGCAATTGTAAACTCATGGCCAGTACCTAACGTAGAAAATTCTTCTATAAGAGATTAGACTTTCTTTACTGCTTCAAGAACTTCTTCAGCATGTCCTGTAACTTTTACTTTTCTCCATTCTTTTACTAGTTTCCCTTTTTCATCTATTAGGAAAGTACTTCTATCTATACCCATATATTTTCTTCCATACATGCTTTTTTCCTTTATGACATCATATTGCCTACAGATTTTTTCATCTTGATCACTAATTAGTTCAAAATTAAAATTCTGTTTTTCTTTAAAGTTTTCATGAGATTTAATGGACTCACGGGATAAACCAAATATGACTGTATTTTGTTTATCAAAGTCTTTTTTTAAGTCCCTAAAATCTTGTCCTTCAGTTGTACATCCTGGAGTACTATCTTTTGGGTAGAAGTAGAGTACTACTTTCTTTCCTTTCAGCTCAGACAGGTGGGCAATCTTACCTCCAGTGCATTCGCCTTTAAAAACTGGAGCTTTTAGATTTATTTTTGGTGCCGCCATATATTCCTCCTATACAATCGTCTTATAATAAAGTCTTGAAAGTAATTTTTAAACTACTGAATAATATTTATATAAATGAATAGCCTAAAAGGATCAATTGTAGCTCTAGTTACACCAATGGAATTGGATGGAACAATTGCGTGGCAGTGTCTTTTTGATCTAATAGACTGGCATATAGAATCTGGAACAAAAGGTATAGTTTTTGTGGGGACAACTGGTGAATCTGCAACTATAGATATAGTTGAACATGTGCAGATAATAGAACAGTCTGCAGAGTATGTGAAGGGGCGAATACCTGTTATAGCTGGAACTGGAGCTAATTCAACTAAAGAGGCAATTTATTTAACTTCTGCTGCTAAGAAAGCCGGGGCAGATGCTGCACTCTTAGTTACTCCTTACTATAATAAACCCACCCAAGAGGGCTTAGTAGCTCATTATTTAGAGATTGCTAATGCAGTAGACATACCACAAATCTTATACAATGTACCTGCTAGGACCGGATGTGATTTATTACCTGAAACTGTATTGAGGCTTTCTAAACATAAAAATATTATTGGTTTGAAAGAAGCAACTGGGAACTTGGGGAGGTTAGAAGAGTTAAAAGAAGTTTTAATCAATCAAATTAATGATGAATCTTTTTTATTATATTCTGGAGATGATCCTACTTCTGCACAATTCATCTTAGATGGTGGATCTGGGTCTATCTCAGTAACAGCTAATGTAGTTCCTAGTCAGATAGCTGAAATCTGTAACTATGCACTTAAAGGCTTTTCCGAAGAAGTAATGTCTCTAAATGCTAGACTTGATGAATTAAATGCATTTTTATTTATAGAAACTAATCCAATACCTGTAAAATGGATATTACATAGATTGGGGAGAATACCTGCAGGGTTGAGACTTCCATTAACAACTTTAGATAGTAGGTATCACAATAAAATGGAACTTCTCTTACAAGAACTAAGTCTATTAAAATAATGAAATTTTTAAAATTTAAGAAATCTTTTTATTTATTACCTTTTCTTTTAATTAGCTCTAGCTGTAGCCTAATATTTGATGACGGTATAGATGATTATTTGAAAGAAAAAGAGTCTGAATCCTTAAAGATAGCTTCAGATAGAGATATTAGACCAATTATAGATTTTTATCCTTTACCAAAAAACTTTCAAGATAGCGTAGAGAAGCTTTATGAAGTTCCGTTACCTCAACAAGTTTTTTCGTCAGGAACTACCAATGAAGTTAGATTGCATAGATTAGGTGATATTAGATGGATTTATGTAGAAACATTGCCAAGCAGTGTGTGGCCAATAATGAAAGATTTTTGGAATGCTAATAGATTTGGCATGATGGAAGAAGATCCTAATACGGGAGTTATTCAGAGTAAACCTCTCGTAATTGGTGATCTTCAAACTAAATTAATAATGAAAATAGAGCATGGAATAAGACAAGCAAGCTCTGAAGTTTTTATATCTCATGTCTTTCAGAGTGAAAACGAAGAATGGATAAGATTAACTGGTGAAGATAATCTAGAAGAAAAAGTTTTATTATCTGCGCTTGATTTTTTATCTAAATCTTCCTCAACAGGCGGAACTTCTTTGGTTGCTCTTAATTTAAATATTGGTCAAAAAGCAGTACTTAAACAGAATGAAGATCTCTCTAGTTTTATTGAATTAAATTTAGAGTTTCCTAGGGCTTGGGCTGCTGTTGATAGGGCTCTTAAAGAGGCATTGATTACCGTTGTAGATCTAGACAGAAATGAAGGGGTCTTTTACGTGGACTTTAGCAGAGCAGAAGAAAAAGGTTTTGTAAGGGGCTTATTTACTAAAGATGTTTCGTCGAAAGGTACTTTCAAAATTGAAATTAAGAAAGTAGAAGATAATAAGTGCATTGTAATTGTGGGAGGAGATAGTGAAGATTCAAGAGTTTTTGAACGTGATCTCCTTTCTGAAATTAACCAATCATTATCTTAATTAAAAGAAAATATGCAAAAGGGAGAATTAATAACAACGGGAAAGGCAAAGTCTCTGTATCAAACTGAAGACCCAGATTTTCTTATACTTCATTATCGAGATGATACGTCGGCTTTTGATGGAAAGAAAGTTGAAAGCCTCGAAGGTAAAGGATCTATAAATAATAGGTTCAATGCATTTATTATGGAATTCCTTGAAAAAGAAGGGGTGTCCACTCATTTTAAGAAACTATTGTCTAATACTGACAGCCTTGTAAAAAAACTTGAAATGGTACCTGTTGAGTGTGTAGTTAGAAATGTCACTGCAGGAAGCATATGTAAAAGATTAGGTATTGAAGAGGGTAAAGACTTAGACCCTTCTACATTTGAGTTCTTTTATAAAGATGACGAACTAGGAGATCCATTAATTAATGATTACCACATAAGATCTTTCGGTTGGGCTACTCAAGAACAAATTGATAAGATGCAAGAGATGACTTTTGCAGTTAATGAATCTTTGCAAAAACTGTTTTCTGATGCCGGTATGATACTGGTTGATTACAAATTAGAATTTGGGTCTTTTAAAGGAGACCTGTTATTAGGAGATGAATTTACTCCTGACGGATGCAGAGTTTGGGATTCTGAGACTCGAGAAAAACTTGATAAAGACCGTTTTAGACAGAATCTAGGCGACGTGGTTGAATCTTACGAAATCATAGCCAAGAAATTAGGAGTTATTTAGTTTTCTCCTTACTTAAGGTTGTCATTTATCTCCTTAAGAGCTGACTTACCAGGACACAACTGTTCTTGAGTTAAGGCATTCAAAGGTTGATCAGTAATATTTAATATTTCTTTTAAATCCTTAGCATTAGGGTTTGCATAAAGAAGTCCTGTAAGAACTTTTCCATCTCTTTGTGACTCCTGAATATTTTTTATGGCAGTTATTTTATCTGTAGGGTCATAATCTTGGGCTAGCTTGGTTAGAGATAATGTGGAGCCATCATGTAGCGCAACCTCAGCACTTTCTCCTGGTTCGTAACTTGCTATTATTTCTTTTCCTAAAGGCACAAAATCAGGTTTTGATAAGGCTTCATTGTGTTCTCTTATATAGTCATAACTTTTAGTTGAAGTATTATGATTGTTGAAAGTTACACATGGAGAAATGATATCTAATAAAGAAAATCCTTTATGGCTCATAGCACCTTTAATCAATGGAACTAGTTGATCCCTATCGCCTGAAAAGCTTCTAGCAACAAAACTAGCCCCAAGTTGTATTGCCATGGTTGGCAAGTCAATGGCTGGAAATAGATTGTCATCTCCATATTTGCTTTTTGATTCAAGGTCATTTGTAGCAGAGAATTGGCCTTTAGTTAGACCATAAGTTCCATTATTTTCTACAAAGTAAGTCATGTTTAATTGCCTTCTGGCACAATGAATGAATTGTCCTATTCCTATTGATGCAGTATCACCATCTCCAGAAATTCCTAAATATAGAAGCTCATGATTTGCCATTGCAGCACCAGTAGCAATCGAAGGCATTCTTCCATGTACTGAATTAAACCCATGTGATTGGTTTAAGAAATAAGCAGGTGCTTTAGACGAGCATCCTATACCTGATAATTTAGCAACGCGATAAGCTTCAATGCTTAACTCAAAACAAGCCTCAATAATTGCCGCACTAATAGAGTCATGACCACAACCTGCACATAAGGTAGAGACCGCTCCTTCATAGTCTCTTCTCGTTAATCCCAGTTTATTAGTTTCTAATCTTGGGTGATGATTTATTGGCTTTATAATATAAGTCATTTTTTTATTAAGCTATTTTTGCTGGAACACCTGATAGGTGAGCATTTATCTTATTTTTTATATATGCAGCTGTTATGGGCTGACCGTCAAAGCATAAGATAGATACTAATTTATCAGGAATAATTCCTCCTTCGGCCATTATTAAGGTTCTCATTTGACCATCTCTGTTTTGCTCAACAATAAATAACAAATCGTGATCTTCTATAAATTCCCATACTTCTAAATTAAAAGGGAAGGCACGTAATCTCATTGCATCTACGTTCAAGCTTTCTTCATCAAGTTGGTCTAATGTCTCTTGCATGGAGCAATCAGTGCTACCAAAATATATTATTCCTATGGAGCTGGTGCTCTTATCTTGATTAAAAATTGGAGAAGGAACAAGTTCAGAAGCTGTTTGATATTTTTTTAATAATCTGGATAAAACTTCGGCATTCTTTTCTCCGTTTTCAGTATATCTTGCATATTCATCATGGGATGTTCCTCTTGTGAAATATGCCCCCTTATCAGGATGAGTGCCCGGATATGTCCTATATGGTATGCCATCTCCGTCTACATCTAGATATCTACCAAATTTTTCCATACCTTCTAGATCTTCTTTTGATAAGACTTTTCCTCTGTCATATTTCTTAGAATCATCCCAGTCAAATTCCTTAGTTGACCAATCGTTCATTCCCAAATCTAAATCCGATAAAACTATGACAGGAGTTTGTAATCTATCAGCTAAATCAAAGGCTTTTACAGAGAAATCAAAGCACTCTTTAGGGTCTGATGGAATTAACAAAACATGCTTAGTATCACCATGAGAGGCATAAGCGCATGCTAGAAGATCTGATTGTTGTGTTCTTGTAGGCATTCCTGTTGAAGGGCCGCCTCTTTGTACATCAAATATTACTGAAGGCACTTCTGCAAAATAGGCCAATCCAATAAATTCGCTCATCAGCGATATGCCTGGTCCGCTAGTAGCAGTAAATCCTCTTGCTCCATTCCAGTTTGCCCCGATGGTCATTCCAATAGCAGCTAATTCATCTTCTGCCTGAATAAAAGCAAATTTGTTTTTATCAGTCCCTATTTCTTTGCGTAATTTTTCACTGTAGTCGCTATAGGATTCAGCAAGTGATGTAGATGGAGTAATTGGATACCAAGCACAGAAGGTAGCTCCACCATATACACAGCCAAGACCGGCCGCATCATTACCACTTGTTAATATTAATCCATCTGTCTTATTTGATTTATTAATTTTGATATCACATAAATTTTTAAAGTTTTTTTCAGCATAAGAATAACCAATTCCTAGAGCTTTAACATTTGGTTCTATTAATTTTTCTTTACCTTTAAACTGCTCGTTAATAAGATCTATATAAATATCTTTATCCATTCCAAAGATTGAAGCTAAAACCCCAACATAACCAAGATTTTTAAAGAGTAGTCTTTGCTTGGGATTAGAAAACTCATTAACACAAAGTTCAGTTAGTGGGATTCCAAGTACATTGATGTCTTTTCTACCAAAATCTCTTTTCCATGAAGAGTCATAAATTAAATAACCGCCTGACTTTAATTCTTTAATGTCATCACCATAAGATTGAGGATTCATTGCAACAGAAATATCTATACCTTCTCTTCTGCCAAGATAGCCTTTCTCATTTACCCTAACTTCAAACCAAGTTGGTAAACCTTGTATATTCGAAGGGAAGATATTTTTTGGACTAACCGGTATGCCAGATCGAAAAACTCCTTTAGCAAACATTTGATTAGCGCTGGCGGAGCCTGAACCATTTACATTTGCAAATTTTATTACAAAGTCATTTACAGAGCTGATTTTTGTCATGAGTAGACTTTAGCCTCTTCATATAAGAAGTTTTGCATATCCCAAGCACCTGTTGGGCATCTTTCGGCACATAGACCACAGTGAAGACAGACATCTTCATCTTTAATCATAACTCTGGAAGTCTGTTCAAGTTTATCTGATACAAGAATATCTTGATTTAAATTGAAGGCTGGTATTCTTAAATTACTTCTTACCTCTTCCTCTGTGCCATTTGATATGAAGTTAATACAATCAGTAGGGCATATGTCCACACAGGCATCACATTCAATACATAATTGTTCAGAGAATACTGTTTGTACATCACAATTTAGACACCTATTAGCTTCTTCAAGTGCCATTTGTTCGTCAAAACCTAATTCTACTTCCATCTTTAAGTCTTTTAGAGAAATTGTTTTATCCGCATGAGGAACTAACAATCTATTTGCTTGAGAAATATCATTATCATAAGACCATTCATGTACACCCATTTTCTGACTAACCAATGTAGTTCCTGGTTCAGGCCTTTCATAAAGATCTTTGCCGTTACAGAATTTATCTATTGAAATAGCGGCTTGGTGACCATGAGCAGCAGCCCAGATAATATTTTCTGGTCCCCAGGCAGCATCTCCTCCAAAGAATATTTTTGGGTTTGTAGATTGAAAAGTTATTTTATCAACAATTGGCATATCCCATTCACCAAATTCAATTCCTATATCCCTTTCAATCCATTCAAAAGCATTATCTTGTCCGATAGCAACTAGAACGTCGTCACATTCAAAAATTACTGGATCTTCACCAGTTGGAACTAAAGATCTTTTGCCTTTATCATCAAATTTAGCTTCTACTTTTTCAAATTCCATACCAACTAATTTGCTATTCTGAGTAATAAACTTCTTTGGTACGTGATTATCATAAATTGGAATATCTTCATTTATGGCGTCTTCGATTTCCCATTCAGAAGCTTTCATTTGATCAAAAGGGCTTCTAACAGTTACTTTCACATCATCAGCTCCAAGTCTTAAAGATGTTCTACAGCAATCCATAGCTGTATTTCCCCCTCCAAGCACAATAACTTTCCCTCCTATTGATTTTGTATGTTCAAAAGCAATGCTAGTAAGCCAATCAATACCTATATGTATATTTTTATTAGCTTCTTCTCTTCCTTCTATTTGAATATCTCTTCCTTTTGGAGCTCCAGTCCCAACAAATATTGCATCAAAGTCTTCTTGTAGGAACTCTTTCATACTTGCTATTTCAGTATTAAAACGTGTTTCTATACCCAAATTAATTATTTGATCAACTTCTTCATTAAGAACTTCTTCAGGTAATCTAAAAGAAGGGATATTAGTTCTCATTAGACCTCCAGCCCTTCCATCTCTTTCATATAGAACACATTGATACCCCAATAGAACAAGATCTCTTGCTACGGTTAAAGATGCTGGACCTCCTCCTATAAGTGCTATTTTCTTGCCATTAAATGTAGGAGCAGTAGGTAATAGGTCAGAAATTTCATCTTTATAATCATAAGTAACCCTTTTAAGCCTACAAATAGCTACGGCTTTATCATGAGTTCTAGTTCTTCTGCATGCTGGTTCACAAGGTCTATCGCATGTTCTTCCTAATATTCCTGGAAAAACATTTGATTCCCAATTCATCATGTAAGCTTCATTGTAGTTACCTTGGGCAATTTGTCTTATATATTCAGGTACAGGCGTATGTGACGGACATGCATGCTGACAATCAACAACTTTGTGATAATACTGAGGGTTATCTGTATCAGTTGGAGGTAGGAATTTTTGTATAGGGGATAGAGTTAGCTCTTCTGTAGTTGTAGGCCTTAATTGCTCTTTAGCTATTTCAATTTTTTTCTTAAGACTTTCAACAACTTCCCATCTAAGTTCTTTAGCCTTTTCTAAATCATGAGTTTTTAGAGATTCTCTTAAGTCATAACCCAACTCTTCTCTTAAAGTTCTAGGTACTGCAAGCTTCACCCACCAAGTGTTGTACCTTTTAAAGAGATATCTAGTATCCATACTTTTTTCTAATTAAGCTTACTCAAATTTTTAATACCTCAGCGTATGGTACACAAAAAACCTTTAGATGAAAACATTTTGTATGATTAATTAAAATATAATTTAGTTATTTTATTATTTTACAGGTACATGTACCTTTTATTTAAATCTTACGTACCTATTCTTGACAAATGAAGTCAAGAATATAGAATGTAGCCTATGCACCTAACAACAAAAGGTAAATATGCAGTAACGGCAGTATTAGATCTTGCTTTACATGAAAGTAATGACTTTATTGCAATTTCAGATCTTGCAGAAAGACAATCAATTCCAGGTCCTTATCTTGAACAATTATTTAGGTATTTAAGAAAGGCAGATATTCTTATTTCTCATAGAGGTCCTAGTGGTGGGTATAAGCTCTCAAGGCCAAGAGATGAAATAAAGATAGGGCAAATAATATCAGCTGTAGAAGATAGAATGGATGCAACGCAGTGCTTAGGAGAAGGAAATTGTAGTGCAGGTTCTAAATGTTTAGCTCACAATCTCTGGACAGATTTAAATCATCAAGTTCAATCTTTTCTCATGGATAAATCTTTAGAAGACGTTTTGAAGGATTCAACAGAAGAAGGACTAAATAAAAAAAATAAAAAGCTTTTAATAGCTGCAGGATAAATAAATGAAATTACCAATTTATTTCGATTATGCCTCAACAACTCCTGTCGACCCTAGGGTAGTGATAAAAATGCAAGATTGTCTTTCTTTAGATGGAAATTTTGGTAATCCTGCGTCAAGATCACATTCATTTGGATGGAAAGCTGAGGAAGCAACAGAAGAAGCGCGCTCAAATGTAGCTAAGCTAGTAAATTGTGATCCCCGTGAAATTGTGTGGACTTCAGGAGCAACTGAATCAGATAATCTTGCTATTAAAGGGTCTGCTAGATTTAATAAATCTAAAGGAAACCATATTATTACTTCTAAAGTAGAACATAAAGCTGTCCTTGATAGTTGTAGACAATTGGAGAGGGAGGGTTTTGAGGTTACTTATTTAGATCCTGGTACTAATGGAATAGTAACTCCACTGATGGTATCTAACGCTATTACAGATCAAACAATTTTAGTTTCTTTGATGCATATTAATAATGAAATTGGAGTCATTAATGATATTGAATCAATAGGGAAAGTAACAAGAGAGATGGGAGTTGTCTTTCATGTTGATGCAGCTCAAAGCACAGGTAAATTATCTATAGATTTATCTCAACTTGAAGTAGATCTAATGTCTTTTTCTGCACATAAAACATATGGACCAAAGGGAATAGGTGCTTTGTACGCAAGAAGAAAGCCAAGAGTAAGATTGGAAGCTCAGATACATGGAGGCGGTCATGAAAGAGGCATGAGATCTGGTACTTTAGCGACTCATCAAATTGTTGGAATGGGAGAGGCTTTCAGGATAGCAAGAGAAGACATGACTGAGGATAATATCCGTATTAAGTTCTTGAGAGATAAGTTCTGGGAAGGTCTTAATGATATGGAGGAAGTTTATCTAAATGGAGATCAAGAACATAGAGCAGCAGGTTTTCTAAATGTTAGTTTTAACTATGTTGAGGGAGAATCTCTCATAATGGCGCTCAAAGACATAGCAGTTTCTTCAGGGTCAGCTTGCACATCTGCTAGTTTAGAACCTTCTTATGTATTAAGGGCTATAGGATTGAAGGATGAATTAGCACATAGCTCAATTAGATTTGCTATAGGAAGATTTACAACAAAAGAAGAGGTTGAGTACACCATTGGTTTGGTAAGGAATGCAGTAGCAAAATTGAGAGAATTATCTCCTCTTTGGGATATGTATAAAGATGGAGTGGATTTAGATACGATTGAATGGTCAGTTAATTAAAGTAGTGAGGTGAGAAAATGGCGTATAGTAAGAAAGTAATAGATAAGTTTGAAAAAACTCTTCAAGAACCAGAAAAGCATAGTGTAGGTAAATGGGATCCTTCTGAATCAGATGTCGGAACCGGTATGGTCGGCGCGCCTGCCTGTGGAGATGTAATGAGGTTACAAATTAAGTGTGAAGCAAGAAATAATACCCATGTTATAAGCGATGTGAAGTTCAAAACATATGGTTGTGGTTCAGCAATAGCAAGTTCCAGTGAATTGGTAGATATGCTTAAAGGAAAAACTCTTGAAGAAGCTAAAGAAATTAAAAACCAAGAAATTGTTGATGCTCTTGAGCTACCTGCTATCAAAATTCACTGCTCTGTATTGGCAGAAGATAGTATTCAACAGGCTATAAAAGATTACGAATCTAAGATTTAATTAATAGGTATGTCTAATCTTCTTGAACCTAGTTCATTTGATCCTAATGGCTTCAAATTAAGTCCTAGTGCTATAAAACATTTTAAGCAAAATCTAAGTAGTAAAGATTCAAGTCTTGGAATTAGATTTTCAGTATCTGAATCGTCAGGATGTTCAGGATTTACTTATTCTTTAGACTATGTAGATTCTAAGAATCCAGATGACCTTTTTTTTGAGTTTGATGATGTTTGTGTGTTTATTGATTCTGAATCTTTTTTATACCTCAAAGGAACAAAAGTAGATTTTGAACTAGACGGGGTGAATGAAGGAATTAAGTTCCATAATCCAAATGTTAAAGCAGTTTGTGGTTGTGGAGAAAGCTTTGAAGTAGATATCTAATCTAGATCAACAATTTTAAAGAAATGACAAAGATAAAGGTTAGTTCTCATCCAGAGATTTGCCCAGACGGAGTTGAAATAGAGGTTGCTCCTGGTGAGAGTCTTTGTGAGACACTTCTAGATAATGGCATTTCAATTGAACATGCTTGCGAATTATCTTGTGCTTGCACTACATGTCACGTGGTTGTGAAGAAGGGTTTTTCTGGACTAGAAGAAGCCTCAGAAGCTGAAGAAGATATGCTTGATAAGGCATGGGGTCTAGAATCTCAGTCTAGACTCAGTTGCCAAATAATTGTCGGCGATGAAGACCTAGAAATAGAATTACCGAGATATACAATAAATATGGTTTCAGAGAGCCATTAGATTATGATTTGGACAGATGTTAATGAAATAGCCATAGAACTCTATGATAAATACCCCGATATTGATCCACAATATGTACTTTTTACAGACTTGAGAGATTGGGTTATCGGATTAGAAGGTTTTAAAGATAAACCAGATAGGTCAAATGAGAAAATACTTGAAGCTATTCAGATGCTGTGGATAGAAGAGATGAATTAACCTTTTTTTGTATGAATAAGTATAATGCGCGCCTTTAAAACCAAAGGAATAATATGTCAGTAGAAACAACTTTATCTATTATTAAACCAGATGCTTTTGCTAAAGGATATACAGAAGAAATATGCTCAAGGTTGGAAGAGCAAGGTTTGGCTATAAAAGAAAAAAAACAACTTCATCTTTCTACTAAAAAAGCAGAAGGATTTTATATTGAACATAAAGAAAGGCCATTTTTTAAGGCTTTAGTAGAATTTATGACTTCTGGACCAATCCAAGTTCAAGTGTTAGAAGGAGAAAATGCTATCTCCAGGTACAGAGAGATAATGGGGAGCACAAACCCACAAGAAGCTGCTCCAGGAACATTAAGATCAGACTTTGCTGAATCTATTGATGCAAATGCTGTCCATGGCTCAGACTCCTCTGAATCTGCGGAAAGAGAAATATCATATTTCTTTTCCGGCTAGTTTTTTAATTGAATGCCTGAAACTCAAGAAGAAAAATTTTCAGGTCAACTCTTAAGTGAGGCAAGAAAAAAAAGAAGGTATCGTTACAAAAGACTATCTTCTGAGTTAAACATCCCTGAGACATATCTTCAAGCTCTTGAAGAAGAGAATTATGAGGTAATGCCTGGAGGAGATCCATACATAAAAGGCTACTTAAGAGCTTACGCAAGAAAACTGGGCTTAGATCCTAATTTTATAATTGATAGATATCAGGAAAATCTAAAGCGTCAGAAAAGAAATTCTGAAAATCAACTTGAAGAATCAAAATCAAACACCTTACCTTTTAAAAAATATATCCTGTTTGTAACTTTCTTTTTAATTTTCTTTTTATTTATTTACTTTTCTTCCTGCTCTCAAAGTAAGAAATTAGTAATTATCCCTGATGTTTCTTACCAAGATAAACCTAGTGAAGTTGTAAGCGTTTTAATGATTGAGAGCATGCTCAATGAAACCAGTAATATTGTAGAAGACAGTGACAAGAAGGTTCCTTTGAAAGATTTAATTGTTGAAAACTTTAAGACTGAAGTAGACGATGCTGCAATAGCCTCAGAAGATTTATTACAGTTCTATTTTTTAGAAGATTGTTGGGTGTCAGTAGAAAGCGAGTTCGAGAGATTAGTTTATAAATTAGCAAAAGCAGGTACGTCTCTAGAAGTAAACTCCAAAGGTCCTTTTAAAATTATTATTGGCAATGCTAACTATGCAACTTTAAGATTCAATGAAGTAGTTATAGATTTATTAGAGTCTTCTAATAGGGAAAATAACGTAAGTTGTGTAGTATTGCCATCAGGTAAATGCAGTGAATTTCCAAGATCAAAATAATAGAAGAAAATCTCGCCAAATAAAAGTTGGTGATGTGCTTGTGGGTGGAGATGCAGAAATATCTGTCCAAAGTATGACTAATACCTTAACTACAGATGTTAAAGGCACTCTGGCGCAAATAAAACTTTTAGAAGATGCAGGAGCAGATATAGTTAGAGTCTCAGTACCTGACCAGGATTCTGCTGATGCATTTGTTAAGATAAAGAAAGATTCAAATCTTCCGTTGGTAGCTGATATTCACTTTGATTATAAGATGGCACTAGAAGCCATTAAAGGAAAGGCTGATTGCATAAGAATTAACCCGGGTAATATTGGAAAAGAAGAAAAAGTTAAGCAGGTTGTTTCTGCCGCTAAAGATAATGGAGTGCCCATTAGAGTTGGAGTGAATGCAGGATCTTTAGAGAAAAAACTACAGGTTAAATATGGCGAACCTAATTCAGATGCCCTTGTTGAATCAGCTTTGGGACACATAAATATTCTCCAAAAACTTAACTTTAATAATTTTAAGCTCAGCATGAAAGCATCAGATGTATTTTTGACAATAGAAAGTTATAGAAAGATCGCAAAACTAATTGATCAACCTTTGCATTTAGGTATAACAGAAGCAGGGGGTTTTAGATCAGGAACGGTCAAATCAGCTGTTGGTCTGGGTGCCTTGTTGCTTGATGGAATAGGCGATACTTTACGTGTTTCCCTTGCTTCCGACCCTGTAGATGAAATAAAAGTTGGCTGGGATATTTTAAAAAGCCTTAAGATACGATCAAGAGGAATAAATTTTATTGCTTGTCCTAGTTGTTCGAGAATGAATTTTGATGTCATAGGCACTATGAATAAATTAGAAAGCAGATTAGAGGATATTACGGAAGATTTGGATGTTGCAGTTATAGGTTGTTATGTTAATGGCCCAGGTGAATCAAAACACACAACAATTGGAGTAACAGGGGGTTCCCCTAAAAATTTAATTTATATAGACGGAAAACCAGATCATAAAATTGAAAGTAATGACCTTGCAGACCATCTCGAAAAATTAATTAGAGACAAGGTAAAAAAAATTAAAGCGGATTCAAGTTCGTTAATTGTTAAATCAAATTAAGATGACAAAAATAAGGACAGTAAGGGGTATGAATGACATACCACCAAAACAAGTACTCACTTGGATTTATGCTGAAGAAATAATTAGAAGTACTTTTTCTTCCTATGGTTATCAAGAAATTAGATTTCCTGTAGTAGAGAATACAGAATTATTTAATAGGTCAAATCAAGCTTCAGATATGGTTTCTAAAGAAATGTATACCTTTGAAGATAAAGGGGGGGATAGTATATCTCTTAGGCCAGAAGGAACTGCTAGTTGCGTTAGAGCTTGTATAGATAATGATCTTATTAGGATAGATTCACCTCGCCTTTGGTATAACGGCCCAATGTTTAGGTACGAAAGACCGCAGAAAGGACGATCCAGACAGTTTCATCAATCAAGCGCAGAAGTGTTTGGAATACAAGGTCCTGAAATAGATGCGGAGATTATTAAGCTTTCATCAAGACTATGGAAAAGATTTGGAATCGAAGACAAAGTTTATCTTGAGATAAATAGTATAGGTAACGAAGTAACAAGATTAAGCTATACCAAGGATTTATTAGAATTTTTTGTCCCTTTAAAAGATAAATTAGACGATGATTCAATTAGGAAATTAGAGGATAACCCCCTAAGGATCTTGGATTCAAAGTCTCCGAAAATCCTATCTTTATTAGAAGATGCTCCTAAAATTACTGATTATCTAGATGCAGATTCAGATACCCATTTTAGGAAACTTTTGGAGATATTAGATTTGTTGGGAATCTGTTATGAAGTAAACCCAAATCTAGTGAGAGGCTTGGATTATTACAACCAAACTGTTTTTGAATGGAAAACAAATCACCTTGGTTCACAAGATACAGTCTGTGCTGGCGGAAGATACGATAATTTAATTGAAGAACTGGGTGGAAAAGCTTGTCCAGCTATAGGGTTTTCTATAGGCATGGAGAGGCTTATCTTGTTGATTCAAGAATCTATCGACAGCCGTTTCCTTGAAGATCAGAGCATTGATTGTTTTTTTGTATGTTTTGGTGAAGAAAGTATTTTAAAAGGAATGATGTTTGCAGAACAAATAAGAGATAGAATTCCCTCACTGAAGTTAAAAGTAAACTTAGGGTCAGAGAGTGCAGGATCTCAATTCAAAAAGGCTGATAAATCAGGTGCACGGTTTGCCCTTGTTATAGGAGATGCCGAGTTAGAAGATGAAGTTATTTCCTGCAAAGACCTAAGAGAAAAATCAGAACAAGAAACATTGGATCTAGAAAGCCTAATAAGCAAGTTAGAAAATATATTTAAAAGGGAAAAATAATGGCAAACTTTTTTTCAGCTTCAGCTGATGAACAAATAGATCTCCTATCTCTTTGGTGGAATAAATTTAAATACTTACTGGGGGCGCTTCTAGTAGCTTCAGTTATTTTTATTGTTTATCGAGACTATTCCATTTCTTCTTTAAACACCAAGCAGCTTGAATCAGCAAGACTTTATGATAACTTCCTAAGTTCTACCTTAGATGACAAAGAGAATAAAGCAAAAGAAATTATAGAGCTTTACTCTGATACTTTGTACGCAGATTTTGCAGCATTACACTTAGCTAAGATTGGTGTAGATGAAGATAACCTAAAATATGCTGAACAGAATCTTAATTGGGTTATTTCTAGATCATCTTCTTCGTGGGATACTAAATTTAATCCAATGCAAAGTATTGCTAAATTAAGATTAGCAAGAATTTACCTAGAACAAGGAAACCCTGCAGGTGTCTTAGATCTTTTAGAAGAAGAACAGATTTTAACAGCAAGTTTACATGAAGTTAAGGGAGATGCTGAGAAGTTACTAAGTCAAATAAGCAAAGCTAAGTTAAGCTATTTGCAAGCATTGGAATTGAGTAACAGTCAACCTATTAGATCTTTAATAAGTATGAAAATTTCAGACCTTAAAGAGGAAAAATAAATGATAAAAATCGTAAAACCATTACTTATTTTTGTATTATTTTTCTTATTAGAAGCTTGCTCCACATTGAGTGGATTAAAATTTTGGGAAAATGATGAAGATGAAATGGAAGCCCCTGCTGAATTAATTGAAATTTCTAAAAGTGTGAGTTTAGATTCCGAATGGAATAAGAAAATAGGAAGTGATAATAATTTTGGAAGGTTAGTGCCGGCTTTTTCTAATGACACAATTATTCATATATCATCGAATGGCTATTTAGTTGCCATAGATTCTGATTCAGGATTAGTTTTATGGACAATACAAACAGAAGATTTAGTGTCTGGAGCAGTAACTGTTGGTTTTAAAAAAATATTCTATGGAACCTTGGATGGAGATCTTGTTGCTTTAGATTTTAAAGATGGAGCAGAAATCTGGAGATCTCAAGTTTCTAGTGAGATTTTGTCTCCTCCAGTAACTAATGGAAGTATCGTTGCAGCCCAAACTTCTGATGGAAAAATTACTGGTTTTAACATCAAAAATGGAGAACAGAAATGGGTACACCAGAATACTATTCCTAAATTAACCTTAAGAGGAACTGCTACCCCAATTTTAGCCAAAGGATTTATATTCACTGGATTTGCTAATGGAAAAGTTTCTATGATTTACCCTGATTCAGGGGCAATTCGACTTGAAATACCAGTTACTATTAATGAAGGCAAGTCAGAACTAGAAAGGGTGGTAGATATAGATGGCAAGTCTGTTGTTTCAAACGATTTATTAGTATCAGCCTCTTATCAGGGCAATATAACTGCAATAAATTTAAAGCAAGGACAGATATCTTGGCAAGAAAAAATATCCTCAGTGCATGATCTTGTTTCCGTAAGATCAAGAGTAATAGCGATAGATGAGAAAGACTCTATAAAAGGATTTGGGTTATCGACTGGAGCTATCCTTTGGCAACAAGATGGTTTAAAACTTAGAGGTGTTTCATCTCCAGCAGCTTTGGGTGGTAATTTTGCCATAGGAGATTCTGAAGGCTATGTACATATTCTTGATTCCAAAAATGGATCTTTTATAGGAAGAAAGAAAGTGTCTAAAAGACCTATACTGGAGATCATTTCTAAAGGTTCTTCTCTAGTAGTTGTAGATGACTCTGGAAGATTATTTTTTCTTTCGGTAAGTTAGTTTCCTTTCAATCATCATAGGTAAGTCATGTCGTCTGTTGTTGCCATAGTTGGAAGACCAAATGTTGGTAAATCAACCTTATTTAATATCTTAACAGGTTCAAGGTCTGCTTTGGTCGCTAATTTTGCCGGTTTAACTAGGGACCGACAATACGGTCATTTAAAGAATTCTTCAACTGTTCTAATAGATACAGGAGGCATTAGTTCAGAAAGCAATGATATCTCTTTAGCCGTTAAGAACCAGGCTGAGAATGCAATTCAGGAGGCAGATATCCTATTTTTTTTAGTTGATGCTATAGATGGATTAATGCCCTTAGATCAAGATATCGCATCTTCATTAAGAAAAACAAATAAAAGGATATATTTATTAATAAATAAAGTTGATGGATTAAAACAACAAGCCAGTCTAGCTGAATTTGAGAAGTTGGGTTTTAAAAACTCAATAGGTTTTTCTGCTGCTCACAATCAAGGTATCGGAGATATAAAATTAGCCTTAGAAGAGCTTGAAAATAAAGAATTTAATGAGGTTCAATCGTTAGAAGAAGACATAAAAATATCAATAATAGGCAGACCCAATGCTGGTAAATCTACACTCATAAATAAATTAATAGGAGAAGAAAGAGTTTTAGTTTCTCCTGAATCTGGTACTACAAGAGATTCTATTGAAGTTCCTCTTAATTGGAATGGTAAGAATATCACGCTGGTAGATACTGCTGGTATGAGAAGAAAGAGGTCAATAAAAGGAGAAACTGAGAAATCTTCTGTTTCTCAATCTTTAGAATCTATCAGAAAATCCAGTGTGGTAATTCTGGTGTTGGATTCATCTGAAACAATTGTAGATCAAGATGTTCACCTCTTAGGTTTGGCTCTTGCCTTAGGAAGGCCAGCCATTATAGCTGCCAATAAATTAGATTTACTTTCTAAGAAACAAAAAGAAGATTTAAAAGAAAATATCAATAGAAAATTAAGGTTCGCTAGTTTCTTGGAAATACAATTTATATCAGCGAAAGAAGGGAAGGGAATTAATGTCTTAATTAAGATGGCTGAAAAAGCTTACCTTTCAAGTGTTAATGAACTTCATACACCAATTTTAAATAAGATACTGAAAGTTGCATTGCAGAGACAGCCTCCTCCAATGTCAGGACGGTTTAGACCTAAATTAAGATATGCTCATGCGGGAGGAAAAAACCCTCCAACTATAATAGTTCATGGAAATAACCTTAAGCTTATAGGAGATTCTTATAAGAAGTTTTTGGAGAATTTTTATCGAACCCATCTAAAACTTGGATCAACACCGCTGATAATTAAGTTTAGTGAAAAGGAAAACCCATTTAAAGATAAACCTAATATTCTGACTGAAAGACAAAAGAAAAAAAGAGCTCGTCTTGTTCGAAGAAGGAAAAAATAATGAAAGAGTCAAGGGGTATCAAGAATTTTCTGTTAGTCTGCTTTCTCTTCTCAATTGCAAATGTAATACAAGGTAAGGAATTGACTGAACTTAAACCGCCATCACCAAAAAAAGTTCCTTTCATAATGGAAGCTCACGGAGTTGAAAGAATTGATAATTATTATTGGATGAGAGATGACACAAGAAAAAGCCAGAAAGTCTTAAATCATCTTAAATTAGAAAATCAGTATCTAGAGGGTTGGTTTGCTTCGGGAGGAGATTTAAGGAAAAAACTGTTTAAAGAGATAACTGATAGGATTCCTAAAAAAGAAGAGTCTGTTCCCATCAGAATGGGTTCTTATGAATACTTCAGGCGATATAAACCCAATAAAGAGCATCCCATAATTATAAGGCGTGCTAATAAAAACGCACCTGAGCAAGTATTATTAGACGTAAATAAATTAGCAGTAAATTCTGATTTCTATCAATTAGCAAACTGGAGTATTTCTCCGACAGAGCAAATTTTAGCTTATGCTGAAGATACGACCGGTAGACGTGAATACTTAATTAAATTTAAGAACTTATTAACCAAAAAAGTTTCTGAAATCCCAATTAACGGTACCTCGGGAGACATGGCCTGGTCTTCAGATAGTAACTATTTCTTTTATGTAAGAAGAGACCCAGAAACTCTTCTTCCTTTTCAAGTGTATCGTCATTTAATTGGATCAAAACAATCAGAAGATGTCCTGATTTACGAAGAAAAAGATCCAACATTTCATGTATCAGTAGGAAACTCAAGATCCATGGAATTTATTGAAATAGATATATCCAGCACGACCAGTTCGGAAACCCTTTTAATGAATAGCTCTAAGCCTTTAGAGAGTCCTATTGTCTTCTTCCCTAGAACTTTAAATCATTTATATTCAGTAGAGCATGATCCGGAGCAAGGTCGCTTCTTAATTCATACGAATTGGAAGGCAAAAAACTTTAGACTTATGGAATCTGCTCTTCCTAAATCTAAAAAAAGGTCCCAGTGGCAGGAAATTATTCCTCATAAAGAAAATGTTTTACTCCAGTCTGTTCTGTCTTATCCAAAAAATATAGTTTTAATGGAAAGGGAATTTGGACTAAGACGTTTAAGAATATTGGATGAGAGGGGTGATTCCGAAAGAGTGGTTAGTTTTAATGATCCTTCTTATACGGCTTATCTAGCAGCTAATCCTGAATACACAAGTACCAAATTCTACTATGGATATTCAAGCATGAGATCACCAGATGCTATTTATTCTGTCGATCTACAAAGCGGCAGAAAAAGAAAACTAAAACAAGCAGAAATAAAGGGTCCTTTTTCTCCAAGTCTCTACAAGGTTCTGAGGAAAGAAATAAAAGCTCGAGACGGAACTCTTGTACCTGTCTCTATTGTATATCGTAGAGATTTATACAAAAAAGGAAAAAACCCTCTCTTTGTTTATGGTTACGGATCATATGGGATATCCGTAGATGCAGGATTTAGTTCGACAAGATTATCGTTACTTGATCGGGGATTTATATTTGCTATTGCTCATGTAAGAGGCGGTCAAGACCTAGGAAGGAAATGGTATGAAGATGGAAAAATTTTTAACAAGTTGAATACTTTTTATGACTTCATCGATGTAACGAAAGGCCTAGTTAATCTAGGTTATGGACAAGCAGGCCGAGTGTATGCAGGTGGAGGTAGTGCAGGTGGTCTTTTGATGGGTTCAATAATCAATATGGAACCTAATTTATATAACGGAATTATTTCAAACGTTCCATTTGTTGATGTCATAACAACCATGTCTGATGAATCCATACCTCTGACAACAGGTGAATATGAAGAGTGGGGCAATCCCGCAAACAAGAAAGAGTTTAAGTACATGATGAAGTACTCTCCTTATGACAATATAGACTCTTATTCCTACCCGAGTATTCTTGTAACAGCAGGTTTGTGGGATTCTCAAGTGCAATATTATGAGCCAGCAAAGTATGTTGCCAAACTTCGAGATTACAGCACTTCCGGCAATCCTATTTTGTTTAAAGTAAATCTAACTGCAGGGCATGGTGGTGTAAGTGGAAGATTTGCAAGTCTTGAGGAGGTTGCAATGGAGTATGCTTTTCTTCTGAGATCAGATAACAATTAATGCAAAACTTAGAGAGATCTACTAACTTTAAACAAACCGATAATAAAGTTCTTTCTATCTTAATGCTCATCATATTGTTTGTGAGTATGGGTCAATCTGTTTACTGGCAATCAATGCCAATCATAGGAAGAGAGTTTGGTTTTTCTGAAGTTCAAATAAATAGCCTTATTTCAATATCTGCAGCTATGTTTATTATTTTTACTCCCTATTGGGGAAAATTGAGTGACAAAATAGGAAGAAAGACAGTACTAATAATGGGACTTTCAGGGTATGTTTTATCAACATTATTCTTTTGTTTTTTTGTTTCTTATGGGTTAAGCGGCTATTTTTCTGGTATTAATTTATTAATTATTTTGCTTTTAGCTAGAATGTTAAATTCTGCATTGGGAGCGGCCTCAAGACCAGCTACTGGAGCCTATGTGGCTGACATTACCTCAGATGAAGATCGGTCATCAGGTATGGGAAAATTTGGAGCTGCCAATAATATTGGAACAATAGCTGGACCAATTTTAGTTGGGTCATTTATTGGCATTAATATATTCTCAGTTGATATTCAAAATTTTGGGTTGCTTACACCACTATTGATCATGTCATTTATCATGTTTGCAGCCATTATTTTTTCTTTTGTTTTTCTTCCAACTATCCCCTCTCAAACTTCAGAAGCTAGGCCTACTTCGAGGCCTGTTTTAGATAAAAATCTTAAATTTCTTCTTACAATAGGCGTTATTATTTTTACAAGCTTTGCCATTTTTCAGTCCGTAACTGCTTACTATTTACAGGATAGATTTTTGCTGACTCTAAATGAAACAGCTAAATCTACAGCTTTAGTTTTAGGTTCTATGGCTGCAATGTCTATTGTTTCACAGTTAACAATCGTCCAAAGCTTTAAAGGATCGCCGTTACGTTTAATTTGGTGGTCAATGCCTTTCTTTATATCAAGTGCAATTGTCATAGTGCTCTCATGGAACTTTAATTGGGTTCTTGTTGGAATGAGTTTGATGGGTTTAGGTATGGGATTAGCTTCGCCAGGTTATACTGCTTCTGCATCTCTGAACGCAGATAGAAATAATCAAGGTGCGGCAGTCGGTTTAGCAATGATTGCTCCAGGTATAGGTTTTGCCTTAGGCCCACTCGTGAGTGGTTTTCTTTATCAAGCTAATCTAGTCTTCCCTTTCTTATTTACCATACCTCTTTTCTTAATAGCCTCTTTTCTTATTTTTAAATTAGAAGATAAATCTTTTCTGAAGTCATAGCATTTAGTATGGCATTTACTTTGATCACAAATTATAATTGGCTAGCTTTATCGTGCTCAAAAGCAAACCCTATTAAAGACAGTGATAGAAAAAGATAATCGTCCAGTAAATTTAAATTTACTTAGAATAAACCTACCAATAATTGGTCTTGCATCAATTCTTCATAGAATATCTGGTTTTGCTCTATTCATTTGCTTTCCACTAGTTGTTTGGTTACTGCACATTTCTTTAAACTCAACTGAATCTTTTGATCAATTGAATGGTTATCTTGAGAACAATACACTTTTAAAGATAATGATAGTGCTGATAGCAACAGGATTCATTTATCATGTCTTTGCGGGTTTAAAAAAGATTTTAGGTGAAATCTTTGGGTTTGGACAAACTCTAAAGTCTGGCCAGGTATTATCTTGGCTGATTTTTGCCTTGAGTTTTACCTGTTCTTTTTGGTTTTTAGTATATATCTGGTAAAAATAATGAAATTTTTTGAGTCGGGTACTAACGAGTTCATAATAATAAGAGTATGCGCATTGCTCATGTTTCTCTACGTTGCTTACTTGATATATTTTTTAGTCTCAACTCCTGTAGTAGATTACTTGGTATGGAAATCCTTTTTCGAAGGATTTTTTATTAGAATTTTTTCAAGTATGTTCTTATTATCTTTTGCTGTGCATACTTGGTTAGGTACTTGGGCGATAGGTTCAGATTACTTTACTGCTGCTAGATTGGGCGGCTTAAGTAAAATAGTTTATTCTTCATATAGAATTCTTTGTTTTTTGATAATTTTGGTCGTGTTTATTTGGTCTCTTTTAATTATTTGGTAAAAATATGAAAGTTAGTGAAGTGATAAATGCTAAAGATCTTCCTGTGATAGATTTTGATGGAATTATCATTGGTGGAGGTGGAGCTGGATTAAGAGCTTCTCTTCAGCTAGCGGAATCAGGTCTTAATACTGCTGTGATCTCTAAAGTATTCCCGACCCGATCGCATACAGTTTCTGCACAGGGCGGAATAACATGTGCAATTCAAAGCGATGATCCTGATGATGATTGGAGATGGCACATGTTTGATACAGTAAAAGGATCAGACTACATAGGTGATCAAGAGGCTATCGAATATATGTGCAGTGAAGGACCAAAGGCGGTCTTTGAGTTAGAGCATATGGGTTTACCATTTTCTAGGACCGAGAAAGGAAAAATCTATCAAAGACCTTTCGGAGGTCAATCGAAAGATTATGGAAAGGGAGGTCAAGCAACAAGGACGTGTGCAGCAGCTGATAGAACAGGACATAGTCTTTTACATACTCTTTATCAGGCCAACCTTAAAGCAGGAACAAATTTTTTAAATGAGTGGTTTGCAATTGATATGGTCCTCAATGAAGACGGAGCTGTTGTAGGAGTTGTAGCTTTTGAAATTGAAAGTGGAGAAATATTTTATATACGCTCTAAGGCAACTGTTTTAGCTACAGGTGGAGCAGGAAGAATTTATGCTTCTACAACAAATGCTTTGATAAATTCAGGTGATGGAATTGGTATGGCTCTTAGAGCAGGTTTACCAGTGCAAGACATTGAAATGTGGCAATTTCATCCTACGGGAATTCATGGTGCAGGAACGTTAGTTACTGAAGGTTGTAGGGGAGAGGGAGGTTATTTACTTAATAAGGACGGTGAGAGATTTATGGAACGTTATGCCCCAAATACTAAAGATTTGGCAGGTCGTGATGTTGTTGCCAGGTCTATGGCTCAAGAAATCTTAGAAGGCAGAGGTTGCGGTCCTAATGCAGATCATATTTTTTTGAGGTTAGACCATCTTGGACCGGAGGTTGTTCATAAAAGGCTGCCAGGAATTACCGAATTATCAAAAACTTTTGCAGGAGTTGATCCTGCAGTACAACCTATTCCTGTAGTCCCGACTTGTCATTATATGATGGGTGGAGTGCCGACAAACTTAAATGGACAAGTCATAACTGTTAAACAAGGAAAAGATACCATCATTGAAGGTTTATATGCTGCTGGAGAGGTTGCGTGTGTATCTGTCCATGGAGGTAACCGCCTCGGAGGTAATTCTCTTCTTGATTTAGTAGTCTTTGGGAGGTCGGCAGGTATTCATATAGAAGAGTCTTTGAAACAGGGTGTTGATTTAAAGAAAGCCTCTTTTGATGACGTTGATAAAGCTCTTGAACGATTAAATCGCCTTAATTCTTCGACAGAAGGAGAACAAGTACCTGTTTTAAAAGAACGAATGCAACAAAATATGCAAAATAACTTTGGAGTTTTTAGAAGAGAAGATCTAATGTTAAAAGGAATAGGGGAGTTAAATGATTCTCGAGAAGAGGTTGAGAATATATATCTTCAAGATAAGTCTGCTACTTTCAATACCGCAAGAATAGAAGCACTTGAAATGCAGAATCTCTTTGAAGTCGCTGAAGCCACAGCTATTACTGCAAATGAAAGAAAAGAAAGCAGGGGAGCGCATGCAAGGGATGATTACCCTGACAGAGATGACGATGGCTGGCTAAAACATTCGATCTATTTTTCTAAAACAAAAGAAGTTAGCAAAAGAGACGTAAATTTTAGGCCCAATACAGTTCAAGCTTTTCAACCTGAAGTAAGGACGTATTAAAAATGAGTGCTGTAATACCTGTTGCACATCTTCAAACTCTCCGCATGAGTATTTATCGTTTTGATCCTTCTGTGGATGAAAAACCTTACATGCAAGATATAGATATCGAAGTTCCCACTGATAAAGATATTATGGTTTTAGATGCTTTGCATTTAGCAAAAGCTAAAGAACCTTCTTTATCTTACAGAAGGTCTTGTAGGGAAGGGGTTTGCGGTTCTGATGGAATGAACATTAATGGAAAAAATGGTCTGGCTTGTATAACCCCCTTGTCAGAAGCTGTGAAAAGAAATAAATTAACTCTCAGGCCTATGCCCGGACTCCCTGTTGTTAGAGATTTAATTGTAGACATGAAAATGTTCTACGATCAATTGGAGAAGGTGCAACCTTATTTAATTACAAAGAGTGATAATCCAGACAAAGAGAGAATACAAAGCCCAGAAGAACGAGAACAGTTAGATGGTCTTTACGAGTGTATTCTTTGTGGTTGTTGCTCTACCGCATGCCCATCTTTTTGGTGGAATCCAGATAAATTTTTAGGACCAGCAGCTCTTCTACAGTCTTGGCGTTTTATTGCTGATTCAAGAGATGAAGCTACGGAAGAAAGACTAGATGATCTAGAAGATGCATTTAGTTTGTATCGGTGTCATGGGATTATGAACTGCGTTTCTGTTTGTCCCAAAGGTTTAAATCCTACCCAAGCAATCTCTAATATTAGAAACAAACTTATAAATAGGAAAAGGAATTAGAAGCTAGAGAGTTTTATGGCAAATCAATATGATGTAGTTGTCATAGGGTCTAGAAGTTATGTTTCTTCTATAGATATGAATAAAAGGAAAAAAAATGAATCTCCATGAATATCAAGCTAAGCAGCTTTTTAGAGAGTACGGCATTGCCGTCTCAAACGGTGTTGCTACTTCTTCGGCTGAAGAGGCTGAAGTCGCAGCATTGTCTTTAGGTGGATCTAAGTGGGTTGTTAAAGCACAGGTTCATGCTGGAGGGAGAGGGAAGGCAGGAGGTGTAGAGATAGTTGATAATATTGAAAGTGTGAAAGCTTTCTCAAATAAATGGTTGGGAAATAATTTAGTTACTTTTCAAACAGATGAAAAAGGTCAACCGATACACCAGATTCTAGTGGAGTCATGCACAGATATAGCAAATGAACTCTACCTTGGAGCTGTTATTGACAGGACCTCTCAAAGGTTAGTTGTTATGGCTTCTACTGAAGGCGGAGTGAATATAGAAGAGGTAGCAGAAGAAACTCCGGATAAAATTTTTAAAATAGAAATAGATCCAATTGAAGGAACAAGCGATGAGGATTCAGATAAATTATCTATGCTTTTAAATCTTAATCAGGTTCAAACCTCTCAATTCAGAAATATTTACAAAGGCATAGTTCAACTTTTTTTAGAAAAGGACTTGGCTTTACTAGAAGTAAATCCTTTAGTTATAACTGAGGCGGGAGATTTGCTTTGCTTGGACGCTAAAATAAATATTGATTCAAATGCTCTCTATCGTCAGGAAGCTTTAAGCTTAATGCGTGATATAACTCAAGAAGACGTTAGAGAAGCAAAAGCAGCCGAATGGGGTTTAAGTTACGTTGCTTTAGAAGGCAATATTGGTTGTATGGTAAACGGGGCCGGCTTGGCAATGGGAACAATGGACATTATTAAGTTGCAAGGCGGAGAGCCAGCTAACTTTTTAGACGTAGGAGGGAATGCTGACTCAAAAAGAGTAGCTGAAGCTTTTAAAATTATTTTATCTGACGAAAATGTTAATACTGTTCTGATAAATATTTTTGGTGGTATTGTTCGATGCGATGTAATCGCTGATGGCATTGTAGAAGCTTTGACTGTTATGGGAGTCTCAATACCTGTAGTCGTAAGGCTTGAAGGAAATAATGCTGAAATTGGACTTAAAACCTTAGATGAGTGCGACTTAAATATTATTTCAGCTTCGAATCTTCAAGAGGCTGCAGAATTAGCAGTAAAAGCTTCTAGAGGAGAAGTAAATTGAGTATTTTGATCAATAAAGACACTAAAGTTATTTGTCAGGGTTTTACAGGTGGTCAAGCTACGCAACATTGCATTCAATGTGTAGACTATGGAACTCAGTTAGTGGGAGGAGTTACTCCTGGAAAAGGGGGTCAGACTCACTTAAGTCTACCGGTTTTTAATTCTGTAAAAGAGTCAGTAGATAAGACTGGCGCTAGCGCCAGTCTAATTTTTGTACCTGCTAAATTTTGTAAGGCATCAATTCTCGAAGCGGCTGAATCTGGAATCTCTTTAATTATTTGTATCACAGAAGGTATACCTACGATTGATATGTTGGAAGTCAAAGCAAGGTGCGATAGTCTTGGAGTAAGACTGATTGGACCTAACTGTCCTGGTATTATTACTCCTGGCGAATGTAAAATGGGAATCATGCCTGGTAATATTCACCTCCCAGGGAAAGTGGGGGTTATATCAAGATCTGGAACCCTAACTTATGAAGCAGTAAAACAAACTACTGATTTAGGTTTTGGCCAGACCAGTTGTGTCGGAATTGGTGGTGACCCCATACCGGGTTCTAGCTTTATTGATATTCTTGAATTATTTCAGAATGATTCTAAGACTGAAGCCATAGTTATGGTTGGAGAGATAGGAGGGACTGCTGAAGAAGCAGCTGCAGAATATATTAAATCTGATGTTACTAAGCCTGTGGTTTCTTATATCGCGGGTGTCACAGCACCTGCAGGTAAAAGAATGGGCCATGCAGGAGCAATAATATCAGGAGGAAAAGGAACTGCTGATGATAAATTTAAAGCATTAGAAGCAGCAGGCGTGCATACGGTGAAGAGTCCTGCTGAGATAGGTAAAGGTGTTGCTGAGGTAACAGGATGGTAGGAAATTACCAACACTTAAAAATCGAAGATCATGGTCAAATTGTAATTTGTATTTTATCTAACCCGCCAACTCATACTTTCACTGCCCAGGGGGTCAAGGAAGTTAATGATTTTTTAGATCAAATGAAAAAAAAAGATGACTTGAGGGTTCTTGCTTTTACTGGAGAGGGAGAAGATGTCTTCATAAAACATTATGAGGTTGGTGAATTGGCTGATTCAGCAGAGAAAAATATTTCAGAAGATACACCTCTTAAATCAGATATTTCTGGTCCTAAAGAACTCCATAATTTCCATAAGATGCTACTAAAACTTAGGGATTTAGAGGCAATAGTAGTTGCAGGAATAAATGGTAATACAGCAGGTGGAGGTTGTGAATTTTCTCTGGGTTGTGACTTAAGGATTATGTCCGAAGGCTCTTATGCTATAGGTTTACCTGAGACATCAGTAGGAATATTACCAGGTGGAGGAGGTACGCAAAGATTAGCCAGATTAATAGGTTCTTCTAGAGCTTTAGATCTAATTTTACATGCAAGATTATTAACCCCTGGAGAAGCTTATGATTTTGGAATTGTAAATAAGCTTGTCCCTCATAATAAATTTAATGAAGAACTTATGCTCTATTGTTCTGATCTGGCCTCAAGAGCACCAATAGCTTTAAGGCTGGTCAAAAAGATCATCCATCTTGGACTAGATACAACCTTAGAAGAGGGTTTAATGATGGAACAAGAAGCTTTTGATGTAACCATGAGGTCAAATGATGCAGCAAAAGCAATGCGTACTCTTTTAGATACTGAAAGGGATATTGAAGAAAGTATTGAATTTAAATGGGAAGGTAATTAGATTACTCTTCAGCTACTTTAATAACTTGTTTCCCAAAGTTTTTACCACTCAGAACATCTCTCAAACCTTGAGGAGCATTTTCAAAACCATCTGTGACGGTTTCTCTATATTTTATCTTTCCTTCTGAAATCCATTCACATAGCTCATTGGTAGCAGTTCTCCATTCCTTGAACCATTCGGTAACCACAAAAAATCTGTGTTCTGGAGCAGGATCTAGGGCTCCAAAGACATGGAATGGAGTTTCTTCTTGAGTCATATCTTTAGAGTTATAAGCAGATATGAATCCGCATATAGGGACTCTAGAACCAGGATTGAGAAGTTTAGCTACTGCTTTGCTAACTGGTCCACCAACATTTTCAAAATAAATATCAATACCATTTGGGCATGCATTTTTTAAATCTTCTTCTAAACTTCCTGCCTTGTAGTCAATGCAATCATCAAATCCAAGTTCATCTTTGACGTAAGAACATTTTTCTTCACCACCTGCTACCCCTACAACTCTGCATCCTAAGATTTTACCCATTTGTCCAACCACCGTTCCAACTGCTCCTGACGCAGCAGACACAACAATGGTCTCACCTGATTTTGGAAGCCCAACTCTAAGCAAGCCGAAATATGCTGTTCTTCCTGGCATGCCTACAGTACCTAGATAAGTCGATAAAGGAACTATTGAAGGATCGGCTTTAAATAATTGGGGATCTTCTTCATTTGCTACTATATAGCTTTGCCATCCTTGATGAGTGCAAAGGTACTCGCCTTTTATAAATTTATCTGATTTACTTTCAACAACTACTCCAACGCTTTCTCCTGTCATAGGCTCTCCTATAGCAGCAGGAGCGGCATAGGATTCTCCGTCATTCATCCTGCCTCTCATGTAAGGATCTATGGATAGGTAAAGAACTTTAATCAAGAGCTCGCCCTCTTTTAATTCAGGAACCTCTTCTTCGTTCAATTTCCAACAATCATCTGTAGGCATTCCACTAGGACGTTTGTCTAAAAGCCATTGTTGATTAGTGTAAGTAGTCATTTAATTCTCCAAGTTAGTGTTAATTATATTCTTATCTCTCTTCTCAACAAGATAATAAAATTCTTTGTCTTCTATTTTTTTCTCCAAGAGTTTGTGGCCTAAAAAATTACAAAACTTTTCTATATCTCTTTCGGTGCTTGGGTCAGTAGCAAAGACTTCTATCTTGTCACCATGTTTGGCTTCTCTTATAGCCTTATGAAGTAGCATAACTGGCTCAGGACAGATTAAGCCTTTTGCGTCTAATTTATTAATCATTTATAAACTGGTTAGTAATTTTTCTTACCCTACGAACCATCAATGTGGCTGCAACACATAGGCCGCAACATATTCCTGTCCACATGCCTATTGCCCCCATAGGTTCAATAAATATATCTGTTATAGACAGTACTACGCCTACGGGAAGTCCTATGCCCCAGTAAGAGATAGCCATAATCTTCATAGGACCAAATGTATCTTTATAGCCTCTTAAGGCTCCGATAGCACCCATCGCTAATCCGTCTGCAACTTGAAAGAATGCTGCAAAAGATAA
>Ga0105349_10000079_pt1 | contig 33126 bp, 25 predicted proteins | sample EN1Hudseemescosm_FD_83661 | JGI IMG/M metagenome (GOLD analysis project Ga0105349, IMG submission 83661) | Methane-oxidizing microbial communities from mesocosms in the Hudson Canyon - EN1B Hudson Canyon | ecosystem: Environmental > Aquatic > Marine > Cold seeps | place: Hudson Canyon...
GATTATCAAGATGAATGGAATGAAGTTCCCCCTAATCATTTAATAGAAATAGATAATTTACTTTCAGTCGGCATTAAGCGTTTACCATCCTTCTGACAGCTCAGTTTTCAAGTACTTCAATCCCTTGTCTACGCCCTGCTAATGGCAATAAGATAATATTAACGCTTATTACTCGATATTCCAATTTTTAAGTTTAGGACAAATAGAAAAAAACAGCTAAGGAACGTGTATGGAATAACCTCCCGAAATTATAACGCTGGATTTTTGCTTCAGGTGGAGTAAAAAGACCCGCTAGAAATCGGGAAGTTGTTTCATGCACGCTCCTAAGGCAACTCGCAAGAAAAAAACGACGCTCATCGCTCGCTCCAGCGTGGGAATACAACTTGTGACGCTCCAGCGTCACGGAACGCAGGAGCGTTCAGCAACTATTTTGGTGGGTGATTTAGTAAGAGTCAATGGATAAATAATTTACTGATTACCCACAAGCTTCAGCCTTTTTATACAACCCTTCAATATCTGGATCAAGGCATTCTTTACCTAGATGAAGAGTGAAGCTTGCATTACTGCTGCTCTAAAATATCGGAGACTAGCACCTAACCCTGTATCTTTTTGTTTAAAAACCATAAAGTCAGACATTTTGTAGAGACGTAGCATGCTACGTCTCTACGTACATGGAAAACCTCAATTGAATAATTAAATTCAGCTCATTAATAACATATCAACCATGAAGTACACGGAGAAGCTATTTATGTCTTACTGTTGTTTTAAAATGGCTGAGACCCATAGCTAATCAGGAATGACTTCAAAACTGGAAGGTCGAGTAGTAGGAAATAATTATCCTCAATAGAAACCATACTTTTATCTAGGGTTTCTATATAATCATTAAAATACTTTCTTTTAAGGCAGGTCTTTCGATGGCAAATATCCAGGCTTTTTTCGACAAACAATATTCACAGATTCAATCCAACAACAATTACCAAAAAATCATGGCAATGCCCGTGACTCAACGCTGGATCACACTTGCTGGATTATTTTTAATTTCTCAAGTTATTATCTTTGGCTTGTTATACCTAATCTTCGGGAAAATGGTTGTGATTGGCTTTATCGCCAGTATACTTGCAGGATTAGCCACCGGGGTAGGTGCATTGCCTGCTTTATTTTTTAAAGACATTTCCGACAAATTATTCAATAGCCTACTCGGAGCAGCTGCGGGTGTTATGCTTGCTGCTACCGCCTTTTCTCTATTAGTGCCTGGCATCGAATATGGCAATGAAATATGGCCCGGCAAAGGTCTTTGGATTGTTTCTGCTGGAATGATCATTGGCGCACTTTTTCTACACCTTGCTGACAACCACTTACCCCATTTACATTTTGATTCTATTCCTGATGCCAATAAAGAATCGTTACAAAAAATATGGCTGTTTATCATAGCCATTACTATTCATAATTTTCCTGAAGGGATGACAGTTGGCGTCAGTTTTGGTGCTGGAGATATGAAGAATGGTATCGTTCTGGCCATTGCCATTGCCTTACAAAACATTCCTGAAGGCCTAGCAGTCGCCCTCCCCCTTGTAGGTTTAGGCTATAACAAATGGAAAGCTGTTGGCATTGCCACTTTAACTGGCTTGGTTGAACCTGTTGGCGGCTTACTGGGTGTCACCATGGTCACTGTTTTCTCATCTATTTTACCTATTGCCATGGGTTTTGCAGCAGGTGCCATGTTATTTGTTATCAGTGAAGAAATTATTCCAGAAACGCATTCTAAAGGTCGTTCCCGTTATGCTACGTTTTCATTGATGATTGGGTTTATTATCATGATGATATTAGATAATCTGATTACTTAGCTCTCATGAAACAATCATAGTTAAACCTGACTATCCATCAGTCTCTGCCATTAAGTTAATGCTGTATTTAATTAAAAGCTAGTCAATTCCTGACTTGTTTTTATCGGTAGGAGGGGCCTATTGGCCGCGACCGAAACAAGATCAAGAGCAGTCGCGGCCAATAGGCCCCTCCTACTTATATCTACAATTAACAGCTTAATTTTTTAAATTTCACGCCTTAACTTAATGGCAGTGAGTCAAACGTGAGCACAAGCTTTGATGGGAATTTAGTCTATGTAAATTTAGGTTCTCGCTGAGAATACAGGAATGGCGAGGCATTTAACTGGCTACTTTAAAATGGTTAATTTTGACAACCTACCCCCCCTCTAAACCTAATTAATAGACAACAATATCAATGGATTACTTTTTACAATATTTACAACAAACTCTACTCTATTTTTCCAACATAGATTTAAGCGATTTATCCACAACAGCCAGCACCAGCTTTATCCTCATTGCCGCGGCAGAAATTGGCGACAAGAGTCAATTAGTTTGCATGACATTGGCCGCTCGCCATCGTGCCACTCCGGTGCTTTTTGGCGCAATACTGGCTTTTGCCTTTTTAAACTCACTTGCCGTTCTGTTTGGTGCGGCAATTGCCAACTGGCTTCCTGAGTATATTGTGTCGGCAAGTGTTGCCTTATTATTTGCTATTTTTGGTATTCAGTCCTTACGTACAGAAGAGCCAGAAGAAGATGAAGAGCTTATTGAAAAAAGTAGCCACAGCCTATTTTTCACTACCTTTATATTAATTACCGTTGCTGAATTTGGCGATAAAACCCAATTAGCCGTCGTTGCTTTAAGTAGTAGTGCGCTCCCTCTTGCTGTGTGGCTAGGTGCAACCATTGCCCTAGTCTTTACTTCAGCTCTTGGTGTGCTGGCAGGTAGAACTATTTTGCAAAAGTGTCCCATGGTCTTACTACATAAAATAAGTGGTGTCATTTTTCTTATTCTAAGTGCCATTGCTACTTACAATACTGTCCTTAACTATCAATCTTTATTGCAAACATAAGGAACCTTAAACTCTGATTAGCTATGCTACACGGCTGTTTCTTAGTATTTAAAAGAAATTAATTGAATTTTCTGTATAAAAGATCAATACTTAGCGTATCAATCATAGCGCCTTTTAAATAATGAGCAACCAAGACAGCGAAATTAACGAAGATGATAACGGATTCTTCGATCTGGAATTAAGTGCTAAAGAATCTAATAACCAACGGACTGCTGTGCGTTATATTAAATCTGATATTTCTGTTTCGCTTAGCATGCTGAGTTTATTCTGTATTAGAAAAAAACTAGAGGTGAACTTAATGGATATTAGCAGTAAAGGTATAGCGATTGAATGCCAGCAAGACATTGCCTTGAGAAAAAAAATATCTGTTACTGTAAAGTTTAAAGACAACAAAAAATTCATCATTCCAGCAATCATTGTGCACAAAAGAAACACCCTATACGGAATAAAATTCAACAAATATAACAATGAATTAGGCGATTATTTACTCTCATCGCAAAATGATTTAGTATTCAAATGAACTTTTAATTACATTTAAAATCTTAGCAATTCAACCTATAAGGATTTATCATGGAAATTAATACCCAAAATGTTGCCCCCCAGACAACGTCACAAGTTAACACTACGCCTCCTCCAGTCAATGAGCAAGAGGTTCAAGCTAAAGAATCTGATCTAAATACTGACTCAACTGTCAATATTTCTACAGAAGCTAAAAATGCGTCGTCTTCGACTGAAACACCGTCAACTACCATTTTAGGTAGCGCAGAAGAAGCTAAAGATGCTGCAGACCAATTTGCAAAAGATGCCGCTAACGACCCAGGTTTAATTCAACAGGCTCAAAGTAGATCTTTAACATCTAACACAGTCGGACAGTTACTAGGCGGATAATAAGTGCTACCTGTTTTAACTGATATTTACATTTATCCAGTCAAGTCCCTTGCTGGTATACGTGTTTCTTCGTGGCCAGTAAACGAGAAAGGCTTGTTGCACGATAGAAAATGGATGTTAATAGATAATAACAATCAGTTTTTAAGTCAGCGTCATATACCTAAAATGGTACTGATTAAAACCGAGCTGAGCAAAACTCAGCTTATTTTAAGCACTGAATCCTCAGGTAGCATTTCATTAGACTTATTGCCTAAAGATGGCAGTGAAATTATCAGCACTATCTGGAGTGATCAATGCCTGTCAAAAACAATTTCTAAACAAGCTGATCAATGGCTGAGTGATTTTTTAGGCATAGAATGTAAGCTAGTTTACCAACCTGATGATGTGGTACGTCGAGTAGATCCTCAATACGCCTCAGCAAATGATAAGGTTAACTTTTCTGATGGCTTCCCCTTCCTTATTACCTCTGAAGCCTCATTAGACTCATTAAATCAGGCTATGGGCCTTAAATTACCCATGCAAAGATTTCGCCCTAATCTGGTCATCAGTCAGTGTGAAAGTTATGCTGAAGATAGCTGGCGTGAAATTTCTATTAATAATATAGACTTCAGATTACCAAAACCCTGCTCCAGATGCTCGGTTCCAACTATAGATACTGAAACAGCAGAAACTAACAAAGAACCTTTAACAACGCTAAACCGTTTGCGCAAATGGAATAAACAGGTGTTTTTTGGTCAAAATGCCTTACATAATAGTTCCGGCCTATTATCTATAAACAGTCCTGTACAAATTAACCTTACTGGTAGCAATCAACCGCCCTTATAATCGCCCTCTTCTACTTTGCCTAAGACCTTATTTGCAGTAGAATAGCTGATTTAGTTTGTCGGCTTACGACTATTGATCATATTTTCCAATGGTAAATATATTTATACTTTCTCTATCAATAATCCAGCCAACATTGCAGTGATAACTGCCATAGCGTAGCTATACTTAATGACTATCCTTTTTTCGTAATACTCAAATATATCAATGAGCTCAACAGATACCCCAGTTTCATCTAATTTTATCCGTCACATTATTACTAAAGACATCAGTGATAATAAAAACAATGGCAAGGTCACCACACGTTTCCCTCCAGAACCAAACGGATACTTGCATATTGGTCACGCCAAATCCATTTGTCTGAATTTTGGCATGGCGGCAGAATACAATGGCGATTGTAATTTGCGCTTTGATGACACCAACCCAGAAAAAGAAAGCATTGAATTTATGGAGTCTATTGAACGTGATGTTCATTGGTTAGGCTTTGAGTGGGCAGAAAAACGTCACGCCTCTGATTATTTTGAACAACTCTATAATTATGCTGTTCAATTAATTAAGGATGATCATGCCTATGTTGACAGTTTAAATGCTGAACAAATTCGTGAATATAGAGGCACCTTAACCGAAGCTGGTAAAGAAAGTCCTGACAGAAGTCGCTCTATTGAAGAGAACCTGGCTTTATTTGAAGGCATGCGCAACGGTGAATACGCCGATGGTCAATATATATTACGCGCCAAAATTGATATGGCTTCGCCAATTATCAGCCTGCGTGACCCTACGCTTTACCGGATAAGACGAGTACATCATCAACGCACTGGCAATGATTGGTGCCTGTACCCCATGTATGATTTCACTCATTGTTTGTCTGATGCCATAGAAGGTATAAGCCATTCCCTTTGTACCTTAGAATTTGAAGCACATCGTCCTCTCTACGATTGGGTTTTAGATAAGTTACAAACACCAAGTCATCCACAACAAATTGAATTTGCCCGCTTACAGCTTGAATACACCATTGTAAGTAAACGCAAACTTGCACAACTGGTTAATGAAAACCATGTTCACGGCTGGGATGACCCACGTATGCCAACCATTGCAGGCATGCGTAGAGCGGGTTATACACCCACATCCATTCGTGATTTTTGCGAACGCATCGGAATTACCAAAAAAGATTCCTGGATTGAAATGGCTGTTCTGGAAAACTGCATTCGTGAAGATTTGAATGACAATGCACCTCGAGCAATGGCTGTATTACAACCTTTACGCGTGGTTATTGAAAATTACCCTGACGATCAGCAAGAAATACTGGAAGTCGCCAATCATCCACAAAAACCTGAATTAGGTAATAGAAAAATTCCTTTTTCAAAAGTAGTCCTAATCGAGCAAGATGACTTTGCTGAAGTGCCTCCACCCAAGTTCAAACGTTTAATCGAAGGTGGTGAAGTACGTTTACGTAGTTCTTACGTGATTAAATGTAATCAAATCATTAAAGATGAAGCGGGAAATATTATTGAATTACGCTGTAGTTATGACCCTGACACTTTAGGCAAAAAACCAGAAGGTCGAAAAGTGAAAGGCGTTATCCATTGGGTGTCAGAGCAACATTCACACGCTGCGGAACTACGTTTATATGACCGTTTATTTAACGTGCCTAATCCAGATTCGGAAGATAATTTCCTTGATGCGATTAACCCGGATTCACTGGAAACACTATCGAACTGTAGAGTGGAAGCAAGTTTAGCTGAAGCGGCTTCAGGTGCTCGTTTTCAATTTGAACGCACGGGTTACTTCTGTGTAGATTCGGTTGATAGTTCAGCAGAAAAACTGGTCTTTAATAGAACAGTGACATTGCGCGATACCTGGGCTAAATAACAGTATTCCTGTGTAGGGTGGGCAGTGCCCACCCTACCAATATCAAATAGAGTATCTATTACGAGTCAACACTAAGCCAGCAACTCCAGTAAAGAAAAAGTAAATAGCTGCAGGAACGGGCACCGCACTGACTACAGAGGCCTCAATATGGTAGCTTATTTTATGCGTCGCAAGACCAAAAGCTTGTTCCAAGCGAAAAACACCATCAATTTCATCTTGTTTAAAAAAGCCGCCACCATTTAATTCAAGCCCTAACTCGTCAAATTCTCCATTCATGTAAGGCGCATTAATATCAATCATTGTAGAACAAGAACAAATCGAATTATCAGGTGTTTTTTGCACATAATCATACTGCAACATATAATTTTCATCCCAAAAACCGGCAGATGATAAATCAATATTATTAAATTCTGAATCCACATTTAAAGAAGTAAGCCTCGTTTGATTTAATATATGAAATTGATCTTCATCATATCTCACAAAAAGCTCACCACCCCCAGAAATTGAATATTCCATGGGTTCAACACTCGAACCATTAAATACATAAGAGTTACCTTCTAATTTAAAATAACTCTTTTCAGCATCAATTTTTAAAGAATAGTGTTTAGTCGTTTCTACAGCTATAAAGACTTCTGGGCCAGCAGGAGGGGTAATAGTATAATCAGGAAAATCAATAACTGGCTCTAGAGGCGTAGCACCTGATGCTTGAACAACAAAAGAGAGTGCAACAAATACTGTAGATTTAAAACAAGCAGATTTAATCATCATCCTTAACTCACATTAAACAAAAAAACAAATACTAACACGCGGACTACGCTTCATCAAAGTTAAAAAGTATTTTCTTTTCAAATCACTCTCTTTTAGAAAATAACTGTAGCGACTCAGAGTATTTTTCTTTGTGAATTGATCAAGCTTCTGCAACAAAGAAAAAGCCTTGGCAGAAACAGCAAAATCATTTAAAACGACCGAATAGAAACTGCACTCTGCCCTCCCCCCATTTTCTCAACAACCACTTTTGCACCTAGTCTTTCTACTAATACTGGCACATGAGATATCACACCCACTTTTCTGCCTAAAGATTGCAATGTATCTAAACTGGCAATCGCTATATCCAGGGTTTCCTGATCTAAACTACCAAAGCCTTCATCGATAAATAATGATTCGACTTGAATTTTATTTGACGATAGCGAGGCAAGGCCAAGCGCTAATGCCAATGAAACCAAGAAACTCTCACCACCCGATAAACTATGAACACTCCTGACTTCATCTGCCATATCTCGATCAACCACTTGCAACTCTAAATCACTACCAGGCACACGTTGTAAATGATATCGCTTGGCAAACTCCTGTAAGTGACTATTAGTATATGAAAGCAAGGTTTCCAGGGTTAAGCTTTGAGCAAATATTCTGAATTTTTGCCCGCTACTCGACCCAATTAATTCATTAAGGCCTTCCCATTTTTCCCAGCACTGTGTTTGAGCTTGTAATTCTTCATGCAACTCTTTAGCTAAAGCAATTTTTTCATCATCAGAACGCAGGGCAAAACTATTATTCTCTTTGTCCTGCTCCATTTTTTCAAGTGATGTCGTCAACCCTGCAATTTGCAGCTGAATCTCCTGTTCATCCACATCAGGACTATTTTTTTCATGATCGACTAAGTTTTTGGTTTTTACTTTTAACCCTGCCGTTGCTTCCTGCAATTTGATGGTTAAATTTTTAATTCGATTTTTTTCATCCACTAGCCATTGACTCTGTTTATTTAAAAGCGCTTGCAGAGTCTCTTTATCAATATTTATTTGTTGCAATGCCAGGTCTAGTTTTTGTTGACCCGCTTTGTTATTTTTTGTGCGTCTTTGTTGTTCTTTTTGCCAATGCTGTACCGCAGTATTACAACTTGTTATTTCGATTTTTATTAATGCTAAATCGGCTTCAGCTGCTTGCTTTTCAGTATCTGCTTGCTGTAGTTTTTGTTCAAGTTGTTCGGAAAAATCATTTGCTGACTGGCCTTCAAAGAGATGACTACGTTCTTCAATAAACTGCTGCTTCGTCTGTGTTGCTTGTTGCAAAACATTGGTGTATTTCTGCAATAAAAGCTGTTGTTGATCTTGCTCTGATTTAGCAACTTCAAGTTGAGTCTTAATCTTTGCCAGCTGCTTTTCGATATTTTGTAATTGTTCTGTCGTTTCCTGCCACTTCAAAACATCTTCGCGCACTTTTTGCAGAAAGGCTTTTCCATCCTGATTTAAATGTAACTGCCAATTATTAATTGGCTTCAAGGCTGTGCTCAACAATTTTATTGATTCAGCCCCCATCTCTTCATTAGCTATTAAACCCTTTTCTAACCCAGTTAAATCTGCAGTTAGTTTAGTTAATTGTTTATCTGATTTAGCCGTTTCCTGTTGCTGCTTTAAGTGTTTTTCACTGACTTGATCCAATTGTGAACGTAACAACTCTAACTTCTTTTGCCTTGCCAGCAGCTGTTCTTCTACTTGTTTTAGCGCTGAATAATCTGCCTTCAACTCATTATTCAATTGATTTAATGTTGCTATGTCAATTTCACCGACAGTCTCCCATTCAGGCTTTTCAGTGAGATCGATGACTAACCATTTTTCAGCTGATTGACTGAGCAAATTTTCAGTCTTGTTGATAGCTTGTGATAAGGTTTTCTTATCTTTTTCTAGTTGAATAGCTTCACTGTTATGTTGGCTTTGCTCAGCAATCAGCCTTTCTTTTTCTACATTTAAACTGCTTAAACGTTTTTTTAACGCTTCAACAGGCTGGTTAATTGTTTTAACTAACTCATTATTTTCCCAGGGATGCTCTTCTGAGCCACACACTGGACATGGCTCATTCTCTTGTAACAAACTTCTTAGATCTTTTGCTGTCTTCTGACTGGCGGCGTGTATTATATTAAAGGCATTTTGTGCCTCATCTAATTGCGTTTGCTTTTCCTGTAATTGAATTAATAATTCAGGCGCCCTATCATTAATCTGCTGATTCTTTTCCTCTACATCGGCTAACTTTTGTTTAGCCTGTCCGAGCTCTAGCCGTAATGCCAATCCTTTTGTTGCCAACTCGCATATTTCATCCATCTCAGCCATTTTCTGTTCCAGCTGTTGTTTTTGCAAATGAATCTCAGAAAGCGATTGCTGATCGGCTTGTGCTTTTAGCTCATTAATTGCCTCACTCAGATCATTTTTTTCATGTAATACCCGAGACTGTTTGTGCTGATCCTCAGTTAATACTTTTTGATCTTCAATAATCTTTGCTTCTAACTTGCTCTTTTCATGCTTAAGCTGTTTTATTGATTTTTCATTGTCTATATACTGTTTAAGCTCATTTTCCCAGCGCTCCCACTGTCGGGCCACCTCTTCAATAGCAGCATGTTGCTCCTGCCAGATCTGATTCTGTTGTTTTGCTGATTCTTTCTCAGCATTTTGCTGCTGCAAAGTCTCCAATTGCAACTCGGCATCTTGCCATTTGGTTTGTTGTTGCTGAGTATTTTTTGCTGACTCATCAACCGCCTTAGAACTATTTTCAATTTGAGTATCTAGCTGGCGGGCTTGTTGCAATAAAGGCTGCGAACTTTGATGTTGCTTAACGACGGCTAAATAATTACTTCCAGTCAGTTCAACTCCTTTGTTAATTTTCTCCCATTTTTTATCGGCTTCAGCCACTAAAATCTGGTTGCTTTGCAAGCTCTTTTCTGCCTCAGTTAATTCTTGGGCTAAATCGATAGTGTGCTGGAATATAGCTCTTAATGGCTGCACTTTCTCAACTTGTTGCAGTACCTCTCTATCCGCGTGAGAAGCATCCCAGAAGGATTGAGCTCGCAGTAAATATTGCTGAGCAGTGACCTCATCTTGCTTAAGTGTTTTTTGAGTATCAAACCATTTTAGAGTTTCTTGTCTGTGCTTTATTTTCTTTTGCAGTTCTTTTGATTCAGTTGAAATCCGCTGCTTTTCATTTTCCAGTACTGCTCTTTCCTGTTTCAGCAGCGGTGTTTTATCTACCAGCTGTTCAGTAATTCTATCCAGTGCCTGCTTTTCATTTTTGGCTCGTTCAAATGCTGCAATAGATAATTCGCTATAAATATCAGTCCCTGTGATTTTTTCTAGCAAATTAGATCTATCGTCTTTTTTGGCTTTTAAAAATGCAGCAAAGTCGCCTTGTGCCAACAAAACGGAGCGGCGAAATTGATCGAAATTCAATCCTATACAGTGTTCAATTGCCTGTAATGTTGCCTTTTTTCCTTCGCCAATTTTTTCAGAAGTGACTAAGTTTTGCAGGGTGATTCTTTGTGGCTGCAGTTTTCCATTCACCTTCCCTCTGGCTCGACTTATTTCCCATCTAGCACGATAACTTTGTTTATCCTTAGCTAAAAAATCAACTTCAGCATAAGCACTGACGGTTCCTCTACGCAAAATAGAACTGACATCATTACTTTTTACCCGTATTGATTCGTCCTCGTCTTTATGCCCAATAAAGACACTATGCCCATCAGGCAAACGGGGCATTTTGTCATACAGCGCCAAACACATCGCATCCAATATGGTGCTTTTTCCAGACCCTGTGGGGCCTGTAATGGCAAATAAACCCGCCGATTGAAGTATGCCTTCTTCTAACTGAATCTCAAATGCATTGGCTAAACTTGCCAGGTTTTTGCCTCTTATGGTTAATATACGCATTAGTCAGCTCCTTGCAAACTTTCATGTAATTCATTAAATAATGCCACCATCTCTGTGGGTGCAGTCGCATCAAATTTATTTTCATAACATTGCATAAACACCTGTTCGGGTCGTAATTCTTCCAATCGTTGTTCTTCAACAACATCTGCCAAACCTTTTTCATTTCCAGAGTATGCCGTCGATATTTTCAGCAAGCGCACCGGTAACTCAGCCACACAAAGTTCTATTTGTTGCCTAAGACCGGGTTCTGGTTTTTCTAAAGATATTCGCAATTCTAATAAAGGTTGCCGATCAATTGATAAGCTTGAATCAAACTCATATGCCTCAAGTTGCTCTATAGCCACTTGTAATTCACAAAAGGAATTAGCATTTGGAATTCTCACAATATCTACGCTACGCGGTACATAAATAGAGTTTGTTTCAACTGTATTGTCTTGTTCAATATCTACCTGTACGACTTGATGTTTATAATGCTGTTCATCAAATGATAAAGGAATAGGTGAGCCACTGTAGCGAACAGCGTCATTGCCTCCCACTGCTTGTGCTAAATGCAAATGACCTAAGGCTGTGTAACTAATTCCCTCTGAAAAAATATCAACGGGTAAAGCATGCTGGTTTCCACCCAGAATTTTGCGCTCACTTAATTCGGACAAATTACCACCTACCATATAACAATGTCCCGTTAGCAAAAGCGCTTCTCCATTGACTGCTTGCTTCCTTAGATTCTGAAGTAACTCAGCATACAATTCTCTAACACCTGAAATCAAGGGATCTTCTGATGTATTATCAGACAAATCAGAATGCCGCAAAAAAGGCATTGCTCCACACCATGCCTTAGTCTCACCCTGTTTGTTTTTTAATGGAACTATCAGTCGTTTCCAGTCGGTTTCACCCTGTTCATTGCGAAGAAGCCCACCCACAACGAAAACACCTAAGGCATTTAAAATTGCAGCAGGCGCATCTAATCGAGCCGCTGAATCATGATTACCCCCAATTAAAACAATATCCAGTAAAGGACATAAGCTTCTGGCTTTGACTAAAAAGTCATATAACTGAGTTTGAGCTACTGCTGAAGGATTGGCAGTATCAAAAATATCGCCAGCAACAATCAATGCATCGGCATTTAATTGCTCTAGTTGCCCCAATAACCAGGCTAAAAATTGCTGATGTTCATAATCTCTTGAAATGCCATGCAAATGGTGGCCTAAATGCCAGTCTGCGGTATGAATAATTCTAAGCATGTGTTTTTATAGGGCTTTAAGTTTAATGGTTTGAGATTAAATCAGTTTTTAACTGTCTGATTTATCAGCAGCCAGATGATGTAATGGCGATGAACTTGAATAAGGCACTTTGCCAGAAGGGATGGTTTTAGCTGCATTTTCAATATGCAATTCTTGATCATCAAAGAATATATGGGGATGAAAAGCTTCCAGCACTTTGGTTTTATCCAGACCACCTAAAAAGAACACTTCATCCACATAGACTCCCCAGTGCCGGAGTGTTTTTATCACTCGCATTTCAGCTGGCGCACTTCTCGCAGTGACTATTGAAATACGTACAGGTGATGATTCAACACTAAAAGGCAGTCTTTCCTGTAGTCTCGATATTTTCTTTAACAGTGCAGCATAAGGACCTTCCTGCATAGGTTCATTTTGTTGTTGATCTTCGGTTTCATAGAATCTATCTATACCTTCTGCTTTAAAAACAATTTCACTGCTTTCATCAAACAAAACCGCATCCCCGTCAAAAGCAATTCGGACCTGATCTTCTGGTAGTTTTTTGGGGTCTCTCGGTGGATCTTTTAAAACAGCGGCTGCACAATTTCTTCCATCGATCACTTTTTGAGCATCTTTAACCATCGTGGTTAAAAACAAATCAACATCAAAAGCATCCAGATAATCAACCACAGATTCCCCCCCTGTAAATGCATGCCTGGATATTTTAAGCTGTTTATTTCTAATATTTTGCAATACTCTTATCCCTGTTTCAGGGCTATTCCTAGACATAACGACCACTTCAACCAAGGGTGCTTCACCCTCTGACTGGTATTTGTTTAATTCAAGCAGTGCTTTCACCAATGGCATACCGGTTCCATCATTCAGTGGCTCATCTTCTCGTTCCAGCATATATTTACGGTACTCTACAATGGCGGTATCGCTATCTTCAGCATATTTTTCCCGAAACACCTGGTCTGCTTGTTTTAAATCAAATAAAGCCGTGGCTGAAATACCTATCACTAATGTGTCTGATAAATTAAATGACATTAATACCCTTATGTTTAAAAACTACTATAAAACGCCTGTATGACTGAAGACCTAGGAGCCAGTCCAGTATAGTTACTTTATTTCCGAATATTATCAACATCTTTTAAATTAAAAATAATGGTAATTACTCAACGTAATTTTAAAATGTAGTCATATTCCGTCAACGTTGTATGGACTAGGCTTGCATTTAAGCCCTCCCTTGCTGGGCCTAGGAGGCTGTCCGAGAATAGCCGAATTAAAGGAATATCTTCGAGTCAGTTTTAAAAAAATTAATTTATTTTTGAAAATTGACATTTATTCTTAAGAATTAGCTTTAAAGCGTAATTTTTACATGTATTCCCCCTGTTTCCACCTATATTGCCAGCTTTAATTCCCTTTTTATGAATTTTGGACGGACTACTCCCTTAAAAATAGCTATTGCATTATGCCTGCTTCGAGAATTTAAAAAGAATCATGAGAAAATTAAAATTACCGCTATTTTAGCGGATGCTCTTTATGGCGAAGCTTATTTTATGACTGAAGCCGCACAAATATTTGAAAACATTCAGGTTATCAGTCAATTGCGAGAAAATCAGAACATTGAATATAAAGGTGAAAAAGGAATCTTAAGCATTATGTTAATCACACAACCTAGGTGTGCCCGCCATAATCCAAGTTCGTGGAGGAAAAGAAGTTAAAGTAACCCTTAGCAGTGCCCGTTTAAAAGTCAGTGCACACAGCAATAAACGATTTGTTGTTGCTGTAATGAAATATTACGTATTTTAGGGCCACAAGACTTTACTCGCTAAAGCGTTTAAATAAGCCCTGCATTTCATCCAGTTGATCTTCAATTGACCAGGTGACTGCTTGTGATAATAAATCTAATAAAATAATAGCATTAACCGTAGCATCTTGTTTAATTGCAGCTCTAAACCTGTCCGCAAGTGCTCTATTAATCACTTGCAGGTTTTCATAAATTTCCGTTAACCCTACAAAACCCATTTCATAATCCAGTCCATTTTTACTTTTAAAATATTGCGCCAATAAATACATAGAGGTTGTTCGGTATATTGTTTCCTGCTCATTAGCCAATGGCAAATGAAAACGGGCCATCGGCTTTAAGAACTCAGTATGAGGACAAGGACTGGTTGCCATGATCAATCCGAGAATGGCGCTGACCGCCCTTTGCATGGTGGTCTCTGCAGTAATGGTTCGGTCTGGCGTAGTAATAACCACATTGACCTGATCATAGGAAACCAGTGAATCGACAACATTTAATAGCGGGATTAAATTATTTGCTACAGGACAAACCAGCTCTTTATCAAGACTCAAAGGACAATTAGGGCATTGATTAAAGCCTAAGGCTATCCAGAAAGGCATATCATCCTGAGTGGATTTCAAAGTCGTTGTCTCAGAATCAATCTCAAGCTTCAATTCAATTGGCTGTTTATCTGGAAAATTAAACTGATAGCAATAATTTAACGTCATATCACTCATCTGACTCACCCACTCAATAAAGCTAATATATCCCCTATCATAAAATAGTTTAACTAAAAAACACAATTAGCTTTTAATTCTAAAAATTTGTTATAGACTTAAGTCGTAGAACGAGTACAACCAAGAGAAATAAAAATGTCAGAAAAAAGTAGTATTAAAGCCAATATTTTATTAGTCGATGATGAATCGAATGTACTACGTGCAATAAGTCGCTTACTAAGAGACTACAACATAACTGCTCTGACAAATGCTGAAGAAGCTTTATCTGTCGCCGAAAAGACCGCGTTTGATCTGGTTATTTCTGATTTTAGAATGCCTGGCATGGACGGGGTGACCTTTTTAACTAAATTCATGTCAATTCAACCTGACTCAATACGCATGATTTTAACAGGTTATGCTGACCTGGAAAGCGCTCAAACAGCGATTAATGTTGCGGGCGTTTATCGATTTATCAACAAACCCTGGAATAATGTAGACATTACAAATGCCGTTAAAACTGGCTTAGAGCTCAGGCATATCTTACAAGAAAACAGGCATCTTGCTGACAAGATAAGAGAACAGCAAAATCAGCTAAATGAGAAAGATGCCCTTTTACAAGCACTGGAAAAAGAAGAACCTGGCATTACTCAAGTAAACTGGACTGAAGATGGTGCTATCTATATTAATGAAGAAGATTACGAATAACGCCTTTTTAGATCATCAAAGATGTCTTTACCCTTCTAGCCTAAGCAATTGGTTAATCGCTGAAAATGTTAATTAAACATTACTACTGACCCTACAGGTTAATCTTGAAGTTTATATAAAATAAGACTAATCTCAATCTAGCCCTGTCCGCTGGAGATAACGATGTCAAAATCAACTACGAACACTATTGATTACACACGTAGTTTAATTGAGGCGAGCCTTGACCCTTTAGTTACCATCAGTGCTGAAGGCAAAATCATGGATGTCAACAAAGCAACCGAGCTTGTTACTGGCGTTACTCGGGATAAATTAATTGGCACCGATTTTTCAGATTTTTTTACCGAACCAGATAAAGCCAGACAAGGTTACCAACAGGTTTTCACCGAAGGCCATGTAACAAACTACCCTCTTGAACTTCGGCATGTAAATGGAAAAATAACGCCTGTTTTATACAACGCCTCAATCTATAAAAACGAACAAGGTGAAGTTCAAGGCGTGTTTGCTGCCGCTCGTGATATTAGCCAACAAAAGGATGCAGAACAGCAACTCAAACAAGTCGGTGAATATACCCGCAGCCTGATTGAATCAAGCCTTGATCCTTTGGTTACCATCGCTCCCGAAGGCACCATTACCGATGTTAATAAAGCCACAGAATTAATCACCGGTTTAAAACGTGAACAATTGATTGGCACAGACTTTTCAAACTATTTTACCGAGCCAGACTATGCTAAAGCGGGTTACCGTCAGGTCTATAAACAAGGTTCTGTCAGGGATTACCCATTAGATCTTCGCCATGTAAATGGACAGATAACACCCGTTTTATACAATGCCTCAGTATATAAAAATGAACGGGGTGAAGTTCAAGGGGTATTTGCTGCAGCCCGTGATATTAGCCAGCAAAAAGCAGCAGAACAGCAAACAAAACAAGTGGGGGAATATACCCGAAGTTTAATCGAATCCAGTCTTGACCCCCTAGTCACCATTGCTCCCAAAGGCACCATCACAGATGTTAATAAAGCCACAGAATTAATCACTGGTTTAAAGCGCGAACAATTAATAGGCACTGATTTTTCAAACTACTTTACCGAGCCAGACTATGCTAAAGCCGGTTACCGTCAGGTCTATAAACAAGGTTCTGTCAGAGATTACCCATTAGACCTTCGTCATGTAAATGGACAGATAACACCCGTTTTATACAATGCCTCAGTATATAAAAATGAACTGGGTGAAGTTCAAGGCGTCTTTGCTGCAGCTCGTGATATTAGCCAGCAAAAAGCAGCAGAGCAACAAACAAAACAAGTCGGGGAATATACTCGAAGCCTGATTGAATCAAGTCTTGATCCATTTGTTACTATCAGTGCTGACGGTAAAATCATGGATGTAAATAATGCCACAGAAAAAGTAACAGGGATTTTTAGGTCTCAGCTGGTTGGCAGTGATTTCTCAACCTACTTTACTGAGCCCGATAAAGCACGCACTGGTTATCAAAAAGTATTTACTGAAGGCTTTGTCACTGACTACCCTTTATCTATTCGGCGTAAAGATGGTCATATTACTCATGTTTTATATAACGCTTCAATCTATCGTGATGAAAACGATAAAGTACAAGGCGTGTTCGCTGCTGCCCGGGATATTACCGTACAAAAAGAAACAGAAGCACGGATGTCTAAAATTGCGCAATATGATTCAACCCACAATAAAGCACTAACCGAGTTTAACTCCTCGCAAGACCGAAAAGTTGTGTTACACCATCTATTATCAATCCTGGCTGAAAATAATGGTTACTTAATGAGTGCTTTTTATCGTTTTGATGAATGGACTGGCTGGTTAAATTGTGAAGCCTCATATGGTTTAACTAAATCAATCCAGCAAGACTATCAATTAGGAGAGGGCTTAATTGGTGAGTGCGCAAAAACTAACAAAAGAATTATCTTAAAAGATATTAATCTTGATGATTTTGTGATTGATATTGGTATTAGCAAAATCATGCCCACAACGGTAGTCTTTAGTCCCGTCATCTACCAGCAAAAACGTCTAGGTGTTTTTTTAATGGTGTCCAGAGAAAATACCACGACAGATGAGCTTAACTTTATTGATCGCTTATGCGTACAAACCGGAGTTGCCTTACACAACCTTAAGCAGTATGACGACATGAAAGTCATGGCTGAAAAACTACGTGATCGAAACGAAGAAATTGAGCAAAAAAACAAACAATTAGATGAAGCCAGTCGAATGAAATCCGAATTTCTGGCTAATATGTCACATGAACTACGCACCCCTCTCAATGCAATTTTGGGTTTTTCAGAAGCAATAAAAGACAGTATGTTTGGTGAAGTAAATGATAAACAAGAAGAAGGTTTGGGGGTTATTTTCGACAGCGGTCAGCATTTACTCAGTTTAATTAATGATATTCTTGATTTATCTAAAATTGAGGCTGGAAAAATGGAACTGGATTGTTCCAGTTTCGGGCTGAATGAAATCGTTAACCGTTCTATATCAATCATTAAAGAAAAAGCAAGCAAACATAATATTCACCTTAATCTTGAGCTGGATCAACAAATTAGCCACATATCTGCCGATGAACGAAAAATCAAGCAAGTGCTGTTTAATTTACTTTCAAATGCCACTAAATTTACCCCGGATAATGGTAGTATCACCATTACCACTCGCTTACACTCGAATGAAATCCCTATATGCGAAACAGCTGACAGGAGAAAACAAGATTTTGTGTCCATTGCTATCAAAGATACTGGGATTGGAATGGATCCAAAAGATATGGATAAGTTATTTATCCCTTTTGAGCAATTAGATAGTTCATTATCTAAAAAATATCAGGGGACTGGTTTGGGCCTGGCAATGGTTAAGCGTCTTGTAGAATTACATCATGGCTGCATTAATGTTGAATCTGAATTAGGCACTGGCAGCTGTTTTACAGCCTATTTACCTATTAAAAATACTTCTTTCTCAACTGAGCATAGCCTTAATCATTTTCTACAACATAAAAAAAGAGTCTTAGTCATTAACAAAAATGATAATGATGCTGCAATGGTTAGAACCATTCTAGAAGATGTCGATATTGAAGTATACCGCTGTACAAATATTGCTGAAGTCTCTGAGTACGTAGCTCGGCATGAGATAGATGCTGTTATCGCAGAGGTAAGTGAGCGAGAACTAATAAAACTACAACAAAACAGCTGTTTTAATGGCTCTAAGCACCCAATTCCCTTGATCCTGATTCAAGTGGGGTTAGTTGATATGGCGGGGGTCGCTATCCAGCCTAAAAGTATCGTCAATAAGCCTGTCAGTCGAAATAACCTATTACGCGCGGTAGTCACTGCTGGCATACCAATTGATCAATCTCTAGATAAAGAATATACCATTTTGATTGTCGATGATGACCCTAATTCAGTTAATTTAATGAGTACTTATTTACAGCATGATAATATCGAATTGAAAAAAGCCTACTCTGGCGAACAGGCCATAGAGATAATTCTAAAATCAGTCCCCGATCTTATTATTCTTGATTTAATGATGCCAAGGGTGACAGGCTTTGATGTTGTTGCATTTATGCAAACACATAACTTGCATCATGTCCCTGTCGTTATCGTAACCGCTAAAATAATTACCGAAGACGATATTCAACAACTTTCTGGTAAAGTTAAAGATGTTATTGAAAAATATAATATCGACCAGCAAGGGTTTGTCAGCTATATAGAAAACTTGTTGAGGAAAGACGATGTCAACGAATAATGCTCATATTTTGCTAATTGAGGATAACCCCAATAATATTAAGTTAATGGTCATGTTATTGGAACAGCAAGGCTATCAGGTCACTGTTGATACCAATGCGGAAGCAGGTATTATCAATGCAAAAGCAATATTACCTGATTTAATTTTGCTTGATATTCAATTACCTGAAATGGACGGCATGGAAGCATGCAAAATCATAAGAAAAGAAGCATGCTTAGAATATACCCCAATTATTGCCTTAACTGCCTTTGCCATGCTGGGTGATAGAGAACGTATTCTAGCCTGTGGTTTTGATGAATATATGGCTAAACCGATTAATTATCGTGATTTTTTAAATTTAGTTAATAAAATATTAAATCATGAAAATTGAAGCGCCAAAAGCACCTCAAATTGCTATTGTAGATGATGAACACAGTGTCACCAGTTTATTAAGTGCCTTGTTAGAACATGAAGGCTATAAATCCTTATGCTTTAACTCGGGACAGGCGTTCCTGGATTACCTAAAAGATGATCGCATTGATATGGTATTGCTCGATTTGATGATGCCAGGCCTTAGTGGTTATGATGTGATAAAAAACATTAGAGACAATGAAACCGTCGAATATACACCGATATTGATTATCAGTGCATTAACCGACAGGCAATCACGTTTAAAAGCCTTATCCTTAGGAATTGATGATTTCTTAAGTAAACCCATAGACAGGGAAGAACTTTGGTTACGCGTCCGTAACACCCTTAAAGTAAAAGCTTATCAAGACCAGCTACTCAGCGAAAAATCTCTACTTGAATGTACCGTTAAACAAGATGCCGAAGATATTCAGCTTAGCCATATTGAGACCATTCGCACCCTGATTGTTGCCTCTGAATTCCGTGACGATGATACCGGAGCTCATGTGGGGCGCATTGGTCTTTATGCAAAACAATTAGCCCAATTAAAAAAACTGCCCACTGAGTATATTGACGCACTGTATTATGCCAGTGCTTTACATGATATTGGCAAACTGGCACTCTCTGATTGTATTTTACAAAAACCAGGGCCACTAACTGAAGATGAATTTAAACAAGTAAAACAACATACAGAAATTGGTGCCCGTATTTTATCCAAGGCCAGTATTTCTCCCTATCTTAAGCTGGGTGCAGAAGTTGCAATTGCTCATCATGAATGCTGGGATGGTAGTGGTTATCCATATGCTTTGAAAGCACACAAAATCCCGCTAGGAGGGCGTATCGTTGCAATCTGTGATGTATATGACGCCTTACGCTCACCAAGGCCTTACAAGCCAGCATTTGATCATGATAAAACCATTTCAATACTTCGTCATGGAGATGGGCGTACTCGCCCTGAAAAGTTTGATCCAGAATTACTGCGATTATTTTTAACCAATGAATCTCTGTTTGCAGAAATTTATCAACAAGGTGAATGTTTGAAATAAACAACTGACTCCCTCAAGACCTTTGAGGGTAATCAGCAGTTAATGTCATTATATTAGTTTATCCAAAAGCTCTAGCTGTCTATTCCTCCCTTTGGAGAAGGTGATTAAAGTGCGAAAACTTTTGGAACGATTTATTTGGCTAGAATATCAATACCAGGATCCCACCAGAAAGACCAGTTTAAAAAGAAAATGACATCATCTTCAGTTCTGCCACTGATTAATCGTTTATTCTGGCTAAATTGAGTTCCAAACTGAATAATGCCCGAATTGGCAATAGGGATCTTAATTTTACTGCCTACGCCATAAGTGACGGAGTTATTCCAGGCATAATCCTGATTATCAACAACGTACTTGAATGTAAAAAAAGTATTAAAAACGGTGTTGCCGACTGAAAACCAATCAATCCCTTGTTCTAGGGCTCCTTCAAGAATTAAATCGTATTCTTCATCTTTATCTTGGGAGCCTGGGTATCTTAATCCTCCCCAGGTAAAACCCGGGTATGAGCGTGGAAAGCTTTGACCGTCATCAGTGGTATATTGCCATAATTCCGGGGACCAGGAAGCAAACCAATTGCTAAACCCCATAAAGCCATCAAGGTCATTATTTGATTCCAGGCGATGATCCAGCTCATATTTTGCCCCAAAATCTATCACTATATTATTACTGATAAAGTGGCGAATTTTAAAGCCGAAACCAAATTTGGTTTTATTATTGTAATCAAACTTTTCGGAATCCAGAGTGTAGTTTAAGCTTACAAAAGCGGTAACCGGTGTAATGTCAGAAATTTTAAATAGATCAACACCTTGCTCAATAGCACCTTCTAAGATCAAATTATCCTTATCTTCTCGCTGTTCAGAGGAGGGAAACCTTACGTCGCCCCACATTGACCCAGGCGTTGCCATAGCAGGTAGGTCGTAAGCATTTGAAATAGAAGTAGTGATAAATAAAATAAAAAAGCTTATTGCATACTTTAATTTCATTTTCGTATAAAAATATTGGGGGATTTAGCTACATCAGTTTTATGATGACAGCCAGAACATTCAAATTTTTTCCAGAACCAGTGCCCTAGCGTTTTTGCATCACAGCGAGAGCAGCTAATAACAATATTTTCACTTAATCTGTTATCAAGAAAATCAATGACTCCTCTGCTATAGCCATCAGCTTTACCTTGGTTTATCAGTTTTCGTCCTAATTCTGTAATGCTCACCTGGCTATCATTATCAATCTCTAGGTAACCCAGTAAACCAGCCTCTTCTATGCGTCTTAAACAGGTATATCTATCTGTATTACTAGAAATATTTTGCAACACCTCATGAATGGGTTGTGATTTTTCCAGTAAAATTTCAAGTAAATAAACCTGTCTGAATCGAGAGATACGTTGTGGTCCAATTTCTTTTAAAATAGTCGAAATTTCAGTAAAAACAGCTGAATTAATATTTCTTCCTGACTGAACTTTTTCTTCTATCGAAACAAAATCTACGGTTGATAAATTTAAATCTTCAATTTTGTAATTTGATACGCTAAAGTCTTGACCATGTAAGCCTTTTTTTCTAATGTAATAGATAACAAAAACTGATAGCAACAACAGAAGTACTAAACCAATCAATAATAATCTATTGTGCTTGCTGCCTAGAAAGCTGGGGTTTTCCTCTGGCAATGAGACTTCATGTTTTTGTTGTTCTGACTTTTTAATGTCTAACAAGTGATCAGATAAAAACTGAATGGTTTCACTATTCATATCCCAGGATTGATCTTTTCCATGTCCAAAAAGATTAAGGTAATTGTAAAAAACAATACCTTCAGATCCTTTTTCAGCCAGTTTTACGGTACTTGCAAATTCTTTATTAGTGATTTTCCATTCATTTGGTTGCTGATAAGCAGCAAGCCCTACTAATAATTGAGTATTCCCTATTTTGTAGCGGGCAGAGGAAATAACCTGAGAAATCCACTCTACGGGTCTACGCTCACCTTTAAAATAGGCCATGGGAATGACTAGATCCAGGTAGTGAGCTAAATCACTGTAGTTTTGGCCAAACTTTTCTTGACTACGATACTCAATAGCAGCATTAGCAATTAAAGCGGCAGAGAGTTCTATTTTTTGGTTGCTAAAAAGATCTATTGTTCCGTCAATGCTTTTTACTAGTTGAGTAATTCCATGCGACCTCCAATTAACCCAAGCCATATAATGTTTTGATAGTAAATCAGCTTTTTCAATTTTAGTTCCTGTTTGCTCTGCAATAAAACTATCGACAGCACTTTCAGAGTAGTCAAAGCCTAAACCTGGGTAGCGAATATAATCTAAATGAATACCATCTAGTTCATATTTTGTGAGTAATGTTTCTATCGTTTTGTTAATTAGAAATTTCACTTCAGGGTTAAAAGGGGATAACCATTCTGTTGAAATACTAGTGTTGTCTGCAACCATAGCCCATTCTGGGTGTAATTGAGCAACCGCAGGATTAAGCAAAACAGGTAGCCATGCATGGACTTTAATACCTGCCTGGTGCAATGCTCTTTGAATGTCGCCAAAGGTATCTACCTCATGACTAACTGATTCATCAAAATAAGCATGGCCCTCATGGTCTTTGGCCATTAAAAAGGCATCAGTCACACCGATACCTTTAATATCAGCAATCAGTTGCTCAATTTTATGTTCACCAATGCTTAAATCTATCCAGACACCTATTCGTTTTGCTGTTTTAGTATTAAACCTTTCAACCCATTGGTCACTGGTGATAAAGCTTCCACCCTGGTTTTTTACAAAATCAATAAATTGCCATAACACTTCTTTATGTTCAACAATAATCGATGGGTGTAATAAAAAAACCATGGGGCGACCAGTTTTCGATTTTTCTAGATATTGTTGTTTATACCAGTTAAGCGCCTCTTCATCAGATAATTTATCCCTTACTAATACATCATAATCAGAAATTAAATTATTGTTGCCATCAACGCCTGAAACGGGCATTTCCAGTAAGGTGGATTGATTTGTCCAGCGTTCTTGTTCTGAGCTATCGTAAAGAAACCCCAGTTTTTTGAGCTGGGTGAGTACTTCTTGGTTATATTCTAGAAAAGGTGCTCTGAACCATTTGGGCGGTTTTCCTGTTGCTTTTTCCAGCAAAACTTTTGTTAACATCAGTTCCTGATGAAGCTCTGTTGGAGAAAGATCTTTTAAATTTGCATGACTATAAGCGTGTGAACCAACCGTGTTGTTTTTGGAAATCTCTGTGACAAAGTCAGAATGTTGTTCAATAAATTTTCCTAAAAAGAAGTAGGTGGCAGGCACCTGGATATTAAGTTCTTTTAAATAAGCTTCATCATTAGATTTTTCTGTATCAAATGTGAGTAATACGGGTGATCCAGCATTTGCAATCGATAGCTTGAAAACAAATAAACAGATGAATAAAATATTTATTCTATGGCTTAATATCACCATGTCACTTTCTCCTTTCTAAATTCACGATATAGAGCAACTAGACGTATCCAGCTTAAAAATAATTGATAAGGTTTCATGCAACAGGCAGCAATAATTAATGATAAATGTAGGTTTCTATCCAGATATAAAACCAGGATATATTGAATGATTGTTATTAGCTCAAAAATGACAAATAAGAACAGGCCGAATAATGAAGCTTCAATTGGAGCTGATGAAAAATAAAATATAAAGGGAAAGCATAAAAAAATACTGGCTTCCAGTATCGCTCCACCAAAGCCAATCAATAGAATATAGGGCATCCAGAAGATCCCTAATGCACCGTGTTGAGTGTTAAATAACAGGTTTTTATGTACTTTAAATACTTGTAGGTTTCCTCTATACCAACGTGTTCTTTGTCTGCCCAAGGCAGAAAAGGTTTCTGGCGTTGATGTCCAGGCCAGTGCGCGAGGCTCATAGATAACTTCATAACCGGCAGCAATAACTTCCAGAGTTAAATCAAAGTCTTCTACAATGGTTCTATCTTTAAAACCACCAAGTGATAGCAGTAGATCTCGTCGATAGATACAAATAGGGCCAGGGCAGACGGTGATGGATGAGCCACTTCCACATTGAGCAATTTTAACGATGGCCTGACCAAATATATATTCAATGGTTTGCCAAAGCGCAACAAAGCCACGTTTTTGCCTGACAATTAACTGCCCTGCTACAGCAGCTATTTTTGGATTATTAAAATAACCTATCAGGTGTTTTATTGCATCTGGATGTAAATGCGAATCTGAATCTGAAAACAATACCAGGTCACCTTTTGCTTTGCTGATGGCCAAATTAACAGCATTCGCTTTACCTTGATTTTGAGGAAGAGAGACTGAGGTGACGTCAGGGTGATCAATTAACAGAGGGGTAAAATCAGATGAACCATCATCAACAACTAAAATCTCAAATTCGGGATAGTCTTGAGCCAGAGCACACTCAATACTTTTGCTAACGGTTTCCTGTTCATTGAATGCAGGAATAATAATGGATACAAATGGAAGCTTATCAGGGCATTCTCGTCTGATTTTTGTTCTGAGTATCCAGCCAATAAATAGAAAAAAGGGGAAAACCGTACCCGTTAAACACATTAAAAAAAAGAACCAGATAAGATTTATTGATCCGTCAGGGATTATATAATCAAATGAGAATCCTAATTTATGAGCGGCTGAAAAAGAAAATGCATAAATGCTATAAATAACAAATGCGGATAAAATGAAAGCACTTAAAACAACAATAATTTGAGACTTAAAAGTATATTGTTTATTTAACAAAGTTTGGTTCCTTAGCTGATGTTAACGCTTTTTAGGCGTGCCAACTGCACGCCCCATGATAGATTTCTGAACGCCATGTCACAAAAAACGATTCTCCGCACGGCGAATCATTAGACCCTAGGGCTATTGACTTAGGAAATGAGGCTTTAGCCTCATCTGTTTCAAGCGAGGCTAAAGCCTCACTTCATAACATGCCTTTGAGTCCTTTTTATCTTAACTCAACAGCATTGCGGGTCGCCCTGGGAAGCCTAAAACTCAGCATAGTCAAGGCACTCACAAATGCCCCTCTGTTCTTCGGTGAGAAAAAACTAGCCGCCTTCGCCAACTGAGAAATATCAATCCATCCAGAATTGACAGCGATAGTATATTTTTTGTTTATGACAGAAATATGACAACAAAGAATTACAAATTGATAGATTTTTAGTCGAGGTGAAATAAAAAGGGACAGACTCGTAAGAATCCACACAAACATTCGAGTAGATTTGCATCTAAAACAGTTCGTTTTAAAGGAGGGGCCTACAGGCCGCGGCCGCGTTAAGACCCCCTCTTCTTCTACCGAGCTAAAAGCAACTGATTGTTCACACTAACTTCCAGCATAAATATTTGTGTAAATACTTATCATCCTTAATCAAGCTCCATTCGTATTCCCATAGAGACAGAATCGCTGGTGACACTTTGAAGATCAAGTAGCTTTTCATAATTGAGAAATGCAGAAATTCCCTGGCTAAACTGAGCAGAGAACCCAGCTGCAATTGAGGCATAATCAGTATCCATTTTACTGCTAGAGACTGTAAACGAGCCCGTTCCTGAGGGAGCATTAATAAAGCGAGCATTAACCACTTCTGCATTATTAGAAAATTCATGGATATATTCTGCTGAAAAGCTTGGAATTAATACGCCCCATGATTGATTCCAGGCATAGCTGAGTTGTGCACCAAAAGTACCCGTCATTGATTCGTATTCTTGTTCGCCAATAGCCAAACCTAAAGCCCCACCCGCTCCACTGGGGTTAGATAATGATTCTGTATAACTATCCAGTTTAATATTTCGGTACATCCAGCGTGCAGAAGGAGTGATGGTCCAGCCATCGACAAATAAATTGTAGCCTGTTACAAAACCGGCAGAATAAGTATCAGAATCAACAGTTGATGAAGCTATTTGATTAGTTATCCCATAAATAACATTTCTTGAGGTTTTATGGCTTTGGTCTGAATAGGCAAATGAGCCATCTATAAAGAAATTCTCATCAACATAAAAAGAACTATAAATAGCAAAGGCATAGCCATCTGTATCAATATTTCCAGCACCCTGTTTAAGTTGGCTATCAGAATTTAAATAACTGCTAGTTAAGCCAACAATAAGATTATCTGTAAATCGATAGTCAGCACCTAAGGTAGCTTTTGAATCAAATAGTTTAAATCCTGGGTTTAGATTATGCTGATTATATTCTTGCCAAGAACTGTAACCATTGGCATAAACACTAAATTGACTAAAGCTGGAGTCAGCACTCGCACCTCCTCCTGCTTGACGTATAGCACTTAAACGGGTGAAACTACTAGTTACCGCGCTACTGCTAATATTGCTATTATTGCTGGTAATTTCATCTGGGGTTAATGCTGACATGGCATCTCCACCATTAATAGCATCACCTATTGCATCATTACAGTCATTTACAAAAGCTGTAGAAGCACCACCACTGATACACGCATTGTGCAACGATTGACCTAAAGAGTTAAAGTTGTCATTATTTGTGGTTGGTGGTGGGGAGATAAAACCAGCCGTAGCTATACTTATATAACAAAAAGAAAAAACTAAAATAATTAATAGTTTTAACGTATTTAACTGAAGGTTCATTTTTACACCACTTAAAATTGGGGAGGCTGATATATCAATACTCTATTTAGCAAAGGAAGGACAAAAAAAACTAAATAGGTATCATTATCATTCATTTCCACTACATTGTAAAATAACTGTGATCTAATTCAAACTTTTAACCTAAAATACAAAGATATTGTGAATTTTAATCGACGAGATTTTATCAAATGCTGTCGTCATCTAGCTCTGACTAGTCTTTTTTTTCCTTTCCTGAAGAAGGCACAGGCACAAGAAAAACACCTGAATATCAAAGTATTACAGATTTATATTGATTTACTGTTACCAGGAGGCGAAATGCCTGGTGCTTTAAAGCTAGGGGCAGACAAGCTTATTATAAACAAGTATGAAAATGACCCGACCTATGCCAGAGCAATAAGGCTAGGTATTGCCTGGCTAAATTACATGTCTCAAAAGTTAAATAAAACAGCTTTTAGCGAGTTATCTTTGGATCTGCAATTAAACATCATCGCTCTATCTGAACGTAGTGATATTGCTACTTTGCCGAATTTATTTTATCTCACAGTCAGGCAAGATGTCTTTCAATATTATTACGGACACCCTGAAATATTAAAATATTTTCATTATGCTCGACCACCTCAACCTTTAGGTTTTATGGATTTTACTGAACCTCCCCAAACTTCTTTATGAAAAACACAGACTTTGATGTTGTCGTGGTAGGCGCTGGAGCGGGTGGAGGTGCCTGTGCCTGGTCATTATCTCATGCGGGGATTAAAGTTTTACTGTTAGAAGCAGGGCCAGCCTATAACCCAGTTAAAGATTACCAATTAGATCAAGTGCAATGGGAACACGGTTTATTTCCAGATAAAAAGCCAGATCATGACTTTTACACCGTATCATCGTTACAATCCTTGTCTAAAAGTCGAGACCACTTACGATCAAGAAATCATATAACAGGTTTGTATAACACTTCCGATATAAGACAGCCTTATTTATATCATCATGTTTCAGGTGTGGGGGGTTCTACTCTACACTTTACTGGCGAAGCGCATCGAATGAACTTATCTTCAATGCAAATGCTGTCTCAGTTTAATGTTGGGGCTGACTGGCCTGTTAGTTATCAAACATTAGAACCTTATTATCAACAAGCTGAAAAACTGATTGGTGTAGCGGGCCCAGAGCAGGATATTTACCGACCTAGATCAGCGCCTTATCCACTACCAGCCCACTCCTTTAGCTATGCCAGTCAAAAAATAGCCATGGCTATGACAAAAATTGGCTTAACTGCAAAAGCAAATGCTAGAGCCGCTTTATCAATCCCTTATGATAACCGGCCAGCCTGTAACTACTGTGCTAATTGCAATAGAGGATGTCCACGCACAGATAAAGGCAGTGTTGATGTCACCTTTATCAGAAAAGCACTGGCCACGGGCAATCTTGAGCTACAAACTGAATCAACCGTTTTGAATCTTGTTGCTGGGGCAGAAGATCAAATTAAGCATCTTATCTTTAAAAATAAACAGGGAATACAACAGGTTAAAACACGAGTTATTGTAATAGCTGCGGGCGCAATACAAACCCCGAGGTTGTTATTACTATCAGAAAATCAATACGCTGCTGACGGTTTGGCAAATGAATCAGGTTTGGTAGGAAAAAATTTTATGGAAACATTGGCGTGGATAAGCAACGGTATTCACCCAGAAAACATCGCCAGTCAGCGAGGCTTACCAGCAGATTTGATTAGTTGGGATTATAATTTACCTGATGCCATTCCTGGCGTTATTGGAGGCTGTCGTTTTGGATCTACCGTATCTGAAGCCAATTTATTAGGCCCTATTAATTATGCCGCACGTGTTGTTTCTGGATGGGGTAAGCAGCATCAACAAAAGATGAAAGAAAGCTATGGCAATGTTATCAGTATCGGTGCGATTGGTGAACAATTAAGCAACCCTAAATCGTTTGTCAGCTTACATAAGCATCAAAAAGATAAAAATGGTTTAGCAAAGGCTGTTATCAACTCTTATTTAACTGAAATGGACATTAATAGACTGGATTTTATGGCAAATAAAACCCGTGAAATTCTTAAGGCGACAGGAGTGCATGATATTTTTGAAGAATATGGCAGCTATGATTTTTTTAGTTCAACCCATGTTTTTGGTACTTGCCGAATGGGCAATAATAAGGAACAGTCCGTCGTCAATTCTTTTGGACAAAGTCATCGATGGAAAAATTTATTTATTGCAGATGCCAGCGTTTTTCCTAGTACCGGAGGCGGGGAATCACCTTCCTTAACCATCGAGGCATTAGCGATTAGAACAGCAGAAAAAATAAAAGAGTTACTGATTAAGCGAGTTTTATAAGTGATTTTGAGCACGGCATGATATGCAAGGAAGTGAGGCTTTAGCCTCGCATGAAATAGACGAGGCTAAAGCCTCACTTCCAAACTCAACAGCATTCGCTTCTCCCCATCAGGAGAGGACTTTGAGTAAAAACTTATACTGATCGAACATAATTGTTAATAAAATGGCCTGCTGTCTGTTTTGATTCTAAATAGCTTTCAAATAAACACATAACATCAGAAATTGAAATATAAGCAAATGCACCATAGCCTTTTCTTTTAAAAAAGGCTTCATGTAGGAGTTCTATAAAATAAATACGATCTTGAGTTAACTTCGTCATTCTATTCCCCTTTAATATCACTACCTTAAGAAGGATAGTTCAATTAATCTATTAAGACAAGTTTAAGAGGGGAAAAAATACTAGCAGAGCGTTATTTCGCTTATTTTATATTCCAATAATAACTATTTTCCTCCCGCATAGAGCTTATATTGAGCTGCTTGTTTTTTAACTCAACGGTTATTGCCCCCTTATCAGCCGTATTCATCCATGCCATATCTAACTTTTTATATCGTTCTATAACTTGCTGATGAGGAAATGAAAAACGATTTCTATAGCCAGCAGGAATTAACACCATTGAAGCTTTAACTTGCTGTAAAAAACCCTGCGATGAGGATGTTTTACTGCCATGGTGAGGAGCAATTAAAATATCACTTGGCAATTTGTCAGTTTCATTTTCCAGCAACCAGGATTCAGCCCCCTCCTCTATATCCCCGGTTAATAATATGCTTTTTTGTTTGGCTGTAACTTTTAATACACATGAATTATTATTTTCGCCATTTAAACTCGCTGGCTCAGGCGACAACATTTCAAATATCACCTCATCCCAAACCCAGCTCTGCCCTCTTTGGCAGGCCATAGGCTGATATTTTTCCAATGCCCCAGGCACACTAGTCATAATATTATCTACTGTAGATAGCTGTATAACTGACTCTGCACCGCCAATATGATCATTATCAGCATGACTGATTAATAAAACATCAATCTTCTGTATCCCTCTGTACTTTAAATAAGGAATAACAACCGAACGCCCCATATTGTACTTTTCTGAATATTTGGCACCTGTATCAAAAACCAGGCTATGGTTTGTGGTTTCTATTACCGCCGAAAGTCCCTGCCCTACATCTAGCAATGTGATCCTACTATCCCCTGAGTTAAGTTTCTCTGGCTTAATAAATAATAAGGGTAATAGCATTGCACCGCCCAGCCAGCGAGCTGGTATACCTCTGGGAGCCAATAATATAAACAAGCCGAGTACAGCCAGTGGCACCAAATAGAAAGGTTTCGATGTTGTTGTTACTGCTGCAAAAGGGAAGTCTGCCATTGCTGATAAAACAGTCAACAGCCATTGTATAATTTGATCGATCAATAAAAAAACAGGCTGCGCTAAACTATCTGAAACTAATATAAGCAATACCGCTAAAAAACATAAAGGCACCACCAGTAAACTGATGACTGGGACTGCAATAAAATTTGCCAGTGGCGCTATCAATGACACTTGCTGAAAATAAAACAGTAATAGCGGTGACAAGCCGAGTGCCGTAACACAATGGACTTTTGTGGCGGCTAACCAGTACCCCGTTTTACCTAAGCGCCCTGCCATACTATATGCAATCACAGTGACCGCTAAAAATGACAACCAAAAACCCGCTGATAATACGGCTAATGGATCGATGATCAATACTGCAAACATGGCAAGTGCCAAGGTGTTTATAATTGATGTATTACGTTGTAGAGTTATCGCCATCATCGCAATTATTAACATAATTAACGCCCGCTGGGTGGGTAATGAAAATCCAGCCAAAGCCGAATAAAACACAGCAACAAGCACTGCTGATAGAGCGGCTATCTTTTGTGGTGAGACAACAGATAGCATAATGGCTATTTTAAGCATTAAAAAGTAAGCTAAACCTGCAATCAATCCTATATGTAAGCCAGAAATTGCCAATAGATGTATGCTGCCTGTTTTTCTAAACACCTCCCATTGCTTTTCATTTACCTCATGTTTATCACCCAGTGTCAGTGCTTTTATAAGCCCCGTACTGCTACGCCCTGCTAACATAAAGGTTATTTTCTCAGCGATAGTCTGTCGTATAGCACTAAAACTTTGCCATGGAGAGGCTGTTGAGAGTAATTCTGCGGAAGGGGTGTTTCTGACGTAGCCAGTGGCTGCGATATTCTGGATAAATAACCAGCGCTCATAGTCAAAGCTGCCAGGATTAAGCCGGGCATGAGGCTTTTTTAACTTGACCGTCATCTGCCAAACTTGCCCTGCTTTTATTTTTCTCTCAGTGAAATACCAGCTTAATCTGATCTTAGCGGGCATTGGATCATCTGATTTTGTGATGATAAAATCAAAGCTTATTTTCCTGTCATCATAACGGGGAAGTCCAACCACCTGGCCCTGAATTTGTAGATGCTCCCCCTCCAAATGATCAGCCAAACTATCTGCCAGGCGAAAACTGGCAAAGTAACAGGCCCACAACAAACCAATAGTAAAAAACATCAGCCGCCAAAGGCGAAAAAAAACTGACAGCCCAGCTACTAATAACAAGACTATAAGCCAGTGAGTCTCAGGTAACGTTGAAAATTGCTGAACTAAAATAATACCTGCCACAAAGGCAAGAACTGAGAAAACCATCAAACGCTCAATTGATTAAAAAGCCGTTGCATGCAACGGCTCTACGACAGATATAGGTTTACTGTTGCTCTGCTTCATCTGGCTGGATACTATAGCTATCCACAAAAGCGCTTAAACCATCTTGCACCAAATCATAAGTACTCTCAATATTAGCGGCTATATCCCCTTGCAAAACATCGAGCCCGGTAAGAATATCTCTTGCTTCAGCAAAACCTTGATCTATTCCACCCGATATTATCTCCGCAAAGTTTTTTGCCGCCTCTTCATCACTCATCTCGGTATTTTGTTCTCGATATTGAGAAAAAAATGCGGTACTCATGGAAACAATTCGATCCGCTGTTGCCTCTGGACTCACATCCAGACCAGAATCATAAGATGCCTGAATAGCATTGTCGCCAAAATCAGCTTTCAAAACATCATTAATGCCCTCTATAGCTGCCTTATAAAGCAAGGCTAAGGGTTCATTCCCGGAATTAACACTGACCTCTAAATTAGACTGCACAATAGCACTGTTCAATTGATCTTTTATAGACCTGGCTGTTAATTCCGTTTGTTTTATCTCATTTTTCTTATGTGCGGCTTCAGAAACCTCCTGGCCTAAAGGTTTACCACTCTCCTTAGAGTAACTGGCTTTTATTTGTTTTACATTTTGAGAAAAATTGGATGTATTAGTAATATTTTTCATGGTATCCCCCTCAACAGGCTATAAACTAGTATAGCGGCTGATTCAATTAAAACTTAAATTA
>Ga0105349_10000084_pt1 | contig 32689 bp, 30 predicted proteins | sample EN1Hudseemescosm_FD_83661 | JGI IMG/M metagenome (GOLD analysis project Ga0105349, IMG submission 83661) | Methane-oxidizing microbial communities from mesocosms in the Hudson Canyon - EN1B Hudson Canyon | ecosystem: Environmental > Aquatic > Marine > Cold seeps | place: Hudson Canyon...
AACGCATCTGAAGCGAGAACTGATCCGGTGGCTTTTTCGCCTGCTTTACGGACGGCGATGTGGACAGCGTCGACTCTGCTGGGTTGCCCCGCGCCGACTCCAGTCACAGCATTATTTTGAGAGAGAAGAATGCCATTGGATTTCACGTGGGGGAGAACTCTCCAACCAAAGAGCAGATCTCGCCATTCTTCTTCCGTAGGAGTCCTGTCTGTGACGGTTTCGTAGTCGTCGACTCCACGGACAGATATATCCTTAGTCTGCAGAAGCATCGCTCCTGGAACGGCTCGGGCTTCGATAGGTACTCCACCATCATCCCCTAAGAATCCACCTTCGAGTATCCGGCAAGATTGACCCCATTTGGCACCCTCACGGATCGCTTCGATGCTGCCTTCCTCATAAGAGGGGGCATGAATCACTTCGAAAAAGTGATCTTTGGTACTGATCTTCTTCGCCAATTCAACACTTAAAGGACCCGATAAAGCCAGGATGCCGCCAAAGGCACTGACGGGATCTCCTGCGAGAGCGAGATCAAAAGCGGATTCGAGATGGGTACTTTCACTCGCTCCACATGGGAGGCAATGCTTGACGATAACAGCGGCGGAACCCTGGAGTCCTCGACAGCAATCGATGGCGGCAGAGGCGTCGAGGATGTTGTTGTAGGAGAGTTCCTTACCGCCGTGACAAATCGCTTCAGCGATAGAGAAACTGTCACCGTCATTCCGCTGGTACCAAGCGGCTTCTTGATGCGGGTTTTCGCCGTATCGCAAATCTCCGACTCGGTGCCATTGCTCTGTGACTGTTCCGGGGAAGGGTCCGTCCATTTGTTGACCGAACCAATTCGAAATCGATGCGTCATAGGCAGCGGTTCTCCGGAAAGCTTCTAAAGCCAGCTGATTCCGTGTTTCGGCACTCAGTTGACCGGTCGTTTCTTTCAACTCATGAATCAAAGCAGGGTAACTATCAGGGTCGACGACGACGGCGACATCGAGATGATTTTTAGCGGCGGCTCGTACCATGGCTGGACCACCGATGTCGATCTGCTCAATGGTGTCAGAGAAACTGGCTCCTGAAGCCGCAGTTCTCTCGAATGGGTATAGATTCACCACGAGTAGATCGATGGGCGGGATTCCATATTCATCGCAGGATTCGAGGTCACCCTTCACGGAGCGTCGCGCCAGAAGGCCACCATGAATACGGGGATGCAAAGTCTTGATACGACCATCCATCATCTCCGGGAACCCGGTCACATCTTCCACTGGGCGAACAGGAATCCCTGCTTCTCTCAGGGTTTTTGCCGTTCCGCCCGTGGAGAGGATCTCCACTCCCAGATGCACGAGTTCCTGACAGAAATCGACGACTCCAGATTTGTCACTGACGGTGACTAGAGCCCTACGAATCATCCGGGGATCGGTATTCTCAGGGGAGGAATTTTCAGTACTAGACATGTCGTGCAAACCCTTCATAGCTGTCATGATTCAGGAGTTATCCTGAGGTCTCTACTGCGAGGTGCCAAGAAACACGAATGGCAGGAATCGGAATTTTCGAAAATTCTTGCTGTTGATTCCGGACCAGACCTTGAGGTCGAGTCTCGCTGCTCGCACACTCGAAGGGGGATGTTAGCCCGGTTCCTGGTCATGGTCCAGCGAGCCGAGAGGAGTATCAGGATTGAAGATTCTCGAATGGTGGCCTGAACAGGGGCGAATCAGGGTTCGTTTTAAATACGATCCCTTACTTGTTGATCAGGTGAAACAGGTCGCAGGTCGTCGTTGGCACCGTGAAGACAAATATTGGTCAGTCCCCGTCTCTAGTGCCGGAGAAGCAGCACGAATACTTCTTCCTTTAGGTTTCGAAGCGGCACCCGAGGTGGAGAAACTCCTCAATGGCGAAGTCGAAGGGATCTCTGGACTCAGCGAGGAGTTTGCGGTCGTGAGGGAATCGGGACCTGATAGAGATCAGGAAACGGTGGCCTCTGGAGATCCTACCGACTGGTCGGTGTCTCGTCTGAATCAGGAAGTCCAATCGATTCTTCGGAAGGGGTTCCCGGAAACGGTGTGGCTCGTCGGAGAAATCATGGGAGTCGACCGCAGTCTGGGACGTGGATCTGGGGCGGCTCATCTCTATTTCCGGCTCGTGGAGAAAGACCCTGACGGAGAAGGGTCGCTCGCTGAGGTCTCTGCCGTTCTGTGGAACTTCAAGGCCGACCCCTCTTTCAAAGCTTTTCAATCGAATGACACCCCACTTGAAGATGGTCTAAAAATTCGCGTGAGGGTTCGTGTGGATCTCTACATGGCTCGCGGGCAGTTTCAGGCCGTCGTTGAAGAAATGGATCCTGACTACACGTTAGGCGAGTTGGCTCGACGCAGGGAACAGATATTGGCGGAGGTGAGACGTCTGGGGATCGAGCGGAATAACCTAAATATTCCGATGCCCATGATTCCGTTGAGAATAGGTGTAGTGACCAGTCAGGGAAGTGATGCGTGGAAAGACTTTCATGATGAGTTGAAATCTTCAGGCTATGCATTTCAGGTCAGTCTCCACAATGCGAGGGTTCAAGGATCACTGGCGGAGAAAGATCTTCTCAGAGCTTTCCAGTACTTTGCTGAAAGACACGATGAGTTTGATGCTGTCGTGGTGATCCGGGGTGGAGGATCAAAGACAGATTTGATGGCCTTTGACACCCTTGATCTCGCAAAGGCTGTCGCATTGCATCCCCTCAAGGTCTTCGTTGGAATCGGGCACCATGCTGACCGTTCTGTATTAGATGAGTTAGCGCATTCTGAAAAGACACCTACAGCTGTCGGACAGTTCCTCGTGAGTTGGGTCGATGACTCTTGGCAACAGATCCTTGAAAAAGCCAGACGTATTCATCGAAGTTCCATCGAGCGTATTGATCGAGAGAGACAGCGGAATGTGGATCGAGGACGCTTTTTGGTCTCAAGAGGACGCAGGGCTGTGGAGATCCGATCGGATGAGCAAGATCGTTCAAGAGTTCGTTGGCAACGACTGGGAACTCGAGCTCTGAAACAGGAGCGTAATGCGCTCGTACAAAGGGTTTTGTTGTGGAGAAGCAGAGCAGAAGGCCGGGTCTCTCGGGAGAAGAGTTTGCTTCGAATGAAACGAGAGCGATTACAGTCGTCTGCTCTCAGGGGTGTCGAGAGTCAGGGCGTGGCGCTGCGACTCAGGGCGGATCGCTTGAGCACCTTACCGAAAGATCGAATTGAGCGGGAAATGGAGCGCTGGCGCGCACGTTCGGGCAGGATTCGATCCTTAGATCCTGTCCACATCCTTGCCCGGGGCTTCGCATGGGTCAAAAATGCGGAGGGTCAGACGGTTCGCCGCACGGGAGAGGTCAAGGTGGGGGATACGATCGTTGTGAGGCTTCAGGACGGTTCTATAGATGCCCGAGTGGAGTGAAAACAGAGCAGGATTCCCGGATCTCTTCTTTAACGGACCTGTCAGACCTCCGATCAGAGCGATATATTGGCACTTTGGAGAAACGAGTCTTGTCGATCCGGCGTTGGCTGGCGGAGATTTTTTCGGATTTCTTGATAGATCGTTTCGTGACAGAAATGGAAACTGATGTCTGCGAAGAAAAACACAGAACCCGGTTACCGGGAAGCAACAGAAGAGATCGACGCTATCCTCAATAGAATAGAGGATTCTCGGGAGATCGATGTGGACGCCCTTGCCGATGATGTCGAGCGAGCCGCGGAACTGTTGCAGATCTGTGGAGATCGTTTGAAGAAAGCGGAACTTCGTGTTCAAGAGGTCGCTGAACGCCTTGTGAGTGAAGACGAGGCGAACGACCCAGATGCAGAGTCAGAGAATCCCTGATCCAGGACTTTAGAGAGAGGACCGACTCATGTCGCTCGTCGTCGTTGGCAGTGTTGCCTTTGATAGCATTCAAACCCCGGATGGCGCTCTAGAGAACGCCCTTGGGGGATCCGCAGTCCACTTTTCCATGGCCGCCTCATATTTCGGAGGCGTTCAATTGGTGGGAGTCGTCGGCGAAGATTTCCCTGTTGAGCATAAACAGTTGCTCACGGATCGTGGGATTTGCATCGATGGACTCGAAGTGGTGGAGGGCGGAAAGACTTTCCGCTGGTCAGGGAAATATTTTGACGACATGGATCGCAGGGAAACCCTCAGTGTCGATCTGAACGTCTTCGAAAATTTCAGGCCAGATCTGCCGGGCTCCTATAGGAATGCCCAGTATCTCTTCCTTGGGAATGGTGCGCCTGTGACTCAGGCGAGTGTGTTAGACCAGATGGGCTCTCGCCCATTTACGGTGGTCGACACGATGGATCTATGGATCGATATCGCCCGTCCAGACTTGGAGTCTCTTGTTTCCAATGTGGATGCATTGGTTCTCAACGACGAGGAATCCCAACAGCTTTCTGGAGAGAAGAATGTTGTTCTAGCAGGGCGCAAGATTCTCGCCATGGGCCCTCGTTACGTGATCACGAAGCGCGGGCAGCATGGAGCCATGATTTTTCATGCAGATGGTGAAGTGACTCTTCCTGCAATCCCACTCGAAAATGTAGTGGATCCCACGGGAGCTGGAGATTCTTTCGCAGGAGGAATGATGGGCTGCCTTCTTCGCAGTGATCGTACCGATTTGCAAGGGATCAAAGTGGCAGTCGCATGGGGAACAGTGACAGCATCATTCTGCTGCCAAGGATTTGGTGTTGAGGGATTGAAGAAAATCAGTCCTACTGATCTTCAGGAAAGGTTCGGGCAATACAGGAATATGCTCGAGTTGGATCCAGTGGAGATTCCGCAAATCACCTGATTCCATCCATTCAGTTCTCTTGAACAAATAAGCTCTGGATACGATCATGAATTCAGGCGAATGACGATGGTTACCCCGAGTCTAAAGAGGCTCATGAATCTGGAAGAGTGGCATCGATGCGCGTGAAAGAGATCCGGAAACAGTTTCTCGATTTCTTCGAGGCACGAGGGCATGAGCGCGTGGCTTCGAGTCCAGTGGTTCCTCACGATGATCCGACGCTGCTCTTTACCAATGCAGGAATGAATCAGTTCAAGAGTGTCTTCACAGGAGAAGATGTCCGGGAAACACCTAGGGCTTGCTCCTCTCAGAAGTGCATTCGTGCCGGTGGTAAGCACAACGACCTTGAAAACGTGGGGTATACCGCACGCCATCTCACCTTCTTTGAGATGCTGGGTAACTTTTCCTTTGGCGATTATTTCAAAAAGGAAGCCTGCACTTGGGCGTGGGAATTAATTACAGAAACATTTGGAATCGAAGCAGACAGACTGTGGATTTCAGTCTTTGAGGATGATGACGAAGCTCGCGAAATTTGGCGAGATCATGTTGGCGTCTCGCCTGACCGGATTGTCGGTCTCGGGGTCAAGGACAACTTCTGGTCGATGGGAGACACCGGGCCCTGTGGGCCTTGTTCAGAACTCCACGTCGATCGGGGCGAAAGCCGATCTTGCGGTCCAAATTGTGCTCTGGGCGTTTGCGACTGTGATCGCTGGATGGAGATTTGGAATCTGGTCTTCATGCAGTTTGAGCAACGCAGTCCTGGTGACCGCATTATTTTGCCCAAGCCGAGTATTGATACAGGAATGGGTCTCGAACGCATCACCATGATTCTTCAGGACAAAGACGATGTTTACGAGACGGATCTGATGTCCCGATTGATCGAGGGTATAGGGGAAGAGACAGGGGTTGTTCCGAGAAAAGGCCCCGAAGGTATTCCTCACAGGGTGATCGCAGATCATCTGAGAAGTCTCTCTTTTGCGATAGCAGACGGAGCATTTCCTTCCAATGAAGAACGTGGATATGTACTACGTCGGATTCTTCGCCGAGCGAGTCGGTACGGATACAAACTCGGAGTTGAGCGTCCTTTCCTATACAACTTAGTGCCCTTGCTGGCTGAAGAAATGGGAGATGCTTTTCCAGAACTGCGCAGCCGACAAGAATTGATCGTTAAGCTCATCGGTAAAGAAGAGGAACAATTCCTTAAGACTTTGAAAACGGGAATGACTCGCTTTGATGAAGAAGTCGAGCAGATGGGGACTTCAGGATCCCGGCTCTTTCCTGCCGGCGCTGCATTTTTTCTCCATGACTCTTGTGGCTTTCCCATCGATCTGACTGAGCAGATGGCTCGCGAGGTTGAGCTCGACCTTGATCGAGGCGGCTTCGAAGATTTGATGGAGCAGCAAAGAACGCGGAGTCGAATTGGGAACAAAATAGGAGTCGCCGTCAAAGGTGAAGATCTCGGGATGATTGAAGATCTCGGTGCGACTGACTTTGTCGGATACCACGGAGGTCGCGCAGAGGCTCAATTGTTGTCATGTACCTCTGAGGGTGACACAGGGGTCTTAGTGCTCGATAGAACTCCCTTCTACGCAGAATCCGGTGGCCAAGTCGGCGATACAGGTCTTCTGGAGTTCGAGGGACAAAAAATACCAGTTCTAGACTGCCAGAAAAATGCAGCGGGAACCTTTGTTCACAGTGTTGATCTTTCGGGTATTGACGTGGAAGCCCTTCAAAGAGGGGTCACCCTTCACGCAGAAGTCGATTTAGATCGGCGTCTTCATATTCAAAGAAACCATACGGCCACTCATTTGCTTCACGCTGCTTTACGCCAGGTGGTGGGTGACCATGTGCAACAAAAAGGATCTCAGGTTTCACCAGAAAGACTTCGCTTTGATATCAGTCATTACGAGAAAGTTTCTCCAGAGCAATTGGCCGAAGTAGAAGGCATTGTTCAGGGCTGGATTCTTCGCGATCAAGAGGTCGCTATACATTCGGATGTTCCCATCGACGCGGCGAAGGATCGTGGAGCGATGGCTCTCTTTGGAGAAAAGTATGGCGACCGAGTGAGGATGGTAGAGATCGGAGATTTCTCTGTTGAGCTTTGTGGTGGTATCCATTGCAATAATACAGGAGAGATTGGGCCGATGATGATCACGGGCGAGGGAAGTGTCTCTTCTGGAGTCAGAAGAATCGAAGCGCTCACCGGACTCGAAGGTGGTCGTCGAGTGCGGGAAGGTGAAGATCTGATCCAGGATCTCGCCCGAATCCTTCGAAGCTCCCGAGAGGAGCTGGGTGATCGCATCTCCAGTCTGATCAAAGAAAATAAAGAGCTCAAAGATGGAAAAGGATCAGCGGGTCCTGTCCGGGATTTGTTGGCCGATCTAGATGGCGGTCATGGAGATCGGATTTCTGCAGGTGAAGCAGAAGTCGTCAGGGCGTGCTGGAAAGATGCACCACAGGAACAGCTTCTCGTGGTGGCGGACGCATTGAAAAGACGCCAAGGAGCCCGTGGGTTCATTCTGGCTTCGGCAGGCTCAGACGGGGTGAAATTCGTCGTGGGCACTTCCGAGTCGGTCCCAAAAGGGCAAGTTCATTGCGGGAAAGTGGCCAAATTAGGCTCTGGAATCCTCGGTGGCGGCGGCGGCGGAAGGCCGGATATGGCTCAGGCGGGGGGTAAGGACCTCGATAAGCTCGATGAGGCCCTCGAAGCCATGGCTTCCGAACTGGTCAATGCTCTTTCAGGAATTGCTCAGTGACCTCGTCGGATGTTCTTGACCAATTTGCACCGCACTTTTAACATCAGGGCTTGATCGGGAATGAGCCCCGGGGAGAATCCCCTGTAGGTGGCTTTCCTTTTGAACCAAATGTAAAAAGCTGAGTGCTAAGCACCAGAGATCACGGAGCGAGACCGATGGCAGTCCCACAGCGTAAGACAAACCAAGCCCGTAAGCGTAAGCGCAGGGCACACGATGCCGTCAGGCCTATTCGTCACACAAAATGCACCCGTTGTAATTCACTCACGTTGCCACACAGTATTTGTGACGTTTGTGGAACCTATCGGGGCCGTGCACTTCTGGCAGTAGAAGACTTCTAAATCCCAGAGTGGGAGTGACATGCCTCTGATCGCAGTCGACGCCATGGGCGGCGATACAGTCCCCTCCGTTCCCGTTAAGGGAGCATTCCGCGCATTGCAAGAAAACTCTGATCTTCAAGTTGTCCTTGTGGGTCCTGAAGATCGGGTGATCCCTGAGATCGAATCTTGTGGTGGACTCTCCAACAGAATGCAGTTCGTGCATGCTCCTCAATGGGTGACCATGGATGAGTCTCCCGTAGAAGCATTGCGGGGCAAACCTGAATCGTCATTGAATGCCATCGTCAATATGCAGAAGGAAAGATCTGTTCAAGGAATCTTTTCTGCAGGAAATACAGGCGCATTTGTTGCGGCGTGTTCGATTCATCTTCGATTGCTTGAAGGAATCCGCCGCCCGGCGATCGCTTTGCCGATGCCTCGTGGAGAGTCACCTGTGATTCTTTGTGATGGAGGCGCAAATGTTGAGAGTCGTCCCCTTCACCTGCTTCACAATGCAGTGATGTCATCTACATTCCTAAAAAGTGTGTACGGCGTTCAGTCTCCAAGAGTGGGCCTCCTTAATGTCGGATCTGAACGAGACAAGGGCCACACTCTTGCCAAAGAAACTTATAGTCTTCTCTCTGATAGTGGACTGAACTTTCAGGGAAATGTCGAAGGCAACGATCTCTACAACACTTCTCTGGACGTCATCGTATGTGACGGATTTACAGGGAACGTGATTCTGAAATCCTCTGAGGGGCTCGCCAGCTTTATATTCTCGACCATCGCACGAGAGCTGACCCGAGAATCCTCCTCTGGCATCGATTTGGGTCCATTCAAGGAAATGATCGCCTCAGGTTTGCAGCGTATTGCCAGCCATTTCGATTACGCAGAGTATGGGGGAGCTCCACTGTTGGGGCCTCGTGGAGTTTGTACGATCGGGCATGGCAAGAGTGACGAGAAGGCTGTCTGCAATGCGATCGGTTGGACTCTCAAAATGATCGAATCCGGTATTGAAGAGGATTTGGTTCAGTCCGTTGCTGAAGTCACTTCGCGAATCGAATCTTGTAACCCTGATTCCGAGCAACAAGTCTGACATTCCCCGTTTCTCAAAGTCATCTTGGTTAAAGGCGAGGATCAATGAATCAACGTTTCAATTCAGAATCTTCTCGGGCCGTTCTGTTCCCGGGACAAGGAAGTCAGTTCGTGGGAATGGCACAAGATCTTGTCGAGAGTGAGACCCTCGCCAGGGATCTTTTTCAGACCGCAGGAGACTTGATGGGTTGCGACCTTGTGAGTCTCTGCAGCAACGGTCCGCAGGAAGCGCTCAATGCTACGGATATCAGCCAACCCGCCATCTTCGTCTCCTCAATGGCAGCCCTCGCTGTGATAGAAAACTCTGGAGGCGCAGCTTTGGTCGAATCGAGAGCAACCGCAGGGCTTTCTCTTGGCGAATATAGTGCTCTCGTCTACAGCGGCGCCCTGACCTTTGAAGACGCTTTGAAGGTAGTGGTCGCTAGAGGACGAGCGATGCAGGAAGCCTGTGACAAGACCGAGGGCACGATGGCTTCCATATTGGGTATTGACCTCAATACAGTCAGGGAAGCGGTAGAAGAAGCCTCTGGTGAAGGCATCGTGGCGGTCGCCAATGTTAATGCGACCACCCAAATCGTCATCAGTGGTGAAAAGGCGGCAGTCGAGCGAGCGGGAGAACTCGCTCAGGAAAAAGGCGCTCGTAGGGTGATTCCCCTAGAAGTTGCCGGAGCTTATCACTCGCCACTCATGTCTTCTGCCACGGAAACCCTCAGGCCTATACTGGCTGAGTTGAAGATCAATACTCCTGTTGTTCCCTTCTATGCAAATGTCTCTGGAGCGAGGGTCTCTGACCCAGAAGAGATACGAGCGGGTTTGATTCGCCAAGTGGAGTCTCCTGTTCTTTGGGAGCCAACACTTCAGAGTCTCGTCTCTGAAGGAATGTCAGAAGTATTAGAGCCGGGTCCTGGAAAAGTAGTGGCGGGATTGGTTCGACAGGTCGACCGTGGAATCCCTACGAGATCTGTATTGGGCAAGGAAAGTATTGAGCAACTGCTGGAAGGAACCGTGTCATGATGGATTTCAAGGATAGAACAGTCATCGTCACTGGTGGAACTCGCGGTATAGGTAAAGCGGTTGCCAAAGCCTTTGCGGGTGCAGGTGCCGTAGTTGTGATTACTGGGCGCAATGAAGAGCAGGCTAAAAAAGTGGCCAGCGAGTTGGATGGAAATGTCCATGGACTCGCATTAGATATTTCTAATCCGGCCAGTGTCAGCGAGTTTTTCCCAGCAGCTATAGAGCTTCTTGGAGGCATCGATATTCTCGTTGCGAACGCCGGTATCACTCGAGATAAATTGGTGATGGCCACTCGAGATGAGGATTGGGATGATGTGATCTCCACGAATCTTCGTGGAACATTTTTATGTGCCCGCGAAGTGATTCGCCCCATGATAAAAAAGAGATCTGGTCGAATTATCGCCATCACGAGCGTCATTGGCCTGACGGGAAATCCCGGTCAAGGGAACTACGCGGCGAGCAAAGCGGGAGTCATCGGGTTCGTCAAATCCTTAGCCCAAGAGGTGGCCAGCCGAAATATCACCGTAAATGCGGTCGCTCCCGGAATGATTGCCACAGATATGTCAGCAGATATCTCGGATCAAGCCAAGGAGGCGATCGAGGGGAGAATTCCTGCCCGAAGATCCGGAACTCCTGATGAGGTGGCGGCTTCCGTACTCTTCCTGGCCAGCGATTCAGCCTCATATATCACTGGAGAGACCCTGAGAGTAGATGGTGGATTAGCCTGTTAGATGTAATTCTGACTGGACGAATTCTTGCTGTTGCATAGAATCTAAACCCGGAATGGTTGCTGTTGCTCCCATTTCGTTGACCCGGAGTGGGGCTTTTCCCATTTTACTCGGGGTTGTCGCTGAACTGAGTCACTACTGCAAATCCCCTCTTCAACCAATAGGGGGCGAGAGAAGGAGGTACTGATGAGCGTCGGAGATCAAGTCAAAGACATTATCGCCGAAGAACTCGGTATGGACCGCGAAAAGGTAAAGGATGAGGCCGTATTGCAAACCGATTTGGGTGCAGACAGTCTCGACATTGTGGAACTTGTCATGAAGCTTGAAGATAGCTTTTCGATGAAGATTCCGGATGAGGAAGCAGAAACCCTTAAGACTGTGGGAGATGCGATATCCTACATCGAGAAAAACTCGAATCAGGTTTAGTCGCTCCATCGGAGGTATATCCAGATGAGCAAGAGAAGAGTTGTTATTACAGGAATTGGCGTGGTCTCTCCCATTGGGAATGACCTCGCTACTTTCTGGAATGGGATCCTTGAAGGCCGCAACGGCGTCGGGTTGATATCACAGTTTGACCCCGAGGGTTTTCGAACTCGTTTCGCGATGGAGGTGAAGGACTTTGATCCTTCGTCTCGTGTCGACAGAAAGACTACGCGTCTACTCGATAAGTTTTCTCTCTACGCGCTTTATGCCGCGGGGGAAGCTGTCGAGGATAGTGGCTTGGATCCTTCTAAAGCGCCCGATCGGTACGGTGTGATCACCGGCTCCGGAATCGGAGGCATCCTTGAGATGGAGCAGCAGGCAAATATTCTAAGGGAGAGAGGCCCTAGTAGGGTGTCTCCCTTCTTCATTCCGAAGATGATCATCAATGCTGCAGCCGGACAGATTGCTATTGCCCACGGATTCAAAGGGATGAATTTTGCTACCGTGTCTGCATGTGCTTCTAGTCAGCACGCTCTCGGTATCGCTCTTGACATGATTCGAGCCGATCGTTGTGACGCAATCCTCGCAGGGGGAAGCGAAGCTTCGGTGACACCCGTGAGTATTGCTGGTTTCTGTGCATTGAAAGCCATGTCGACTCGTAATGACGAATACCAGACTGCGATGAGGCCATTTCAGGCCAGTCGTGATGGTTTTGTCATGGGCGAGGGGGGCTGCATGTTCATGTTTGAAGAACTCGAACATGCGCGTAAGCGCGGAGCGGAAATATACTGCGAAGTTCTCGGTTTTGGAGCTACGGATGATGCTTTCCACATGACTGCTCCCGATCCGGAAGCAGCCATGGCTCAAGAAGCGATGCGGTTGGCTTTGGTCGATGGCGGACGCAATACTGATGAAGTGAACTACATCAATGCTCATGGAACTTCGACTCCTTTGAATGATGTGATGGAACAGCACGCCGTGCGTAAGCTGTTGGGAGCAAATTCAGATAAGGTGATGATGAGCTCGACGAAATCCCAGGTGGGTCACCTTCTGGGAGCTTCGGGTGCTGTTGAGTTGGCGGCTGTTGCTGTTGGTATCAAAGAGGGAGTTGTTCCCGCCACCATCAATCAAATCGACCCAGACCCGGAATGTCCTCTGGATACGGTTCCGAATGAACCCAGAGAAGCTCAGATCGAAGTTGCACTATCCAACTCGTTTGGGTTCGGAGGCCATGATGCTTGCCTTTGTGTCGGTCGTTTTAAAGACTGATACCCCACTCGACTTCTATTGAAAAATCTTCGAAAGGTTTTTACATGACAACACAATCCGGTCCCGTCTTGATTTCAGATCCATTGCCTGAAGCCACTGCCGAAATTTTGAAAAGTGCTGGCCTCGAAGTCATCGTGGGTGCGGATCAGGTCGACAGTAGTCTTCCTGAAATATCCGGCTGGATATTGCGATCCGGTACTCAAATCACGCGTGAGTTGTTGGAGAAAGCTCCGAACTTGAAGTGCATATGCCGTGCGGGCGCAGGCGTCGATAACATCGATTGTGATGCGGCCGCTGAAATGGGTGTTCAGGTGATGAATACTCCGGCAGCAAACTCGAATGCTGCTGCGGAGCATGCCGTGGGGTTGCTCTTTGCAGTCGCTCGCAATGTGGGTCAGGGCCATCTCGGGATGAGCCAGGGTGGCTGGGATCGCAAGCAACTCGTGGGCGTTGAACTTGAAGGAAAGACGCTCGTTGTGGTTGGTATGGGCAAGATTGGACAGCGAGTCTGTCGCAAGGCCAGTGGAGTCGGCATGACAGTTATTGGCTGTGACCCTTTTGTTGAAGCAGAAGTGTGTCAGGAAAATGGAGCAACCCTCGCTCCTTTGGAGGATGCGCTTTCACAGGCAGACTTCATTTCTCTGCATCCGCCACTGAACGATCATACTCGTGGAATGGTGAATGAAGAATTTCTGAACCAATGCAAGCCGGGTGTTCGAATCGTCAATGTGAGTCGTGGACCCGTGATTGATTCCGCAGCACTGCTGAAAGCTCTCGATAATGGCCAAGTTGCCGGTGCTGGACTCGATGTATTCGTGGAGGAACCGCCGGCTGTTGACGACCCTCTCCGGTCGCACCCTGGCATTCTGTGCACGCCACACTTGGGAGCGTCGACTGTAGAAGCTCAGGACAATGTCGGGCTTCAGTCAGCTTGTCAAGTCGCCGCATTCCTTCTTGAGGGTCAGGTTCAGCATCCTGTGAACGAGCCCAAGAGTTAGATCTTTGGTTCGGCGCTGATTTCTGAATTTTTTATGAATCCTGATCACTCCCAGGCGTAGAGGTTTCTTCTCTTCTGGGAGGAAGGTCGTGTTGGAAATCTATAGGATAGAGTGAGTCTATTCGCTTGAGCACCTTTTCGGCGTCTTCATTCCGTCGTTGCCGATGACTCATGATGAAGAGTTGAGCTCGCAAGGTATGTTCATGTGCTGATCCCCGGTCAAGAATCTCGTCCAATACGTGGCAGTGATAGAGTGCTCGCGTATTTTCATTGCAAGCGAGTGAAAGCTCTAACGCTTTCAGGTGAAGGATGGGGTCGAGAGGGGTCGCGGCGAACTGCCGCTCTATTTTTTCCAGTTTTCTCAAACAGGATTCCGGGCGTCTATTGTTGAGACGTGTTCTCCACCGCCAAAGCCATGGACTCCTGTCTCTGCTCATTCGTGAATCGGGATTGTTCAAGCGCCGAAATGCCGGCCACATGAACATCAATGTCCCCAGTGAGAAGAGACCGAAAATCGGTAATGGCGGACGGAGGCGGAACAGGATCAGGCAAAGAACCGCAAATGTAGCAATGAGTCCGCTCAGGATTAATGAGCGTGAGTTTTTTTTGCGAGCCAGTTCCGGGTCGTAGTCGAGAGCCATCAAGACAAGCATTCCCACCATGGAACATACCAAGGAAGCGGTCAGAGCCAGGCCCACAGATGGCAACATCATTCCTCCAGAGAATAGTCGTTGCTAGTAGAGTCAGTGTGAAAGGGGGTCGAACCCAAACTTATATCGAAAATAAAAGCCAAGTTTCGAGTTAGAATCCCCAACACTGACGAAAGACGGGATTCGATCTCCTGCACCAATATAGATTTATTCTATCGTTGCAGGGGACATATTTCACGATTCAAACAAAGTTCTTTTCCCATGAAGGCCCTTTGTCGATCACCCGCGAGATGGACTCATATCCTCAGCGCTTTCTTCTTTTAACTTTTCTTGTTCACCGAGGCGGCAAGCTTCGATCGCAGAGAGAGTCTCGGCGGTCACTTCCGGTGTGGGGTATTCCCCATCAAAACAAGCGGCGCAGTAGTGAAGTTCGGATCCGGCATCCTTCAGCGCTTTTCTTAGAGAACTGATGGGTTGATAGATCATGGCGTCAGCACCGATGGCTTCAGCGATCTGCTCTTCGGATTTTTCACGAGCGATCAATTCTGCACGAGTCGACATGTCGACTCCATATACGCAGGGAAATTGGACCGGGGGCGAACACGACGCGAAGAAGACCTTACGAGCACCGGCTGCTCTCGCTAAGTCCACGATCTGACGAGATGTGGTTCCTCTGACGACACTATCGTCCACGAGTAGAACGTCTTTCCCCTCGAATTCGCTACGAATGGAATTCAACTTGCGGCGAACACCCGAGGTTCGGTCTCCTTGCCCAGCCATGATGAAAGTTCTTCCGATGTATCTATTCTTAACCAGTCCTTCTCGATATTCGACGCCGATATGTTGAGCCATCGTACTCGCTGAGGTACAGGCACTGTCGGGGACAGGAATGACGACATCTGCCTTCAGGCCTCTTTCGTTCCAGCGATTTGCGAGCTGTTTTCCTAGATTTCGTCGCGCTTCGTAGACACTGACATCATCGATGATGCTGTCGGGGCGAGCGAAATAGACATGTTCGAAAATGCAAGGATTATGGGCTCTCTGAACGAGTTGTTTTCGTATCGGATCTTTTCCGGGAATGAAGATGACGGCTTCACCCGCTTTGATCATTTCAACATTTTTATATCCCAGAATCTCTAGAGGTATGTTTTCAGATGAACACGCCCATGACAAAGTACCGTCAGAGTTTTCTCTTGAGCCCATCACCATTGGACGAATGCCATTGGGGTCTCTGAAGGCAACCATCCCGAATTGTGAGATCAATGTTGCTACAGAGTAGGCACCATGAACTCTTTCAAGAACCTTTTTCAGTGCGGCAAAAACTGATTCTGAATCAGGTTGAAGGTCTCCGATTTCCGAGAGTTCAACGGCAAGAGTGAAGAGGATCAATTCTACATCGCAGCTGGAATGAAGAATGGTTCTCTTCTGACTCGAAAGCCAATTTTTGACTTCTTCACCGTTCGTGACATTGCCATTGTGAGCCATAGCGATGCCGTAAGGATAATTGACAACAAAGGGTTGTGCGTCTTCAGTGGTGGATCCACCAAAAGTGGGGTAGCGCACTTGTCCGATGCCCGACGATCCCGTGAGTCGCTCCATATTTTTGAGACGGAAGACATCCCGAACGAGCCCGTTTCCTTTTTTCAGATGGAATCGATCGTCATGAGTCACGATACCGGCGGCATCTTGTCCACGATGCTGCAGGCTAATCAGAGCTTCATAGATCTCGTGACACGCCGAATTCTCACTACCGACGACGCCAAAAAAACCACACATGGGGACTCCCGTCTCTCTTTAATTTGAGGCCCAAATTAGCCTCGAGAGCAAGCCAGAAGGATATCTTGCCTCTGGCAGGCTGACGAGTGACCAGTGCCAGTTGGCGCGATTTTGTTTTAGATGTCAGTCTTCTCTGAAGCCGGGGTGACCCGGAAGCCGGGGATTCGCTCCCCGTGCATGATGAGAATCTTGAGTTCAGACAGCCGGATTTTCGTTGTTTTGGTGTGCTGGAAGAGGAATAACGCCGGCTGTCTGATTTTTCTCGTCTCGCTGAGAGGTCTCTTTCTGACTCCTCTCTCCCTTCAAATCGCCATCCCTGGCGGAGTCCCGGAAAAACCGTGGTGTGGTTAAATCCGGAACTCCGCCTCCCTTTTTTCTCATAAAGTGCCCCTGAAGACCTATTGAAGGTCATCCCCTTATTTTGGGGTCTTGGGAACCCTGTGCTGGACTGCTACGTTTTGTAGCAGTCTACTTGGCTCAGAATGAATTGACGCATCGTCACCGTATTCGGGGTCGATTCTGGAGATCTCTTGAGTTGAGCGACCTCTAGGCTTGGCAGAAGTGGGGAAATGGGAAATATGAGTCCGGATAACATTTCAGCAGAAGAGAATCGGGACCCGGATAGCCAGATGAGCACTTTGGATGCATACCGATTGCTCTACCAGGTGATTCCGCAATTGATTCACCAACTGAAGAATCATCTGACGGTCGTTCAGAATGCCCATTTCACAATGAAGAAAGCCCTAGATATGGGGCAGCATGACCGGTTGGAACGGAGCAGTGAACTGGGGATTCTTGGAGTTCAGAGGGCCGAAATGGTGATCAAGACCATCAGCTTACTCGAGTCCATGGATACTCAGAGCATCCTTTCGCACTACCAGAAACGTTATTCGAACTCTGAAGTCGAAATTGAGTATCCCCATCAGAATCCCATCATTGATCGTTTTTTGGCTCCCTTGGTCTGCAGTTTGGAATATTTGAGACCCCGCATGATCAAAGGTTCACTCATCGTCATTTCTGTGAACGAGTCGGGAATCGTAATTGAGCAACATGTCGAAGGTGAGGTGGTTGCCCCTCCGGAGCTCAATGATCTCATGTCAAAATTCTATCGGTTTATTCCCACGGATAAGGGCTGGGGAATAGAAAATTGTGGGGAGTGAATAAATGAGCAACTCTCAAAAAAAGAAGTGCGTCCTTTTGGTGGATGACAATTTGGATCTTCTCGTGACAACCCAAGAGGTGCTTGAAGATCCGGAGTTCAATTACAAAGTGATCACTCTGAGTAATTCGACAAAGATTCGTGAAGTATTGGAAGAAAATCAGGACGCCATCGATGTAGTTGTGACTGATCTTCAAATGCCTATGAAATCTGGTGAAGAAGTTCTCGATGAAGTCTCTGATTTCGACGTCAACTTGCCAGTGATTGTCTTTACCGGTGAAGGAAATAAGCAGAAAAATCATTTGATTGCAGCCGGTGCGAAAGGGTTTGTTGATAAAGCCGATAGTGTTCACATCGCTCTACCCAATGCGATAGAGATCGCCTTGAGTAGTAAACGAAAGGTGAAAGGTCGCGGAAGGAAGTTCATCTATCGAGACGAGAAGATGAAGGAAGTCCTTGATATGGTCACCAAGCTTGCGGCTGTCCCTTCGCCCGTCTTGATTGAGGGAGAACCTGGAACCGGAAAAGAACTGATCGCATACAAGGTTCATAATCAGCGGCTAAAGCACCTTCGGCGTGCCGGTGATCAAGTTTCTGAAAAAATGCACCCTTACGTGGCTGTGAACTGTGGCGCTCTCAGTAAAACCCTATTGGAGAGTCAACTCTTCGGACATAAAAAAGGGGCGTTCACCGGGTCAGTGGCAGATCAAGATGGAGTCTTTGTCGCAGCGAAGCGAGGGACTCTCTTTCTCGATGAGATCACAGAACTCGATCTGGATCTTCAAGTTAAATTGTTGAGAGCTCTCCAAGAAAGGGAAGTGACTCCCGTAGGAGCGACGAAGGCGATTCCCGTTCATGCACGAGTTGTGACTGCGACAAATCGTCCCATTCAACAGTTGGTCAATGAAGGAAAGTTCAGGGCGGACCTGTACTACCGGATCAATGTCGTCAGTCTTAAAGTTCCCCCATTGAGGGACAGGATTGGGGATATCCAGCCTATGGCGGAGGCTTTCCTTCGAGACTTCGCTGAGGAATACAATTGTGAACCGCGCAAATTGACGGAACCCGCTCGTGTGGCACTGGAATCATATCAGTGGCCTGGGAATGTGCGTGAACTGCATAACTGCATCGAGAGATCTTTTGCCCTCGGTGGGAATGCTTCAGAGATCAGGGTTGAAGATTTTCCTCCCGAGATCTCACTGAGATTTGCTTCAGATCATTCTTCGGACGACGCTGAACTTTTGAGCTCGTTTCAGGAGGCGACGCAGAGGACGACAGAAGCTCTCGTGGAAGGCCGTTCACTGACAGCGACAGCCTCACACTTCAAGACCTATGACGAACTGGTGGCGGAGCATATTCGGGAGGCATTAGATCGATCCCGCGGAGTCAAAAGTCGTGCGGCTACGATGTTGTCGATTGATCGCAATCGTCTCTACCGGTTGATCGAGAAGTATCAAATTTCGACTTGAATCCGAACTCCCTTCCTTTTGAGAAGGGGAGCTGCTTGATAATGAAACAGTGTGTTCTTTTAAGGCAGGATTCTAAGTATGAGTGATATCAGTGCTTACGAATTCTGTGCCCTAAATTATGTCAATGGGCTCTCTCCTACAGGTCGTTCAGTTTCCGTCATCGGACGAATTTCGCTCATACACACTGTTTTCGAATTGGCACACCCCTTGCCATAGCAACTGGGGGGGGCTTTTTTGAAAAGCGGCCCTCGTTGAGGGCAGGTTATCGATCTCCGGCCATTCTAGGCGGGCTGAGCTCGGAATCGGTGACCTCCCACTTTTGAACATTGGCCAGGTAGCGAGGATCGATGATGTTTGTGGGTTCATAGAACGGCTGATGCTGGACACCGGGCGGGCTCGTCTGCGTCAGTTTTTTTTCGTTCTTCCCCATCATTCGAAACCTCGGACAACTCTTTAAAAAGTTGATCTGGTGCGTGGGGGGATAGAGGTGAGCAGGGATCTTTTTCGGGCCAGACTCATCCTTCCCCCGACATCTTTCCTCTCTATTTCATATGCGTCTCTGTCCTTCTGCAGATCTATTCCATGTGCAGATCCAGCTATCGTTTTGCCTTTGGGGTTTCATTTCTTTCCTCAATAGCGCTCCAGGTTCGGAAACAATTCCCGACTTTGTAAGTTCGGCTTCGATGTTACCTATTATTACCGAATCAGTTTTTTATGTTGAAATCGTGCGGTAAACGAAGGTTCTCGGAGTTTTGGAGAGATTGGAAAGTGACAGAGAACTACCGCAAGTGACATGCCTGTAAATGCTAACAAAAGATCTTTGTTAGTCGTTTAGTGATCTTATAATCGGAGTAGATTTGAGGTCGAGGAAGGCGCTGCTCTTGTGCCTTTCTGCGAAAAGAGGAAATAGTCCATGCTCCCAAGCATTTCGTCACTTCTGAGAAACCTACTCCCCATCATTCTGGTTCTCCAGGGTGTTCTCGTGTTGGAGGCTCAATCGCCTTCACTTCGAGTTGAGGACGTCAGCGTATATCCCGGACAAAGTGGCGTGACAACTCCTATCTATGGTCTCTCGAGTGATCCCGTCAGTGGATTTCAGATCGCTGTTTCTGTGGACCCTGATCGTATTCTTCTCAGTGGCTTCGACCTTGAAGGTGGAGTCCTAGGAGCGATCAATGTGGATTTCACAGATTCTTTCGTCGATATCGTCGAAGGAGAGGCGGGGCTCGTCGTGATCATCGACAGTGAGGCTCCTTTTGATACTTCCCTACCGATTTCCACAGAGACCCATTTGGTATCGTTGGCATTTGATGCCGCGGATTGGTTGATCCCTTCCAATCAGGAGTTGATATCTCTCGAGAATACTGTGGGAACAGCGGCATTACCCAGCACGATTCTTGTCGAAGGCACTGAAGTGACTACGACTCTCGAGAATGGCCTATTGAGTGTGATTGAGCAGAACGTATTGATCGCAGAGTCCACGACTGGAGTCGCACAGTTGGGGGATACGGATCATGAGATTTCGATCCGAGGATATAACTCGGAAGACTTGCAGGGATTCTCAATATCACTCGTATACGATCCACTCGTTTGGGAATACTCACACGTTTCCATAGAGGGCACGATCACCGAAACAGCAGGGGCTGAGTTTGTCGAAGAGTTTTCCAATGACGCCGAAGGGAATGTCGTCCTCGGTGTTCTTTTGGATATTCTCCCTCCATATTCTGGGCAGGTCATTCCTGCGACAGGAATCGAATTGGAGTTGGCCCGTTTTTACTTCGATGTTCAGCCGGACCTGGTTGAATCAACGATCAGCATCATCGAGTTTTCTCCCTCAGTCGGTTCTCCTACTGTCGACAATGTCTTCGTGATCGATAACCAGTCGATACAGCCGTTGAAGGTGGATGCCGTGATAGAGGTTGAAGCTGTGAACATCTTCCTAAGGGGAGATGCGGACGGTGACTTCTATCTCGACTTGTCAGATGTGATCAACAATCTCGTCTTCATGACGGGGACTTGTCCTGAGTGCCCTGATCCCACTTGCCTCAAAGCATTGGATGTCAATGACAACGGAATGATTGACCTCGCAGACGGTATTCAACTGGTCAACTACCTCTATATCTTCGGCCCTCCACCTGCGGCTCCCTTCCCCGAGCCGGGTTCCGATCCGACACCGGACTCCCTGACCTGCCAGCGCTAATCGAAAGAGATTTCGACGGGCGGACGATCTCGAAACAACATCGTATTCTTCTCCGGGGCCATTGCAGTCTTGGAGGTACCTTGAACGAAGAGATCCGAATCACCGAGGCCGTCACCTCTATCCACGATCGTGCATATCTCACCATCATTAATGGACCTCGAAAGGGCGCTGTCTTTCCCCTCGCTGGAGAGCCTGTAGTTCTTGGTTCAGATGCGGAGATCTCCATTTCCCTTCCCGGATCCAAGGTGGCATGCCGACATGCAGGAATCCGCCTTCTTGAAGGAGTATGGGAAATCCAAGATCTGAGTGGGTCGAAAGTGTTCGTGAACGATATTCCAACTACGCACAGAACTTTGGGTGGGGGAGAAATCTTTCGTCTGGGAGAGCACGAGTTACATTTTTCATTTGAGCCTCCTACTTCTATGAAAACAGTCGAACCTGCCGATCGAATTGTGATGGCTATCGATCTTGAGCGAGGTGAGAGCAATGATCAGATACAGCACCTCAATATTATTTCGGGCCCTGGATTTCTAATAGGGCGATCTCCTGATAACGATCTGTCGATCAAAGATCCGAGAGCCAGTCGTAGGCACTGTCGTATCGAAGTCGTTGAGGGAGAGGTCATGATTACTGATTTGGGATCTTTGAATGGGACGCATCTGGATGGGAATCTGATCCAACAGGCGATATTACGTCCCGGGGATTTGATCGCTGTCGGGAAGACGACCCTCAGGTGCCGTCGTACATAGATCTGTCTTTACGGGCGTGGATGAAACTTACTGTGAGTATCGAGAAGCTTCTTTCGTTCCACGTGAGTATAGATCTCTGTTGAGCTGACACTTGAATGCCCCAGTAATTCTTGAATAGCAAATAGCTCTGCATTGTTTGCCAATAAGTGTGTCGCATAGGAGTGCCGCAGCATATGAGGATGTACGGGTAAATGGAGTCCTGCGTGGAGCGCTGATTTTTTAAGAATCTCATAAACACTTCTGCGGTTCACCGGGAGCCCTCTGATAGAGAGGAAGACTCTGTCATCCTTTGCGGGGACGACGGGCCGCTCATGTTCCTGATACTTGCTGACTGCGAGAGAAGCTCTATCTCCGACAGGAATGATGCGTTCTTTAGATCCCTTACCGATGCATCTCAAAAACCCTTCTCTCAGGAACAAGTCTCCTGGCCTTAAGCCGCAAAGTTCAGAGACACGCATTCCTGTACTGTAAAGTAACTCAACGATAGCTCTATCCCGGAGTGGACAGCGCGCAGATCGATCAGGATCCCCCGCCGCAGTAATGAGATTTTCGACCTGCTCTAGGGACAAGGTATGGGGCAGTTTTTTGTCTTTGCGAGGGAGTTGAATCAGATCGGTCGGGTTATCTTCGAGACGATTGTCTTTGACAAGGAATCTGTAGAACCCACGAATGGCGACCAGTTTTCGTTGCCGGCTATGCGCGCTGATCTCTTGATCGGAGAGAGCCTTAAGAAATTGCTGGAGGTGCTCGCGTTGAATTCCTGAAGGAAAATCCAGGCCTGTTTTCTGACTGAAATTGAAAAGTTCGAGGAGATCCCGTGTGTAGGCAGAGAGGGTATTATCTGCCAGACCTTTTTCAACACGGAGATAATCTATCCACAGAGTCAGGCTCGGAGGGAGATCTTTGGAATGAGGTCCTCCAGAACCAATTCCATTGGTCCCTTGCGAGGGGATTCGACGCTTCATAGAATCGGGCCGCTCTCAGGTATCTCTGGGAAGGGTCCTGTTTCAGGTTTTTCGACCCCTTGGGGTGGAATAGACATGATCCCGAATCCCTCCCGGGTGCGTGGGCAGACCACCGTAGGGTAGCGAATTTTGCGAATTCAGGCCAGTTTTCCTTGAAGAAGGGCCAGAATTTGAATCTTTGAGCAGAATTTATCAGGAGTGTCATGGTTTCCGAGGTGAGACGACTGCAAACTCTTCGGAACATTTGGTGGGAAAGCGAAGTTCGAATGACTTTTGCAATCCGGATGACTTGGCTATCGAGATCTTAAAATTGACCAGAACTGATTACAGTTCTTTCGGGGAGAAGTATGGCGAAGAAAAAATACCTAAAGCGTGAACTGGACTCCTTCAAGAAGACCCTCCTTCAACACAGAGCTGTTGTTACAGGCAACATGAGTACTCTGGAAGGAGAAGGTCGCGGCTCCAGTGGAGATGAAGGCGATCTGAGTTCAGAGAACTTTGAGATCGAATTGACTCTGACAGCAATGCAGAGTGAGACGAACTTGATCCAAGAGATCGATGAAGCTCTGCAGAGGATTGAGGACGGGATTTACGGTGTCTGCGAAGATACCGGCGATTTGATTCCTGAACCACGCCTGCAGGCGATCCCGTGGACCCGGCTTTGCGTCGAGGCACAGGCCCGCAGGGAGAGATCCTGATCCAGGAGGCCCATTGAAGAGAGAGTCCGTGGAGAGCGCTTCAGTTGAGTTGTCAGTAAGGATTCCGTCTCCTGGTGGTGACCTGATGTTGTCTCATCCTGTGTTACCCGCTTCGGGTACTTTTGGATACGGCGAAGAGTTTGAACCATTTCTTCCTCCGGGTACCTTCAGTGCCATCGTTCCGAAGTCTATCTCTGTGGAGTCACGGCCGGGAAATCCACCTCCGCGAGCCATCGAAACTCCTTCTGGATTATTGAATTCCATTGGCTTGCAAAACCCAGGTCTCGATCTTTTTGTTTCCGACTATTTACCGCGACTGCAGAGATATGGTGTTCCCATCCTCGTCAACGTGGTTGGTAAAAATATCGAAGACTACTGCACTGTCGTGGAGGCTCTAGAGGGACAAGAACTGATTCGGGGATATGAACTGAATGTCTCTTGTCCCAATGTGAAAGAAGGTCTCAGATTTGGTCTCGACCCCGAGGCCACTGCAGCCTTGATTTCCGCTGTCCGAGAAAAGACTTCCGGAGTCTTGATGGCGAAACTCACTCCAAATGTGACGGATATCGCAGAGCATGCCGTAGCCGCTCAATCAGCGGGGGCGGATGCGATCTCCCTGATCAATACCGTTCGGGCCATGTCTGTGGATTGGCGTCAAGGTCGCTCACGGATTGGTACCGATACCGGAGGACTCTCCGGGCCTGCTATCCGTCCCATAGCCCTCAGAATGGCCTGGGAAGCGTGTCAGGCCGTCGATATCCCCGTCTGTGCGATTGGTGGCATATCTTCCGCTGAGCATATCCTCGAGTTTGTCAGCGTGGGGGCCTCCATGGTTCAGGTCGGAACCCATCTCTATCGCGAGCCGACGTGTTTGCCTGAAATTCTTCGTGAATTACAGGAATTGCTCGCCAAGGAGGGCATCTGCCACCTCGACGAACTCCGCGGAACCTTCGGGGGTCTCTCGGATCGGTTGCCGGAAAGATCCCGTCCAGTACCCTAAGAACTGAATCTAATAAGGCCGAATTCAGAAGGGCTGAAAAATGGGTCTCTTCGACGGTATTCGGGGGATTGTTGAAAAGTTCGTTCCTTCACGGAACGACAAGATACTGCGAGGGGTTGTTCCTCTCGTGGACAAGATCAATGAATTGGAGCCTCAGTTTGAAGGGCTCAGTCAGCATGATCTGCTCTCTCTCACCGATCAGTTTCGTTCACGTCTAGAATCCGGTGAATCTCTCGAGGATCTTCTCCCCGAAGCCTACGCCGCTGTCAGGGAATCTTCCCGAAGGAATCTGAAGACGGGCACGGGTGTCTCTATGAGACACTACGACGTCCAATTGATTGGTGGCATTGTTCTCAATCATGGTGGCATCGCAGAGATGAGAACAGGTGAGGGAAAGACCCTTGTGGCGACCCTGCCTGCATATCTCAATGCGCTTCCGGCCAAGGGCGTTCATGTGGTGACAGTGAACGATTACCTCGCGAAGAGGGACTCCGATTGGATGAGACCGGTTTTCCAAGCTTTAGGGATGACGGTGGGTGCGATTCAGTCGAACATGCAAAGCCAAGAACGGCTTGAGCAATATGGCTGCGATGTGACCTACGGAACCAACAATGAGTTTGGCTTCGATTATCTTCGGGACAACATGAAGACTCGACCAGAGGACCAATGCCAGAAGCATCGGGCCTTTGCCATCATCGACGAAGTCGACTCTATATTGATCGATGAAGCTCGAACTCCTCTGATCATTTCGGGTCCTGCAGAAAAGTCTACGGACGTTTACTACAACGCAGATCGCGCGGTCCGAAAATTAGTTCGTGATCGCCATTTTGAAGTTAAAGAAAAGGAACAGCAGGTGATTCTCTCAGAGGAGGGGATCGTGGCGGCTGAGAAACTCGTCGGAGTTGATTCCTTTTATTCCTTCGAGAATATGCACTGGCCTCATCATATCGAACAGGCGCTGAAGGCTCACCACCTCTACCGCAAGGATGTCGATTACGTGGTGAACGATGGCGAAGTCGTCATCGTGGATGAGTTCACGGGAAGATTGATGGACGGAAGACGTTGGTCTGACGGACTTCATCAAGCGGTCGAGGCTAAGGAAAGCCTTCAAATCAAGGATGAGAATCAGACTCTCGCGACGATTACCTTCCAGAATTTCTTCAGGCTCTACGACAAGATTTCTGGAATGACCGGAACTGCAAAGACTGAAGCTGAAGAATTCCGCGAGATTTACGGATTAGAAGTCGTCGAGATTCCAACGAACAAAATCATCGCTCGTGATGACCAATCCGACATCGTTTATCGCACGACCCGCGAAAAATGGAATGCTGTCGTCGATCGTATCGAAGAAGAGAATAAAATTGGTCGACCCATGCTGGTTGGAACCATTTCGATCGAGGACTCGGAGTCTGTTTCTGCTGCATTGACCCGCAGAGGGATTCCTCACAATGTACTCAATGCAAAACATCATGAGAGGGAAGCTGAGATCATCTCTGAAGCGGGTCTCATGAATAAAGTGACCATCGCTACAAATATGGCGGGTCGAGGCACTGACATCGTTCTGGGAGAAGGGGTCAATGAGGTGGGTGGCCTGATGGTCATCGGTTCCGAAAGACATGAATCTCGCAGAATCGACAATCAGTTACGAGGCCGATGTGGACGACAAGGAGATCCGGGAGCAACGCTATTCTTCCTGTCTTTGGAAGACGATTTGATGCGCTTGTTTGCCAGTGATCGAGTTTCCGCAATGCTGAAAAGATTTGGAATGGAAGAGGGTGTGGATATTTCTCACCCGATGGTTTCACGATCGATTGAAAAAGCTCAGAAAAAGGTCGAAGCCCGAAACTTTGAAATCAGAAAAAATCTGTTGGAGTATGACCAGGTGATGGACAGTCAGCGTAAAGCTGTCTACCAAATTCGCGATCGAGTTTTGGTCTCGGATAACCTCCTCGAATTGATCCGTGATCAGTTCGAAGAATCACTGACACAGTTCCATGCAGGATTACTTGCGATCGATGATCCCGAGAAATCAGTGGAAAATATGCTCTCAGAGCACGTTTCCCAACGCTTCGGAGTGGAAGTGTCCGCCTCTGATCTCAAGGAGATGGGCGAGGATCATCTACTGGAAGGTATCACGGATCTTTGGACTTCTGTGGTGACGAGCAAGAGAGATCGTGCCGGTGATGGCGATTTTGATCGATTGTTGCATTACCTCTTACTCCGATCCCTCGATGAGAAATGGAAAGAACATCTCCATGCGATGGATCAATTGAGGACAGGTGTGGGGATGCGCAGTTATGCGCAGGTTGATCCTAAACTGGAGTACAAGCGTGAGGGATTCCGCATGTTCTCTGGAATGCTGCATCAGTATAAAGAGGAAACCTCTTCTGTGATTTCTCGTATTCGTATTGAGAAAGTGGATGAATCGGCGCAGCAAGAGCAGTTGGAAAGCACTTGGAGTGGTCGCTCTGAAGGCGTTTCCGTCGATGGTGCACGTGAGCAATTTGAATCGCATTCGAAGAGAATGGATCAGGGAGTCTCGAGCTCACAATCCAAAGCTTCAGTTGAGACCATCCGAAATGACGACCCAAAGGTGGGCCGAAACGACGATTGCCCCTGTGGTAGTGGGAAAAAATACAAAAAGTGCCACGGGAAAACCTGAGCAGACTGATTCAGGTTTGCCAGCGTTCAAGTCCCCCGGAGGTCTTGTGACATGAGGACTGCACCGTTCACTTTATCTGGGGTGACCTTATGTCTGAGCATTCTGTTGGATGTTCTCATGATCCCGCTGCTCCTCATCGCTCTTCCTTGGCTACTCTTCAAAGTCGTCATAGAAGGAAGAGGCTTTGGGAGTCTGAGGGATCGAATCGGAAGAGCTCATATATCTCGGCCCTCTCGTCCCCGAATTTTGATCCATGCTGCGAGTGTGGGAGAAGTTCGAATGACAGTTCCATTACTCAGGGAGCTGCGGGATAAGCATCCTGGTAAAGAGTTCATTGTCACAACAATGACGACGGGGGCTTACGATCTTGCCCAGCGAATTCTACCGGAATGCCAAGTTCAACTGTTGCCATTGGACCTGGGTTTGTTCATGAATTCTTTTTTGTCTCGAATCCAACCTACTGCAGTCATTTTGGTCGAGTTGGAATATTGGCCTCAGTTTCTATTAGCATGCAAAGCCAGATCGATTCCTGTTCTCGTCGTGAATGGCAGAATTTCAGATAGAGGCCTGAAGCGTTGGCAGAAATGGAATTGGGTTCTTGGCTGGATGACGAGAATCCCTTCAAGAGTGTTGGCGAGAAGTGAAGAAGACGCCGATCGATTTGTTCAGATTGGAACTCCTGCCGAGCGAGTAAGAATCACAGGCAATCTCAAGTATGACATGGCGAAATCTGAAGTGCCCCGACGAGGTTCGTCGTCGAATAGGGGATTCACTTGGATGGCCGGTTGTACGCATCCCGGTGAAGAAGATGTGGTTCTCTCGGTTCACCGGGAATTACTTCAAGAGTTCCCCGACATTCATCTCATCATTGCACCGCGACATATTGAGAGAAGTGAGGCTGTTCGGAAACAGGTCTCTGCTTCTGGATGGGTATCGATCTTCTCTTCTGGGAGCAACGTGACCCAGGGTGACGAAGTCGTCATCGTGGACCAATTGGGAGTTCTCGACGAATATTACGGGCAATCCGATGCGGCTTTTGTGGGTGGAAGCCTTGTTCAGCGGGGCGGGCATAACCTCCTAGAACCAGTCCTTTCCGGGTGTTTCACCTGTCATGGCCCCCATGTCCAAAATTTCAGGGATATGGCGACACCCCTCGCAGAGATGGGGGCTGTCCGAGAGGTTCAAGACAGGCAGGAGCTGCTGATGTGGCTCCAGAAGCGTATTCAGTGCCGTTCAGAGGGTTCATTAAGTCAGGGACTGATTTCCCGGGTCAGGGAAAATCTTGGCGGAGCCGCCAAAAGGACAGTGAAAGATCTGGCACCCTGGATCGATTGACCCGGAGTTGGTTGGCGAAGGGCCCATCAGTGGCTAGATTAATCCGATTCACATGAAACAAATGACCGTGGCCCAAGTGCTATAGCCTTGAGGCCACCGCAGGAAGGAAACCGATGCTCATCGAGAATGCTTTCTTTACCTCCGAGTCGGTGTCCGTCGGACATCCGGACAAGATGGCTGACCAGATTTCCGATGCTGTCCTCGACGCATACCTCGCCGGAGATCCCCAGAGTCGGGTGGCTTGTGAAACGATGGTGACCACGGGATTAGTGGTCGTTGCTGGAGAAGTGACGAGTAACACCGTTGTTGATATTCCCGCCTTAGTTAGAAAAACAGTCCGAGAGATCGGATACACCGATTCCGCTATGGGATTCGATGCGGAAACCTGTTCGGTGATGGTGTCTCTGGATAAACAGAGCCCGGATATTGCGATGGGTGTCGATCGAGAGGGCGCCGGTGACCAGGGCTTAATGTTCGGGTACGCCTGCGATGAAACTCCTGAGTTGATGCCGATGTCGATCAGCCTCTCCCACAAGTTGGTGGCTGAACACAAAAGGTTGAGAGATGCCGGAGAAGCTCCGTTCCTCAGACCGGATGCAAAGAGTCAGGTTACAGTCGAGTATGTTGATGGAAAGCCAGCGCGGATTGACGCAGTTGTGTTCTCTTCTCAACACTCAGACGATGTTTCCAATGAAGACCTGCATGCCTTTGTCAAGAAAAGCATCATTCAAGCCGTCATTCCTTCGCAGCTTCTTGATGAAAATACGAAGTACTACATCAATCCAACGGGGCGATTTGTTGTGGGTGGTCCTCAAGGTGACTGCGGCCTCACAGGAAGAAAAATCATCGTTGATACCTACGGTGGAATGGGGCGACATGGAGGAGGAGCCTTCAGTGGCAAGGACCCTTCAAAAGTGGATCGCTCAGCATGCTACATGGCCCGATTCGTGGCTAAGAATATCGTAGCAGCAGGATTGGCTCGTCGCTGCGAAGTTCAATTGGCGTATGCCATTGGAGTTGTTGAGCCGATGTCAGTTCTTGTCGATACCTTTGGAACTGGCACAGTTTCGGGTGCTGAATTGCAGAAATTAGTGAGGGAAGCTTTCGATCTGACTCCTGCCGGAATCATTTCAAGCCTCGATCTTCGCCGCCCTATCTATGGTCCCACTGCGGCCCATGGACATTTCGGACGTGAAGAGGGCGGATTCCCATGGGAAGAAGTTTCTAAAGTCGAGGCTCTCAAGTCTCTTGCCGAAGGCGTCGCTGGAGCCTAGGCCAAACCCATATCAGCGACATCGTCCTCATCGAGGCCGAGGTGGTGACCGATCTCGTGGAGCAAGGTGATACGCACTTGTTCCACGAGATCTTTTGCATCTCGGGACATGCGCTCAAGGTTTCTACGATAAATTCGAATAGATGAAGCGGTTGGCATTCCTTCTGACGAAGCGAATCCGCCAAGGTGGCGGTTAGGCATGCCGTCTCCGAAGTACAAGCCCAGTGTGTCAGGACTGATTTGACCTCGGGACTCTTGAATCAGAATCAGTTCCGGAAGATTCTCAAGAATCACTGGGACTTCTTCCATTTGTTTACGAATAGGGTCAGGGAGTTCTTCAAGAACATGTGCGATCAATTCATGAGCTTCGTCCGCACTGATCACTGGAACAGCAGGATTTCCTGTGGGATCCAATTCGGTCGCTCGCTTGAAGTGTTCGTCAGCTGTTTCGGAGTCACCCATGTGGTCACGACATAGACCGAGGAAAAATTCTCGATCGGCAGATTCTAATTCGTCTGAGGGGTCGAGGCTTAACGACAGAACGAGAGCGCCCTGAGGATCTCCAGTCAAGAATCGTGCCTCTGAAAGACGATGTTGCAAAATCCTTATCAACTCTTCGTCAGAGCCCGGGGCGGAGCTACCGAGAGAGTCTAGGTCGGTGAGTATCTTCAGAGCATCCGCTGGTAGACCCACTTCGATATAAGCAGTTGCAATAAGAAGGCGACCATCCATGTCATCAACTTTTGATTCGAGACTGCGGGCGAGTTCGAGGCAACGGTCGAAGTCGAACTCTTGAAGAGAATCCTTGAGTTGAAACAGGAGCGGGTCTGGTTCTGTCATAGTATTTAAAATTCTTTCAGCCATTGGGCCAGTATTGAAACGCAATGATCACCGATTGCGTGTTTCTCATCATGCCATTCAATTGTGGGTTTCGCCCCTGCTGTAGTGAGGATTTCCGCTGATTTTACGACCGGTTCTGCTGCAGTCAGGCGGTCTGCTTTATCGTGAAGAAAGAGAATCTTGGGAAGGTGCCCCTGAGTGAGTTCCTTTTCCAGAAATTCATGTTTGAGTCTTGCAGATGCGATGCAGCAGGATTGGAAAATATTAGGGTGTCGACAGGCGATGTAGCCTGCGAGATAGCCACCCTGACTGAATCCCAGCAGATGAAGAGGTACGTCAGGGATCGTCGAATCTAGAGTGATGGCTTCCACCAGACGGAGGAGGTCTTCTTCTGACCTATCGAGAGAGAGGCGGAAATCGGGTTGATCGCCAGTGTATATGTACCAGGCATGGCCCTGACGAGGTCCAGATTTACCTCGGATTTCCACGGGGTATGGACCTGACGGAAGAATCAGCCCGATTCCGTGTTGGCTGAGCTGCTGCAACTTTCGGCCAAGATAATCGCCATCCTGGCCCATACCATGAAGTCCCATGAGTATTAATTTGGGCTCTCCTTCAGGGGGAATCCATGTCCATGGGACTTGCAACTCGAAGAGCCGCGAATGATGCACCGGGTTCAACGAATCCAACCTCTCTTGATGTGAAAGACTTTAGCCATGACATTAGGATATCCGTAACAGGGTCATGATTCAGTCTCAAATCAAAATGACCTTTAGCGGATAGAACTCACAGGATGGATATCAAACTATGACTATGCAAGATTCAAAAAATTCTTCTCCCGGACTGGGAGATTCAGCACCTGACTTTGAAGCTCAAACGACACACGGGATGATTCGTTTTTCTGAGTGGCAGGCGGGGCGTTGGGTCATACTCTTCTCACATCCTGCGGATTTTACGCCAGTGTGCACCACAGAGTTTGTCGAGTTTTGCCATTGTTCTGAGTTCATGAAAGAGCGAGATGTGGCATTGCTCGGCTGTTCTGTAGATAGCATCTATTCTCATATTGCGTGGATCAGGGATATCGAATCGAAGTTCTCTGTAGACGTGGACTTTCCTGTGATTGCCGATTTGGATCAAGCAGTTTCAAGGAAGTACGGAATGATATCTGAGCCGACTTCGCAGACTGCTCCAGTGAGGTCTGTCTTCTTTATCGATGGCGAAGGAACAGTGAGAGCTGTCATTAGTTATCCTCCTGAAGTCGGAAGATCCTTCTCTGAAATCAAGCGAGTGATAGAAGCTCTGCAAGTTGTTGATCGTCATGGGGTTTCATGTCCTGCAAATTGGACTAAGGGTGAGGCTGTTATCGTTCCGCCTCCGAAAACTACAGCTGATGCCAAACAAAGATCACAGGATGACGAGCTTGAATCTAAAGATTGGTACCTTTCGCATAAAAAAATCGAGGACTAGCGAAAATCGCCAGTCCTCGAAGCAAGATTTAGTTTTATGAGAATCGTGCTCAGGGGCAGCTGTTGTAGTTCGAACAACCCAGTCCACCGGACCCCAGAGGATCTCCGCCGCAGCTGGGATAAGGAGAAGCGGGAGCTGTTCCGTTTACGAACTGGTAGTTGATCAGGAAAATAGCATCACCAATATCAACTTTAAGATCGGTATTCGCATCTGCACTCGAGTTGCAATCGGGAAGTGCTCCATCTGAGAAGAAGTAGCTGATCAAAAAGATGGCGTCTGCAAGGTTTTCTGTCCCATCAGAGTTGGCGTCGCCTCGAATGAAGGGGACTGAATCGGTAAAGCAAACTTCGCCATGACTCAAATCCGGTAAATCGCTGATGCCATTGATCGTCAAGATGTTATTAATCGGAGGCTGGCCAAATCCATTGACCAATTCAATAGCACTGCAAGAACCTACCAGAGCATTATCAGCAACACTGAGAAGTTTGAATTTGACGATGGAATTTCCGCTACTGGGTTCGAGTGTCTGGCCCGTGAATGGCGGGCTGAAATCGAATATAGCTGCACAAGCTGCCCAGCCTGTTCCAAGGACGATTTCAGCGTTATTAGTATAGGTGAAGAACTCAATGGAATTCGGTGACAGGATCTGCTCGATGTCGGTTCCATCAGTACTTGTGTCTGAAAAACTGAAGAGTGTTGAGTCCCAGGTGATCGCACACTGGAAACCCTGCACAGGGGACTGATTCTCCAGGCGAACAATGGCGTCGACTGTTGATCCAGGAATCGTAGAAGCCGATTCGAGAGAAAAGTGGTTTTGTCCCTGAACGGTCATGGACAGATTTGCCATGACAAGGACAAAGAAAATTGCTAGGCGCATGAGGTGCCTCCTCAAGGGGATGGGGGATTCCGGCCGGTATTGGGGATTCCGGAAAACTATTCTGAATGTCTTCTAAAAAAGTGGCGACTGATGAAATCAGCAACCGCTAGGAAGTATGCAATCAAGATTATCGTCAGTGTTGTCGGGCCCACAGTTGATGGGGCCTGGGAACGCCGGAGGCGGA
>Ga0105349_10000085_pt1 | contig 31343 bp, 24 predicted proteins | sample EN1Hudseemescosm_FD_83661 | JGI IMG/M metagenome (GOLD analysis project Ga0105349, IMG submission 83661) | Methane-oxidizing microbial communities from mesocosms in the Hudson Canyon - EN1B Hudson Canyon | ecosystem: Environmental > Aquatic > Marine > Cold seeps | place: Hudson Canyon...
AAGGTCAAAATTCTGGGTTAAAGTGAAAGAATCTGTGTCTGTAGTTGCGTGTTGGTTTGGATTATTATCAAGTGCATAATCCCTAGAAGTTCCTTCGCAATTTGCCACCATGGAATCGTAAGTTCCCATAAAGAATCCTAAGGAAGGAAAGCCACCAACCAATCCTCCATTCTTATTAATATTAAAACGACAACTTCCTAGCATTGCCAACTCATTGGCTTCAAAATGGTCGTAAGTAAATCTAGCATCGTAAGCCTCACCAGTGTATTTTAGGGAAGCTCTTAAAGATCTTGAATCTTCATTACCCTGTTTGTTGCCTGTTGCCATATTAGTAATGAACCCATCAGTTTCTTTAGACATAATTGCAAATCTGGCTGAAAATCTATCTGTTAAAGGAACATTAAGGGTTCCTCTTACTACTTGGTGATTAGCCGTTCCAATACCGACGTTCAACATACCTTCTATTTCATCAGAAGGTGCTTTGGTAATGATATGGATTAACCCAGCCGTGGTATTCCTACCGAAAAGAGTTCCTTGTGGACCACGCAGAACTTCCACCCTTTCAATGTCCATTAAATCAACTAATCCACCTTGAGGCCTGCTTAAATAAACTCCATCAATATAAATACCAATTTTTGGATCTTGTGTAGCAGACCAGTTACCCTGCCCTATTCCTCTGAGGAAGACACTCGTTACTGTTTGGTTAATACCTTGAGCGTCAAAAGCTAAATTAGGAGTTAACTTTTCTATATCTTTAATCTCAGTAATGTTTCTAGCATCTATTTGTGCAGCACCCAATGCAGTTATAGGAATGGGTACTGATTGAGCAGCCTCTTCTCTTTTACGAGCTGTAACGACTACCTCATCAAATATTGAAGAAGCTTCTTCTTCGTTCCCTTCAGCAGAATAAACTGAATACGGCAGGATTAATAAGGCTACTATTAGAATATTAATTCTTTTAAACATAATTTTCCCTTAATAATTGAAATAACAATCACTAGCCTATAAGGCTACTAATGCATGGTCAAGTTAAAAACTAGGTTCAGTTCCAGTAAGACACAAACTCTTTTGTGTCTAAATAAGGAATTTTTTTTACCCTTCCATCAGGGGTTCCAACATAAAGATAGCCTATGACTCTATTTGATTCAGGCAATTCCATATATTTAGTTATTTCACTGTTAAAAGCCATACTTCCTGTTCTCCACACCCCTGCATAACCTAAGTCATGCAATGCTAAGAGCATGTTTTGAGCAGCTGCTCCGGTTGAGATTATTTGTTCAATCTCAGGGACTTTAGGGTGTTCTGTGATATCTGCTATTAAAACCAATACCATAGGCGCTCTATAAGGTGATTTCTTGGCCTTTTCTATCAGAGCTTCTGATAAATCTTTATTCTGATCTTTAGCAGTCTTAAGAAAAGCATCACCAAGTTTCTTTCTGCCTTCTCCGGTCACTTCTATAAACCTCCAAGGCCTTAGCCATGCATGATCAGGGGCTCGTAAAGCAGCCTGATAGACCAGCTCCATTTCTTCTTGGGTTGGTGCTGGTTCAGAAAGACTTGTTACAGAGTTTCTGGTAAGAAGTGCTTGTAAAGTTTCCAAAGTCTATATAGTTGAAGCTTCTAATTTTATATCTGCTAGTTGCCAGATATGCTGAAATTTCTTGTTGACTTCTTGTGCCTCTTTCGTCTTCCCTTGGGCGTTGAGTGCTAAAGATAAACCAAACAAAGACCATCCATTTCTTGGGTAATCTTTTAAATCTCTTTTGTAAACATTTTCAGCTGCTGATGACTTTCCTTCTTTCATAAGCGAATTACCTAAAGATTGTCTTGAGGGGTAATACCAGAAAGGTGGTTCCGTGTAAGGCAAAGTATCTTGCAAATTAACAGCTGTCTCAAAATACTTTGAAGCCATTGAAAAGTTGTTTTGAGAAAATTCTATTTGGCCTAAAAGGAGTTCATTGGCTATTTCAAGAAGCAACCCAGAAGGCTGGCCTCCTTTAATAATAACTCTTACTTCTTCAGTATCCTTTAAAGGTAAAATCTTGGCTTGTTCATCTCTTGATCTTTCCAATTCTCCTTTCGCTGCGTAGGCCACTCCCCGAGCATAATGGTATATTCCTTGAGAATATTTAAATTCTGAAGCTGGTTTAGAAAAAGCTAGAATCTCATCCCATTTACCAAATCTAACATAAGATAAAAGTGGAATAGTGTGAAAATACTCAATTCCTGGGAATAATTTAATCTGCTCTACGCCCACGTATTTAGCAACTTTTAATGCTGATTCAATGGAAAGTTCACTACGACCTTCCATCGTTGAAGCTGCCCATAAAAAATGAATATTATGAGGATAATAAGCTGCGGGATAGAAACCTTGTGCGTTGCATTGCGCAATATATTCTTCATCTACCTTGGCAGCATTTATATTAGCCTCTGAGGCATCATGGTAACGACCTACTCGCCAAAAAATATGTGCTGGCATATGAACTAAATGACCTGCTCCAGGTACAAGAGCCCCCAGTCTATCTGCTGCAGATTCTGCTCTGTTTGGTGACTTTGAAGCTTCAACAGCGTGTATGTATAAGTGGATGGCAAGTGGGTGGTTTGGTTCTTTTTCAAGCACTTCTTCTAATTTAGAAATAACTTTAACAGTATCCAATTTTGAGTTCCATCATCTGACCAATAATTCCATGGCATCGTGTTCATTAGAGCTTCAGAATATAATGAAGCGGCATCCATATCTTCTGGATAAGCTTCTACAACCTTCTCCATAGCCACAGCATAGGCTAGATCTAAAGTATTCCTGTCTGAATCTATATCTCCGTCGTATCTTGAAGAAAGAGCCATAATATAGGCTTGTTCTTTGGGAGAAGCATTCATCATCAAATTTTTAGCTTCACCTAATGCTTCAAAAGCCTTGATCCGTTCTGAATCCGACATAACTGCCTTACCGTTGCTAGTAACATTTATATTAGGTCCACGAGCCAATGCCTCACCCCAGTAACACATGGCGCAGTTGGGATCTAAAGTTTGAGCAGCCTTAAAACTTCTTATTGATTCAGCATGATTAAATGCAAAAGACAACACTAAACCCTGGTTAAAATACTCCTGCACACCCAACTCGCTAGAAGTTATTTGATGAGAATGATTACCCAAACCAGAAAGCAAAGGAGCGCCTGCTCTATCTATCAATTCTTGTTTTGAATTGCCACCCGAACAACCATTTATCGTCAAGATTACAATAAAAAAGAAAGAAATTTTAATAAAATTTTTGTACATAAAAGTCCTGTTTTAATGCCTCATATCCTAACAAATGACCTCCATAGATCAACAAAACTTTTACGGAAGCCGGGGTAAAAGTTTTACCTATATTCCGTATTTAAATTCCGATGATTCCTGGATAGCCTATCTTAATGAACTAGTAATATAAAAGAAGACGCTAGTGGAGTACCAGCGGCTTCCTGTGGATGGTTTAACTTTTCCCAAGGAGGAAAGAAAGTTAAATCGTTACTTTATTTAAAGTCTGTAACGAACTCCGACTGTAAAAGAACGAGGCTTCTGCGCTCTAGCTCCGTTCTTTGGCGCTCTTGCAACAACATCTGTTTCATCGGTTATGTTTTCAATAACCATGTAAACATCAAATTTATCACTAACCATCTTGGTTAGTGATGCATCGATAACTTTATAAGAATCTACAGAGGTTCCTGCTGCACAGCTTGCAATAGAGCATGTGCTTCCGTATGCATAGTAAGTAGCGCTTCCTCTCAATCCAGTTTGTGTTTCAAAACCAGCTTGCAATGCTAATTGACTATCCGGCAAATCAGGTATGTCCATGCCCGGTGTTACTGAGCCCCAAAAATTACTTTCAAACGTATTATCAAAAGAAGCGTCTGTTGATGTGTAAACCATGCTAAACGGATACATAGTTCCAGACTCACCTAACCTTTCAGTTTGAGCAACTAGCTCAAATCCAGTGATAGAAGCTTCTCCTGCATTGAAAGAATCACCAATTTCGCAAGATCCTGTAGCTCCACCTGAAGCTGTGCACTCTCCAAACATATTCTGGTAATCGGTATCAAAATATATTGCTTCAAAATACGTATCATCTTTTGCATATCTAATACCCATTTCCATATTATCTGCTTCTTCAGGATCAGCTCCTCCGCCAGTAGGTGTGAAACCTTCATGAAAACCAAAGAACAATTGAGTTGTGTCATTCATGTCATAAGTCGCTCCAAATCCCATCAATGAATTATCAGCATCCGCAAGTTTCTTAGGGTAGCCCTCTTCTGTATTGATTGCAGATCTTGCTGCGTCCACGTATCGGTCTTGAGAAATTTTCCATTCTTCTGAACGGAAGCCAACGTTAACTGTTAAAGCTCCAAAATTTATTTCTTCATTGATGTAGAAAGCAGTAGCTTCGGCAGTAGTTAGACGGTTATTTGAACTGTATCCAGGGTTAGAACCTACGGTTAAAGCACCAAGCTTCCCATTCATCCAATCAGTTGTAGCGTACACTTGAAATCTATCTTCTGAATCTTCAGTGTCCCTATAACCTATTGTTAAACTCTGTTTATCTGTATTGAATTGCAACTTAAGATCAGTTCCTTCAGAAGTATAAACACGGTTATTGTTCTTAAGCTTAATCTGAACAGCTTGAGCATTAGTTCCGTTTAAGATGGCCGAAGCTGTTGCCTCACCGGCATTAGCAGCAGCAATAATATTATTGATACCGTTTCCGTGTCCGTAAACTTTATTATTATCAATCTTATCTACTTTAAACCAGTTCCTCGCAAAGTCATTTTCATACATAGTTGCGCTCAATTCTAGGTTTCCAAAATCCGCTATGTAATTAAAAGAAGTTGTGTCATGACTATTGTCCATGTTGTCGTAAGCACTTAAGCCATAACGCACATAAGCATCTCGCCTGAAATCTGCGTCAGCTAAGCCAACGTATGATTGATCGGAGTTCTCATCAGAGTCTTGGTACTTAACATTTAATTCATGGTAAACACCTTCGGTGCTTGGGTCAGAATTTAACCTTAATTTAACTATGAGGTCATCTTTATCGAAACCTGTATCTGCATTTGAACCTTTAATTGAATCAAACCCATCAGTTTTCCATGCGTGTGATTCGATAAGCATTGAGGAGTTAGCACCCACCAAACTGTAATGAATATGTGTCCTAGATGTTCCGTCTTGTCCAATCTCTTGGTTAATTAAACTACCTGTCTCATCCGCTATAGGGGTGCTGATTAAGTTTATAGCGCCTCCTACAGTGTATGGTCCTTGAGTTATAGCCGAAGGTCCTTTCAACACTTCAACACCAGCTATTCTTCCTGCTGTAGGGAAGTAGTAAGCAGAAGAAGCAGCATAAGGAGCGGGGGCAATTAAGACTCCATCTTCCATCAACGTTACTTTGCCTGAACGGTCTGCATAAGTTCCTCTAATGCTAATGTTAGGTCTTAAACCGTACCCTTCTTCAGGTCTGAAGTTTACACCAGGAATACTTGATAAAATCTTGTGTATATCTGTGTACTCATATACTTCTAATTCCTTTTCCGTAATAACAGAAGCCGCACCAGCAATTTTTATAGCATCTTCAGGAGAACCGATAATTTCAACAACCTCTATATTAAATTCTTCTGCAAAAGAGAAGAAAGTCATAATTGAAGCAATAACAACTAAAACAAATCTATTCAATCTTGATACACCTAGTAAAGTTTTAAAAAAAATAATGATTCCTTTTATGCGAATGAGAACGATTCGCATTATAGATGAGAATGATTCTCAATTACAAGTATTAATTATCAGAAAAATAAAATTTTCGCCAAAGACTTATTCCAAAGATCAAAGATATGATCCAAAGTATAAATTCAGGCCAATTTGGATTACTGTTGTAACCCATGAATCCCTTCAAGAAAACTCCTATCCTGCCCTTGTCATGCAACAAGTGAGAATACTTTTCCTTACCGTGAAGGTTATAAGAGTACAACATCTCGTTTTGACCTTCTTCAAGTGTTTTGGAAGGCTTATGAACATTCCAAACTCGACTTATTTGATTTTTGGCTAAAACAACGTTGCCATCTTCTAGAGTTCTATTTTCAAGACCGACCCAGCCTAAGTGATCTCCTTTAACTAGAAACTCTTCAGCTTCGTGAGTTCCATAAGCTACCATCCCTGAAGCAAATATTGCTAATAACAGTGTAGTAACTTGGAAAAATTTAGTTAGATCCACTCTTCTGCCTTGTACCACTACTAAGTAACCAAGAATAATGGCAAGCATCATTCCTGAAAAGAAACCTACATAAGAGAAAGTGCCTAGCACTGAAAAACTACCCATTAAGAAGATTGCTGTTTCAAAACCTTCTCGTAGAATAGCGAAGAACACTAAGAAGAAAACGCCCCAACCGGCTGTTTCCATAGCTGCTTCGGCTTGATCTTCTAAAACCTTCTTGTTACTTACCTGCTTGGCAAGCCAGAAAATTACATACCACAACAACCCTGCGGTTACGTACATAAGACTAGCTTCAACCAGCTTCTCAATAGATTCATTTCCGATGGATTCTTTAATACCATTGAGAAATATTGCTACAAATATGCTGGCTACTACTGAAGCAAAGACAGCATACCAAAGTTGGTTTACCTCTCTCTTTAAGCCTTGCTTTGATATTACAGTATAGATAATACCGACTATTAGGGCAGCTTCTAAAGTTTCTCTGAAGGTTATGATAAATTCATTCACGGTCGCAAATGATAATTATTCTTATTTAAAAAGCAATTCCTATTTATGACCTTCGTGAGAATCTAAATCTTTAGCTATATCTTCATGATCTCCAACCATGATATGACTATCACTTTTGGTGACATACTTCTCTAGCAAAGGGATAAAAAGTAAAGGTAGCATGCCTCCAACGACAATCCCTAGAGTAGCAGATCGCATTGTGGGATCTAAGATAGACGCAATAAGATCTGCAAGAATATGTGCAATAACAGCGCCAATAATTCCTGCTACGTGTCCACTGCTAGCTGTCTTAAGTAATCTATTGATACTCCAACCAGAGTAGTAGCCAATTATTAAAAGGCCAACATGAACGACGCCAAAGACAAATCCTCTTAAAAGTCCTGGTTCAAGACCTAATAACTCTAAGATTGCTTCCATTGATTAATGATCTAGCTCCTTGTCTAAATCAAATGCATCATGAAGGCAGACAATAGCATCTTTCATTGAATCTCTTCTAATCACGACGGATATCTTAATCTCAGAAGTAGTAATCAACAGAATATTAATCTCTTTATTTGCTAGAGCTTGGAACATTTTACTTGCTATGCCAGCATGGGCTCTCATGCCCCTTCCTACTACACTGACCTTTGCTATATCGCTATCAACTTCAACTAAACCGCCTCCAAAAGAATTGGACATATCCAACAGGATTCCTTCAGCAGCAGCGGCATCATCTTCATTAACAGTAAAAGTAAAATCAGTTGTGTTGTCGGCACTAATATTCTGCACAATTACATCTATATCAATCCCAGCTTCACTAATCGGACCCAATATCTTTGCAGCCACGCCTGGAATATCAGGTACTCCTCTAATGGTTAATTTTGCTTCTGAATCAATACTACTAATTCCAGATACTATCGGTCTTTCCATACTTTCATCCTCCTCATCTATAAGAGTACCTTCTCCAGCTTTAAAGCTTGATAGGACTCTAATGGGCATTTGATATTTACTCGCATATTCTACAGCACGAAGTTGCAGAACTTTAGCTCCCATACTTGAAAGTTCTAACATCTCTTCGAAGGTAACTTTTTTTAATAACCTAGCTTTGTCATATAAACGAGGGTCAGCTGTCAAAACTCCATCTACGTCTGTATATATCTGACATTCTGAAGCTCCCAAAGCTACGGCAAGTGCCACTCCGGTAGTATCAGAGCCTCCTCTCCCAAGAGTAGTGATATCACCTTCGTCGTTCATTCCTTGAAATCCGGTTACTACTGGGACAACTCCATTAGAAATTTCTTCTTTTAGCTTCTCAATTTTGACATCCAATATACGTGCACGGCTGTGCATTGAGTTTGTTCTAATGCCCAATTGATAAGCAGTATAGGATTTACCTTTGATATTACGTTTTTGTAGAGCCATTGCTAGTAATGCTACTGATATCTGTTCTCCTGTAGATATGAGGGCATCATATTCCCTTAGATCTGGATTAGGATTAATATCCTTAGAAAGTTTTATAAGTTCATCAGTGCTGTTTCCCATAGCAGATAGCACAACAGCAATTTTATTGCCTTCTTTAACAGATTTTTCTACAAGGTCTGCTACTACCTCAATACGTTCAGGGTTAGCAACTGATGTACCACCAAATTTCTTTACTATCAACTTATTCATGGGTCTAGCTTTTAAAAAGCTGAGTATTCTAACTTACTGTTTAACTAAAGAAAGAAGTAATTCTGATATAGAAGATAAAGCAATATCAATATCTTCTAAGTTTTCAGCACCTCCTTGAGCAAAGTCAGGCCTTCCACCGCCGCTTCCTCCAAGTTGATTAACTAAATGCTTCATGATGTCTCTAGCATCTATAGATTCTTCAGTTTTTGATCTAGCCACTACCATGGGGATTTTATCCCCTGCCACTGAGATCAAAACAACCACGGACTTAGGAATCTTATTTCTTAATTTATCTGCAGCTTCTCTTAAACCTGCTGTATCTAGATTGTCTAATCTTGTAGCAATAAGACTGTAACCCCTAACCTTGATTATTTCCTCAGTAATATCTGAAACAGCTGATCCAACACTTTTAGTCTTTAGCTGCCCTAACTGCTGGATTAGAAATTTATTCTCCCGCTTTAAATTCTGAATTTTGTCTACTAAAAGGTTCTTTGAAGAACCCAATGCGCTTAACTCTGAAAGGTTAATTTCCTTACTAGTCAGCTCTTCTAATTCTCGATTTAGAGATTGATTTTCCTCCTTTAAATGAATAATTTTATCAACCACCTGATCTGCTGAAGTATTTAATTCTATAGAAGCTTGATCAATCTTTAGTTGAGATTCCCTTAAAAGTTCTAAAGCTGTTAAATTTTCATCAGTTTTGAATTCTGGTATTTCAGAAAGATATAATTCTTCAGAAATCCTCAAAATCTTGTGTTGTAACTCTTGTGATAATTCCTCTGCTCCAAGGCCAGTTACAGCTTCAATCCTTCTTACGCCTGCCGAAATACCAGACTCATTGGTAATTTTCATAAAACCAATATCGCCTGTTTGATTAACATGAGTACCACCGCAGAGTTCTACGGAAAATCCTTCACCAATATTTAAGACTCTAACTTCTTCTCCGTATTTTTCTCCAAAAAAAGCAATAGCTCCTTTTTTTTCAGCCTCCTCAATTGTCATTAACTCCGTAGTTGATATTGTGTTCTTATCAATCTGAATGTTTATCAAGTCTTCAACTTCTAATATCTCCTCTTTAGAGACACCTTTGGGGTGCGTAAAATCAAAACGTAATTTATTTGAATCAACTAAAGAGCCCTTTTGTTCTATGTGTTCTCCGAGAATCTTTTTTAATGCAGCCTGCAAAAGGTGAGTAGCAGAATGATTAAGCACGGTTCTAGATCTTAAATCTTCATCAATCTCAGTTTTAACTTTACTTTTTTTTGTAATCTCACCTTCTTCAACTATTCCTAAATGACCAAAATGATCCCCGACCTTCTGAGTATCTAGTACTGAAAAAATGAAGTCTTTTCCTATAATTTTACCTTTATCTCCTACTTGACCTCCTGATTCCGCATAAAAAGTTGTTTGATCCAAAAAAACAATCCCTTTTTCCTCTTTGAATAAAGAATTGCTTTGATTGCCTTTAGAATAGTCTATTAACTCTATAACATTAGATTCACAGGTGCTATCTGTATAGCCCAAGAATTCAGTCTTGCCTTTAATGGAGATGGCTTCGGGAAGAACAGCTGAGAAATTACTTGATGCTCTGGCTCTTTGTCTTTGCGCAAGCATTAATTCTTCATAGCTATTTAAGTCAACTTCTAAATTACGTTCTCTTGCAAAATCAGCTGTCATATCAACGGGAAATCCAAAAGTATCATAAAGCTTAAAAGCAAGATCCCCAGGAATTGTTTTTCCTTTTATTTTCTTAACTTCACTTTCTAACAAGGACATACCTTGTATTAAAGTTGCAGCAAATTGATCTTCTTCTTGAAGAAGATTTACTTTTATTAGATCACTATTTTTTTCTAATAAAGGATGAGCTGAACCCATTTCAGAAACTAAAACAGGAACCATTAAAGATAAGAGAGGTCCGTCCGTGCCTAATTTATTCGCATGCCTAAGTGCCCTTCTTATTATTCTTCTTAAAACATACCCTCTTCCTTCATTACTTGGAACAATGCCTTCAGCAATTAAGAACGAGCTTGCGCGTAGATGATCTGCTATAACTCTTAAAGACGGATTTGTTAAATCTTTTGTCTTAGTTAGCCTGCCAGCTTCGCCAACCAATGTAGAAAATAAATCGGTATTATAATTATTATGTTCTTTTTGAAGGACGGCAGCAATTCTTTCTAAGCCCATACCAGTATCTACGCAAGGATTAGGTAAAGGCCTAAGTTTTCCATCTTTAGACCTATCAAACTGTGTGAAAACTAGATTCCAAATTTCAATGAACCTGTCTCCTGGATCGGATCCCATTGCTGGAGGATCCCCTTGAATGTGCTCGCCATGGTCATAATAGATTTCACTACAAGGCCCGCAAGGACCTGTATCCCCCATGGTCCAGAAGTTTTCATCATCATCTAATCTAGAAATCCTCAAAGGGTCAACTCCGATCTTTTCTTTCCAAATCAATTCTGACTCATCGTCATCTTTATGGACGGTTATCCATAATTTTTCTTCCGGAATGTTGTATCGATTTATTAAAAGGTCCCATGCAAACTCTATAGCCTCTTCTTTGAAATAATCTCCGAAGCTAAAGTTACCTAACATTTCAAAAAAAGTATGATGTCTGGCGGTATAACCTACGTTATCCAGATCATTATGTTTACCACCCACCCTTAGGCACTTTTGAGAACTTGTTGCTCTTGTATAACCTCTTTTTTCTACTCCTAAAAGCATGTCTTTAAAAGGCACCATACCAGCATTGGTAAATAATAAAGAAGGGTCGTTAATAGGAACTAGAGGTGAGCTATCAACTAATTTATGACCCTGTTCTTGGAAATAATCCAAGAAAATTTGCCTAATTTTATTGGTACTAAGTATTTCAGGCATATTTTTTAAGAAAAAATCTCATCGAAGAAATTTAACATAGACCTCCATGATCTTTTATCAGCGTCTTGATTGTATTGTGTCCCCAAAGCAGGGTCATTAGCATCAGGATTAGTGAAAGCATGATAGGCACCTCCGTAGCTATGCAATTGCCAATCAGCATTTACGCCTGTCATTTCTTTCTGAAAACCATCTACCATTTCTAAAGGAACCATGGGATCTCTTTCTCCGTGCAATACTAAAACTTTACTTCGTATTCCTTTGTCAGAAACCGGAGAAGGCATTAAAAGTCCATGAAAGCTAACAACACCATTAACATCTGCACCTGATCTTGCCAGATCTAATACAACCAAGCCGCCAAAGCAATAACCAATAGCAGCAACTTTAGTAGGATCAACCCCTTCTATACTTCTTCCTGTTTCAAGTGCCCCTAATATCCTTTCCTTGAGATCATCTCTATTCGAAATAAGCGGAGTCATTAAAGCTTCATTTTCAGAAGCGTCTACTCCAACCCTGCCCTCGCCATACATATCAACAGCCATTGCCGTATAACCAAGCGTGGCTAAATCTCTTGCTCGGTCATGCACAAAACTATCCTTTCCTGCCCATGTGTGAGCTATCAATACAAGAGGAGAATTACTATTACTGTCAGGGTATGCAACAAACCCCAACATATTATTATCGTTAACCTTGTAGTGAATTTCTTCTGTTCTCATTCTTAATCTCCAACTTTCTTAAGTTCTTTCTTAAACCTCTTGTAATTTTCAACATAGTGATGGGCAGACATGACCAAGCCTTTAAGCTGATCTTCTTGTAGAGTTGATTTTATTTTACCGGGAGAACCCATTACAACTGACCCATCAGGCACTTCCATACCTTCTGTTATTAAAGAATTTGCTCCTATAAGGCAACCTTTACCAATTTTTGCACCATTTAACACAACGGCATTTATACCTACCAAACTACCATCACCAATAGTACAACCATGGAGCATTACATGATGCCCTATGGTTACATCCTTTCCTATATCTAAAGGAAAACCATAATCAGTGTGTAGAACTGCACAATCTTGCACATTGCTTCTTTCACCAATTGTAATTAACTCTGTATCTCCTCTTAGAACTGCTCCAAACCAAACACTGGCATCTTTGCATAGTTTAACCTTACCTAAAACCGTTGCATTTTCAGCTACATAAAAATTTTCGTCTTCCGTTTCTAAAGAGTAATCACCTAAATCAAATATCATAAATTTCTCCTACCCTCTTCCTTTGCTCTGTAGATCTATTCCAGCATCTAGAGTTAAATTCAGAAAGTTGACTGTAATCATAGCTGTCAAACCCCATATTATAAAAGAATCATATTTATAAGCAGGCATAAAAAATGATTCATCACCCCTTTCTATAAAATCATTTCTAAAGCGTTTATCTTCTAAGAAGAATGATAAGGGGACTTTGAAACAAGCATCTATCTCATCTGAATCTGAGTTTAAAACCGTATCGACGGGGACAACTCCAACATAGGGAGTAACGCTTACATTAAACCTTGAAACTGTGGTATCAAGAGTTCCAATAATTCTTACATCTTCACTCTTTAAGCCGGTTTCTTCGTAAGATTCTCTTAAAGCTGTTTGTTCCAAAGACTCATCTGCAAGTTCATGCATTCCTCCCGGGAAAGACACTTCCCCCCCATGAGAAGATACTTTGCTCGACCTTAGCGTATAGAGAAGCTCCGGGTCATTAGCATCTGATAAAGCTAGTAATACTGCTGCTTTCTTAAGTTTTTTAACAGGAGGAGAGCTATTATGCTCATTCAATTTTTTTGCAATTTTAGCTAACATCAATAAATTAAATAGGATTTAACCGAATAGTTTATACTTCTCGCGCATTAAACCGAAATAATCCAACCCAAATGAAATATTGCAGCAATTGCGGTGAAACCGTAGAAAAAAGAATACCAACAGATGATAATAGATTAAGACACTGTTGTACAAGCTGTGAATCAATACATTACCTAAACCCAAAAATTATTGTTGGAACTGTACCAATAAAAGAAGATAAAGTTTTACTCTGCCAAAGAGCAATACATCCAAGGTATGGTCTCTGGACTTTGCCTGCTGGATTTTTAGAAAATGGAGAAACTATAGAGCAAGGAGCTTTCAGGGAAACTGAAGAAGAAACTTCTACACAAGTGGAAATGGGGAAGCTATATGCGATCTTTAATATTCCACAGATTCATCAAGTTTACATGCTTTATCTGGCAAAAGTTGTTATGGATGATTTTAAAGAAACGACTGAGAGTTTAAAAGTTGAACTTTTTAGTGAAACAGAAATTCCCTGGGAAGAACTTGCTTTTCCATTTGTCCCAACGGTTTTAAAGTCTTACTTTCAAGATATCAAAAATAATAATTTTCCCTTAAGAACGGAAACTATAGAAAGACCTAAGAATCTTAAAAACTAATCTACAAACTCTCTGGCATTAAGAAAAAATTTCATCCAAGGTCCATATTCTTCCCAATCTTCTGGACACCACGAATACTGATAGGATAGAAATGCCCTCTCGGGATGTGGCATCATTAAAGTAACTCGACCAGACTCGTTCGTAATTCCTGCAACCCCTGCAAGAGATCCATTGGGATTGTCTGGATATGCCTCAGTAGTAAAACCAGAATTGTCTGCGTAAGCCAAAGAGGTCAGGTTACCTTCTTCTAAGAGAAGGACTTCATCTAACGAAGAGGAAACTCGACCCTCTCCATGGGCAACAGGTATTGGTAAGACTGAACCAGCCATATCTTTAAAGAATATTGATGGTGATTCTTTAATAAGAGTCTGCACTAATCTGGATTCAAATTTTTCAGAAGTATTTCTAATGAATTTAGGCCAACCATTGGAGCCAGGTATTAAGCTTGATAATAAAGCTAAAGCTTGACATCCATTGCACACGCCCAAAGCAAAGGTACTCTCGTTTAAGAAAAACTCACTAAATTGTTCTTTGAGATTTTTATTGTGTAAAACATTGGTAGCCCAGCCTCCGCCTGCGCCAAGAACATCACCATAAGAGAAGCCACCGCAAGCAACCATTCCACTAAATTCACTCAGATGATATTTTTCATTAATTAAATCCGTCATGTGAACGTCTACACAACTAAAACCAGCCCTATCGAACGCTGCTGCCATTTCCACCTGACCGTTGACACCTTGTTCTCTTAGCACAGCAAGAAGAGGCTTAGTATTATTTAGATTGAGCATCTTAGGTATTGAAAAGGTTAACTTGGGCGACAACCCCTTCCTATCGATATCTATATCATATAAAAACTCTTCTTTTGCCGTTTCAGGATTATCTCTAAGCGATTGCATTTCAAAACTAACCCTACTCCAATTCTCTAAAAGTTCTTTTAAACTCCAAGATACTGTTATCTTTTTATCATGTATTAAGTTGATCTGGTTTTGGTCATTTAAGGTACCGATAGAGTAAATAGAATCTTCTAAACCGCTCACCTGTAAACAACTCATCACTGCATCTTTTTCTTTTGTTTCTATCTGTATCACTACACCTAATTCTTCATTAAGAAGCGTATCAATATAGTTATCTTTACTTGATAAAATTTCGTCCAATAAGATATCTACTCCCACTCTTCCTGCAAAAGCCATTTCTGATATTGTGGTTAACAAACCTCCATCTGATCTATCGTGATATGAGAGTATCTTTTTTTCTTGAAGTAAACGATAAAGGCATTTAACGAAGAGAGGCATTTCTTTTACACATTCCACATCGGGGGTCTTGCCAGCTAATATGTTATTAATTTGTGCAACAATACTGCCACCAAGTCTTTTATAACCCTTAGCTAGATCGATAAATAAAAGTTCTGTTTTTTCTTGAACTATTATCTGCGGTGTTACTGCTAAATTAATATCTTCTATTGGTGCAAAAGCTGAAATGATTAAAGATAAAGGAGAAACAACCGACTGAGGGCTCTCTCCCTCTTTCCAATCTGTTGCCATAGACAGTGAATCTTTTCCTACAGGAATAGTAATCTTCCACTCTGGACATAATTTCATTCCTATTGCTTCAACGGCTTCATAAAGATCTTGATTACCTTGAAACCTATCAGGAGCTCCCATCCAGTTAGCAGATAGTTTTATATCAGATATATTTTTTATCCCTGAGGATAAAATATTAGTTACAGATTCTGCAACTGAAAGTCTAGCAGTTGCAGCTGCATTCAATATGGCATTAGGTGTTCTTTCTCCAATCGACATAGCTTCACCACATGTGCCAGTAAAACCAGAAGACGATATAGAATGGTCGGCAACAGGTACTTGCCAAGGTCCAACACATTGGTCTCTTGCAATTAAGCCAGTGACGGTCCTATCACCTATAGTAATAAGAAAGTTCTTACTTGCGACTGTAGGATGTCTAAGTACTTTTGGAAATAACTCTTCAATCTTATAACTAGACAAATCAACACTACCTAGCCTTTTTAATCTTGGAATATAAGATCTTGCGCTCTTAGGGGGTTTGCCAAACAAAATATCTAACGAAAGGCTGATTGGGTAATTATCAAATTCTGAGTCGTATACTTCTAGCAAAGATCCTTCTGTTATTACTCCTATGACAGCAAAAGGACATCTCTCACGCAAACAAAATCCTTCAAAAATATCTAAACTAGTTTCATCAATAGCAAGTACATAACGTTCTTGAGATTCATTGCACCATATTTCCATTGGTGACATGCCTGGTTCAGCGTTAGGAATCTCTCTTAGATTAATTAAACCACCGTGGCCGCTGTCTTTTACAAGCTCGGGTACAGCATTGGATAAACCTCCTGCACCAACATCATGTATAAATAAAATAGGGTTAGAAGGTCCTTCTTGCCAACAACGATCCAATACCTCTTGGCATCTTCTTTCCATTTCAGGGTTTTCTCTTTGAACAGACGCAAAATCTAAATCTAAATCACCCGAACCTGAAGATAGTGATGATGCCGATCCACCTCCCAATCCAATCAGCATAGCTGGGCCTCCGAGAACAACGAGTTTAGATCCCACAGGAACTGAAGACTTATTTACGTGTTCTGATTTAATATTACCTAAACCTCCTGCTAACATAATAGGTTTATGGTATCCGTATCTACTAATTCCATTCCCAACATCCCCTTCCATTTCAAATGAACGAAAATACCCTAATACATTTGGTCTACCAAATTCATTGTTAAACGCTGCCGAGCCTATCGGCGCCTCAAGCATAATCTGCAAGGGTTTAGCTATTCTTGTAGGCGTGTTCTCTTCTATCTCCCAAGATTCACGAAGACCAGGAATTCTCAGATTTGAGACAGTAAATCCTGACAATCCAGCCTTAGGTTTAGCCCCTATACCCGTTGCCCCTTCATCTCTTATCTCACCTCCGGAACCTGTCGCAGCTCCAGGAAAAGGAGAAATAGCAGTTGGATGATTATGCGTTTCTACTTTTATTACAATATGAACTTTCTCTTTTCTTGATCCATAAATGTTATTACTGCTAGTTGGGTAAAATCTCTCAGAAGTATATCCGGACAGAATAGCTGCATTGTCTTCATAGGCAGACAAAACCCCTTCGGGGTTTAAGGCGTTAGTATTCCGAATCATGTCAAAAAGACTGTGAGGCTTGTCAAAGTCATTAACTTTCCAGCTTGCATTAAAGATCTTATGTCTGCAATGTTCAGAATTTGCCTGTGCAAACATCATTAACTCCGCGTCTGTTGGATTAGAATTAGTAGCTAAATAATTTTCATAAAGATATTGAATTTCGTCTTCATTCAAAGCAAGGCCTAATGAGATGTTTGCTTCTTCTATAGCTGAAATGCCTTCTTCAAACATCGGTATATCAAAAACCTCGCGAGGAGATAAACTTAAAAACATGCTCTTAGATTCGCTTAAATCTAACAAGATATCCTGCGTCATTCTATCTGCCAACTGACTAGCTAACTCCCTTATATCTGCTGTCTCAAATCGATGTTGTGAACTAAAAGAGTACAAAAACCCTCTTTCAACCCTGTCTAAAAAATCCATCCCACAATTTCTTAGGATCTCAGTAGCTTTTGAAGACCAAGGTGAGATAGTTCCTAATCGAGGAATTACTGTAAATGAAATATCAGAGCTAATTTCAAAGACAGGAGAAGCAGATAAAATACTTTTTAATTTATTTAAATTTTCTTGAGATAATTTCGTATTTAAGGATATAAAATAGATTTCGCAACATTCAAAATTTTCTATAACTTCTTTAAGTTTTAGATTTTTTTTTAAAGTATTTATTCTGAATTCAGATAACCGAGCCTTACCCTTGATTGCTATAACTGTCGAAGAAATTTCTTTGATTGAGTTCATTTCGGTAGGGTCTATATTATAGATCAACCCCCTAAGACAAGAAACGTTTTATATCAACCTTCAAAGGTTTTGATGATTTTGAATAATTAGATTTGATGAAAATTTAAACAAAATCATCTAAAATAAGAAAAATTTTTGGGGACTACTTTTGATTATCAAAAGGTTGAAGTATTTTCTTTTTTCCGCTTTAGTTTGCTTAACCATAATAGGGGTTGAATCTCCTATGCTTGCATCTTATGAAATCCAAAATTTTGATAATCTTGATAAAGATCTTTCCGATCTTTGGATAGAAGACCCTGTTGGTCAAACCATATTTCTAAATAGAGTCTCTCAACGCTTACCGAATTATAAAGATTTATTTGAACAAGCTTCTAAAGACCTAGATGTTCATTGGACTTTGATAGCGGCTATAAGCTATCAAGAATCACACTGGGATCCCAAGGCAATCTCTCAAACAGGCGTGAGAGGCATGATGATGCTTACTCAAAAGACTGCTAAAGAAATGGGAATTAGGAAAAGAACAGACCCTAGCCAAAGTATACTAGGTGGAGCAAACTATTTTCAGAAGACTCTTGAGAGGTTCCCAAAAAGCATACCCAAAGCTGACAGAATATGGATGGCGCTTGCTGCCTACAATCTCGGATTTATGAACTTAAATAAAGCACGGCAGTTAACTGACGAAAATGGACGCGACGCTGAAAGCTGGTTAGATGTTAGAGAATTCCTTCCTATTTATTTAGATAGAAGATATGAAAATGAATTAATTGAAGGACAGAATAAGGGACAAGAAGCTCTAGAATACGTTGAAAGAATTAGACTCTATTATGAAACCCTTTCCTTGATTGAAAAGAATAAGTCACTAGGTTTCTCTACGTCATAATTAGTTTCTCTTTTAATTCAGCCACCCTATCCCTGTAGGCAGCAGCTTCTTCAAACTCAAGATTTTTAGCATATTTATACATCATATCTTCAACAAAAATTATTTCTTTCTTGAGTTCAAGAGGATCGTGTAATTCTTCAATTGGTTTAAAATTTGTTTCTTTTATCTTGTCCAATTTTCGCCTGGTTTTAGACTTCCCTTTAACTGACCTAGCACCCTCCATCACATCAGAAACCTTCTTAGTTATACCTACTGGTTTGATTGAATGTTTGTTGTTGTAATTTTCTTGTATTTTTCTTCTTCTATCAGTTTCCTTGATTGCTCTGTCCATTGAGCCAGTAACTTTATCAGCATATAAAATTGCCCTACCTTCAATATGTCTTGCAGCTCTGCCTATAGTTTGTATTAAAGAACTCTCTGACCTGAGAAAACCTTCTTTATCTGCATCAAGTATGGCTACTAAAGCTACCTCCGGTATATCCAATCCCTCTCTTAATAAATTAATACCAACTAATACATCAAACATGCCAAGCCTTAAATCTCTTATAATTTCTACTCTTTCAATGGTTTCAATGTCAGAATGCATATACCTTACTCTCACACCATTTTCATCTAAATAATCAGTTAAATCCTCTGCCATTCTTTTAGTCAATACAGTTACTAAAACACGATCGCCCCCTTTCGCAATTCGTTTAACTTCACCCAAAAGGTCGTCTACTTGGTGGGTCGCCGGTCTTATCGTTACAGGCGGATCAGTAAGACCTGTTGGCCTCACAACTAACTCTACTATATCTGCAGAATTTTCTAATTCGTATTTTCCGGGAGTAGCAGAAAGAAAAACTCTCTGACCAGAAAGCATTTCCCACTCATCAAATCTTAAAGGACGATTATCTAGAGCTACAGGCAACCTAAAACCGTAATCTACAAGGGTTTGTTTTCGAGATCTATCTCCTCGATACATGCCTCCTAACTGAGGCAAGGATGCGTGAGATTCATCTACAAAAACTAAAGCATCTTCAGGTAAATATTCATAAAGAGTAGGGGGAGCTTCGCCCGGTTGACGATCTGATAAGAATCTAGAGTAATTTTCTATACCTGAACAAAATCCAAGTTCTTTCAACATCTCTAAATCATAAAGAGTTCTCTGTTCTAATCGTTGAGCCTCAACTAGTTTATTTTCTTTCTTTAAATAAGCTAAACGATCAACTAATTCTTCTTTAATAAAATCTATCGCCTTTAAAATCCTATCTCTCTTCGTAACATAATGTGATTTTGGATAGACAGTTATTCTAGGAACCTCTCTAAGAATTTCGCCCGTCAGAGGGTCGAAGAATTTTAATGAATCTATCTCGTCACCTAAGAGTTCAATTCTTATGGCTTCTTTTTCAGAATCTGCAGGAAAGACATCAATAACATCTCCACGAACACGATAATTCGATCTTTTAAATTCAATCTCGTTCCTTTCATATTGCAATTCTGCCAAACGTCTTAATATAGTTCTTTGTTCAACTATATCCCCCCTATCTAGATGCAAAACCATTTGGAGATAGGACTTAGGATCACCCAGTCCATAGATAGCCGAAACTGAAGCAACAATAATTACATCTCTTCTTTCCATGACAGCTTTTGTGGCAGAAAGCCGCATTTGCTCAATATGTTCGTTAATCGAGGCATCTTTCTCGATAAAAATATCAGTGCTTGGAACATAAGCTTCGGGTTGATAATAATCATAATAAGAAACAAAATATTCAACGGCATTGTCTGGAAAAAACTCTTTAAACTCCCCATATAATTGGGCAGCAAGAGTCTTGTTGTGAGCCATAATAATAGCAGGTCTCTGAAGTTGCTGGATAACATTAGCAACAGTAAATGTCTTACCTGACCCTGTAACGCCCAAAAGAGTTTGATTAAGCAGACCGCTATTTATGCCTTCAACTAATTTACTTATAGCTTGCGGTTGATCACCAGCAGGACTGAAGTCTGATACTATTTTAAATTCTTTTGTCATAAATATTTTAAAAAAGGATTATAAGCTTAGTTATGACACGTTATAATCACTATATTCCTCGATAGCTCAGTTGGTAGAGCAATTGACTGTTAATCAATGGGTCGCTGGTTCGAGCCCAGCTCGAGGAGCCATACTAAAAAAGGCTTATAGACTTAATGTTTATGAGTCTTTTTTTTGTTACTTTGTTAGGATACAGACAATACTATAAAGCATAAAAAATTTAAATTTTAATATGGCAGCTCGTCTATTCAATCCCAAATCAGAAGAAACTTTTACTTTAAGTAGATCTAGAATAGATAGTTTTTTAGATTGCTCACGATGTTTCTATCTCATCAATAGAGTTGGCATAGCCAGACCCCCTTCATTTCCCTTCAACTTAAACAATGCTGTGGATGAACTCCTTAAGAATGAATTTGATCTCTATCGAGAAACACAGAAACCGCATCCAATTATGATTGAGAATAGAATCAATGCGCTCCCATATCAACATCCTGATATAGAGGAATGGCGAGAAGCTTTGCGCCATGGAGTAAAAAGATTTCACGAGCCTACTAACTTATTACTTCGTGGTGGTCTAGATGATGTGTGGATTGATACAGATACAAATCAATTAATAGTAGTTGACTATAAGGCTACATCAAAAAAAGGTGAGGTGAGCCTAGATGCTGATTGGCAAATAAGCTATAAACGGCAAGTAGAATTTTATCAATGGTTATTGAGAGGCAACTCTTTCGATGTTTCTGACACAGCTTATTTTGTCTATTGCAATGGAATTGCAAATAAAGATGAATTCAACAACACTCTAGAATTCAAAACTAAACTTATTCCATATAAGGGCAATGATCAGTGGATTGAACCTACTCTAATAGACCTAAAAGCAACACTGATGGCAGATCAACCTCCAGAAGCTTCACCGAATTGTAGTTATTGTAGTTACGTTAAAAAAACTCTAACTATTTAACTATTTTCTTCTCCAAGAAGTTCCTTCTGCAGAATCTTCTAAAACAATATTCATCGAAACTAGTTCATCTCTAATTTGATCAGATTTCTTAAAATCTTTGTTAACACGCGCCAACTCTCTTTCGCTTATTAGACTGTCTATCCTATCTTCAGATAATTGAACTCCTGTTTTTGAATACTGCTCTGGGTCCTGCTGAAGAACGCCCAATGGTTCTGCCAATGCTACCAATGCACTCGCAAGTTGATTTGCCTGATCAAATTGATTTGATTTTTTAAGTAAATTAATAGATCTGGCCATGTCAAAAAGAACAGCTAGGGCTCCTGGCACATTAAAGTCATCAATCATCTTTTCTCTAAATTGGACAGAGAACTCGTGTTCGTGTTCATCGTCATCTAATTTTATCTGACAACCTCTCAAAGCTGTATACAAGCGATCAAGAGAAGTTTGAGCTTCTATTAAGCTATCGATTGAATAGTTCATCGGGCTTCGATAGTGGCTTGAAATGAGAAAATATCGTAGCACCTCACTTGAAAAACTTTTCAAAGCATCTTTTATAGTGATGAAATTATCTAAAGATTTAGACATTTTTTCTTGGTCAATCCTCAAAGATCCTGTGTGCATCCAGTAAGTTGCTAACTCTTTTCCTGTAGAGCACTTTGATTGAGCTATTTCATTTTCATGGTGTGGAAATTTTAAATCCATACCACCTCCATGAATATCAAAAGACTCTCCTAAAGCATCCATGCTCATTGCAGAACATTCAATATGCCAACCCGGCCTTCCTCTGCCCCATGGGGACTCCCACGCAAGACCTTGGTCTGTTTTCTTCCATAAAACAAAGTCAGCAGGATTACGTTTTTCTTTATCCACACTAACCCTGGCTCCAGCTAACATTTCGTCAGTATTTCTTCTAGACAACCTACCATATTCTGGAAATGAGTCAGTAGAAAAATAAACATCTGAATTTCCAGTGTAAGCATGATTCTTTTCTATCAATTGCTCAATAAGGTTAATAATAGAAGCTATATTTTCTGTTGCTTTAGGTTCTTGATCCGGATCAATCATACCTAGAGAAGTGAAATCACGATGCATAGAGTCAATGTATTTTGAAGTCAATATAGAAGCTTCAATATTAAGTTCTTTCGAACGGTCTATTATTTTGTCATCTACATCTGTGATATTTCTAATGTAGTCAACCTCAAAACCTGAATATCGAAGGTATCTAACAATCAAATCAAAACAGAGGAAAGTTCTGGCATGACCTATGTGTGTGTGATCATAGACAGTCATTCCACAGATATACATCTTTACTCTATTAGGTTCGAGAGTCTCTAAAATTTCTTTTTTCCCTGTCAGGCTATTATAAATCTTCATAATTGAGATGCTTCCTCTAATCTCCTTAGTACTCTTTCAATCTCTAAAAGCTCTATTACTTGATCTAATTCAGGCCCTGATAATTGTCCTGTAATAGCAGCTCTAATTGGCATAAATAGTTCTCTTCCCTTGTTACCAGACTTTTCACCAATGTTCTTCATGACCTTAGACCAATCACCCCAATTCTCTTGGACAGAATCTTTTGCAATATTAAAAAAATTAGATCCAGTTTTGTTGATGATAATTGAAATTTCTTCATTAGATGCCAAAGGGTGGATAAAGAGGCTCTTAGAGTACTCGACAGCATCCTTAGGAAACAAAATATTTTCCCTAATTAATTCAACAAATTGATTTTGATCAATCTCTGCAGGAAGAATCTCTTTTAGATATTCTCTTAACCATAGCACTAGATTTTCAGTAGACTCAGATTCAATAACTTTCTTCTGCCAAAAACCTAATTGATCAAGATCAAATCTACTTGGTGAGTTTGAAATGTTATTAATCTTAAATACAGTAGATAGCTCTTCTAAGCTTCTTAGTTTATTATCACCGATTCTATGACCCACTCTTGAAAGATAATTTGCTACAGCTTTTGGGAAATAGCCGGCCTCTCTTAACTCTTGGACAGACAGACTACCGTTCCTTTTTGATAATGGAGAGCCATCATCACCTGTGAATAAGGCCACATGTATAAATTCGGGTATTGGAAGATCTAATGCCTTTAGTAAGGCTATCTGTCTTGGTGTGTTGCTAAGATGGTCATCTCCTCTTAAAACTATATTTACTCCCATTAACGAATCATCTATTGCATTAGCAAACATAAAAGTGGGACTACCATCTTGTTTCTTTACAATAAAATCATCTAAGTCAGATCCTGAAAAATTTTGCTCCCCTTTTACTAGATCAACAAAAGTTATAACTTTATCTTTTGGTAATCTAAATCTGTAAACAGGCTTAGATCCTTTCGAAAACTCTCTTTTAACCTCATCTTCAGTAGCGTTTGCCCATGCTCCGTTATATCGTGGGGGCTGTCCCGAAGCTATCTGATTACGTCTTATAACCTTTAGTTCCTGCTCACTCATAAAGCATGGATAAATTAGATTCTTTTCTAGTAATCTTTCATAGAATGATGCGTATATTTCATTACGCTCGGATTGAAAGTATGAATCTTGATCCCCACCCACTATCGGACCCTCTTGCCAATTTAAGTTCATCCATATTAAATCTTCACAAACTGCATCTGCATATCTCTTCTCTGACCTTTCTTGATCTGTATCTTCAATTCTTAATAAAAAAGTTCCTTTGGTCTGCATGGCTAAAAGTACATTCAATAATGCAGTTCTTAAGTTTCCTAAGTGCAAGAATCCTGTAGGACTGGGGCAAAACCTTGATTTGTATTCAGACATATTCTTTATTTAAATGGAAGCAAGCCTCTAAACTACGTATTATAGCCCCCTCACGTTAATGAATTTAAAAGAAAATGAAACATCTCTCATCAATATGTATTTTAGTCACAATAATATTGGGGCTCTTTTGGATGACAGGCTGTTCACAAAACAAAGAAAAGGAGGTAAAAGTGATAACTTTTAACACCACATTAGGTCCCATCGCCATAGAACTTTTTGAAGAAGAAGCTCCTGTAACTTCTAAAAACTTCTTAGATTATGCTGAAAGCGGTTTTTTTAATGGAACGCTCTTTCACCGTGTAATTCCAGGTTTTGTAATCCAAGGCGGTGGAATGGAATCAGGCATGAATGATAAGAAAGGTAATTCTCCCATACAAAATGAAGCAAATAATGGAGTAAAAAACCTTAAATGGTCTCTCTCGATGGCAAGAACAAACGAACCTCATTCTGCCTCTTCTCAATTTTTTATTAACTTACAAAACAACATATCTTTAGATCACACTGAAGAAACTATACAAGGCTGGGGTTATGCAGTTTTTGGAGAAGTCGTTGATGGTTTTGAAACTGTTGAAGCTATTGCAGCTACTGAGACAGGAAGCTCTAGTTTCCATCAAGATGTTCCTTTAGAAGAAATATCTATAATTGATACTGTGGTTACTACTGAATAAACCTATGGCATTTTGCTTTATATCGGACCTCCATCTTCAAGATGACAGACCTGAAATAACTGAAGCTTTTATTTCATTCATTGAGGGAACTGCAAGTAAAGCTGAAAGACTTTATGTTTTGGGTGACTTCTTTGAAGCTTGGATAGGAGATGATGATGAGAGCGACCTTACCTCGCTAGTTAAAAAAACACTTGTAAAACTAAGCAAGTCTACTGAGATATATGCAATGCATGGCAATAGAGATTTCTTGATCGGGAGTCGTTTCGCAGAAGAAGCTAACCTCGTTCTTATAGATGACCCCAAAAAAGAAGAAATGTTCAACCAGTCAGTGCTACTAATGCACGGAGATCTTCTATGTACAGATGATGTTGATTATCAATCCTTCAGAGAAACCACCAGAGATCCTTCGTGGAGAAAAGAATTTCTCAGCAAGTCTATTAGTGAGCGTAAAAAAATAGCAAAAGAACTTAGGACGATAAGCAAGGAAGCAACTGGTCGTAAAAAAGAAGATATTATGGATGTGTCTCAAAATGAAGTTTTCAGAATCATGGAAGAATTTTCTATTAATTTATTAATACATGGCCACACTCACAGGCCAAGTACCCATCGCATTAGTGTTAATGGAATCCCTGCAAAAAGAATTGTCTTAGGAGATTGGGATAACCACGGCTGGTTTATCTGGATGGATGCCAACTCGTGTGAACTTAAGAAATTTCCTATTTCTTAACTCTCAACTGAATAATTAAACCAATAATTAATAGAATAAATCCCAATAATAATCTTGGGTCACTTAAATAAATAACGGTCTCAATAGGATAGGCAATTGTTTTATCTAAAGCCGCTACTTTAAACTCATGTTTACCAACAATTTTTGGATTAGATACCACTTCCATAAATGCTCTTCTGCTTTTATATCTCATTAAAGCCATTGAATCCCAATCCTCTGCATCTTCAATACCAACAATATCTATAGCTTGTAATACTGAGTTGCCTAAAAATATGGGGTGACAAGCTCTCTTCAGTAGTTCCGAATACATGTGTTCCATATACCGACCCATAAGCTGGTCTGCACTTTCCCCTGGCTGAGCTCCTTCAACATCTTCAGGGCTATCAGACATGTCTATGTTGTTTACCATAAGGAACTGTCTTCCAGAATCCTCTCTCATAAACTTTTCTATTATCTTTTGACGTTCTTTAGCTTCCTCCTTTTCTGCTGGTGAAGAAAACCCTAGAGGTTCTCTGTTTTCTTGCAGCTTGACTAGGTAGGTTTCTATTTCATCGGGATTTAACTTGCCTCCAAGGTCGGTATACCAGACAAAGAAAGTGCAATAAATTAATGCAAGAACAAGCCAACTTTTTAAATTTCTATTCATAAATCCCCAAAAAAAATACCAAGCTATTAAAGACTCTAAGATTTTAGCTAATTCCTGGGGAGGAATGTAAAAAATAAATAACAGCTTGGTATCAGGTGTTATACCTTAATATAACACTAGATCAGTGTCAACAAGTTTAATAAAATAATATCTCTCTTTAATACTTTACAAAAGTGATAGATAAATATACTGTATAAACATACAGTATTAATCTAAATAACCTTTATGAATATTGACTATCTGGGCGATGCCTTAGAAGGTAACTTGCTAAAAATAAGAATACCTTATTTTTTGCATACTGTTCGTGTGGGGTGGCCAAGCCCTGCTGATGATTATGTAGAAAAGCCAATTGACCTTAATGAATATCTAATAAAAAATATTGCTGCTACTTACTTTGTGCGTGTAAGTGGGGACTCAATGATTAATGCTTATATTGGTGACGGAGCTATATTAATAGTTGATCGAAGTATTGAACCAAAACATAAAAAAATAGTTATTGCTTCCGTAAATGGGTCTTATACATGTAAGCGTTTGCTATTAAAGCCAAAGATATGTTTAGTTTCAGAGAATCCAAAATACTCACCAATAATTATTGAAAAAGAGTCTGAATTAGAAATTGCTGGCACAGTTGTAGCTGCAATAAACACGTATTAAATAATGTCTTATGCTTTAGTGGACTGCAATAGCTTCTACGCTTCTTGCGAGAGGATATTTAGACCTGACTTAAGAAATAAGCCCGTTGTTGTACTCTCAAATAATGATGGTTGTGTAGTCGCATTATCTAAAGAAGCTAAAGAAGTGGGAATTAAAATGTGCGAACCATGGTTTAAGATAAAAGATTCCTTTACTAAAAAAGGAGGTGTAGCCTTTTCATCTAACTATGAACTATATGCTGATATATCATCAAGAGTTATGCTGACTTTAGAACATTTAGCCCCTAAGATTGAAATATACAGTATTGATGAAGCATTTTTAGACCTATCTGGTGTTGATAATTGTAAAAGCCTCGACCAGTTTGGTCGTCAATGCAAAGATACTGTTCAGCGATGGGTTGGGATGCCTGTCTGCGTTGGCATAGCTCCAACAAAAACTTTGGCAAAAATTGCTCAGTACGGTGCTAAAAAATACCCAGGTACGGGTGGTGTTGTTGATCTATCGGACAAACATAGACAAAAACGACTTATGGCATTAATACCTGTGGGCGAAGTATGGGGAGTAGGAAGAAAAATAAATCAGAAATTAATTACCATGGGAGTTACTACTGCCCTTCAACTCTCTGAAATGAACATGAAATTAATTAAAAAACGTTTTAGCAGTGTTCTTGGAAGAACTGTTATGGAATTAAAAGGCTATCCATGCATAGGTCTTGATGACAAACCTGCCACAAAAAAACAAATCATTGTAAGCAGAACTTTTAGTAAACGAGTTAGAGACCTAAATTCTATTCAAGAAGCAGTAAGTGATTATGCTGTTAGAGCTTCCGAGAAATTAAGAAAAGAAGATCAATATTGCAAGATGATCTCTGTCTTCATGAGAACAAATTATTTTAGAAAACAAGACAAGCAATATAGTGGCATGTTGAGCTGTAAGCTTAATACCCCAACAAACGATACTCGAGATATTCTACATGCTACAAAACTTCTCTCTCAAAGAATTTATAAAGAGGAATTAAATTTTATAAAAGCTGGTGTTTTATTAAGTGATTTCTATGATGAAGGCGTTCATCAATCAGACTTTTTTACACCATATACAGAGCGACAAGGGAGTAAGAATTTAATGACGATGATTGATAGTATTAATAGATCTGGTATTGGGAGAATAACTTTTGCAGCACAGGGTATAGAGAAGTCATGGTCTATGAAGAGGGATTTCCAATCTCCGCGCTATTCTACAAGCTGGAAAGAACTACTCGTTGTAAAATAACTTTATATACCACTATGAAATCTAAAAAGAGAGTCCGGCCTCCTTATAAGGGAAGCCTCAATCAAAGACAAAGGTTGCAACCGGTCTTGCCAATCTTCATCAAAAATCTCAGTATATATATTAAGATATAAATCACAGTGCCTAGATTCAGCCTCATGCAATCTTGCGTAAAACTTACTAAGAGAAGCCGGAAGGAAATCTATTAAGGCACTAAATCTTTCACAAGATCTAGCTTCAATTAGAGCACAAATCAATAAGCTATCTTTAAGGCGATTAGGTTCATTTTGAGAAGATGCTTCATATAATTCTTTTGCATAAGTTCCTGATCTTAGATTTCTATAATTAAAACCTTCTTTCTTTATTAATTTAAGGACTTGTTCAAAATGCAAAAGTTCTTCTCTGGCTAAAGGAGAAAGATACCTTGCTAAATTTTTATCAGGATAACGATGAATTAAAGAAATAGCTGTTGTTGCTGCTTTCTTTTCACAGTGTGCGTGATCTAATAACAAAACTTCTAAAGAAGACAGGGCTTTATCAATCCAAGCTTGAGGTGTTTTACAAGCAAGGATATCTTCCCAAGGACTAAGCACGATAATGTTTCTCAATCTTAAAATAACGTTGAAAATGCGCCTCTGAAAGACTAAATAATTCATTCTCAATGATTTTTTTTAATTCAAATAAGTTATTTTCTACTCCATCTTGTAAAGTTATACCGAAGTCTTCTAAAGATTTTATTGACTGACTTGCTTGCCGTAAAAGATCAAAAACCCAACAAAAAGAGTTGTCTTCAACGATATATTTTATATCCAGAGTATCTAATTGATTCTGTAAACGTTTTTTATCAACGATGGTTATTTTAGACTGCATGATCTGAGTTTTTAAAGATTCTAGTCTAGTTAGAACTGCTATTTTCTGAAAATCCTTGTAACCATTCCAATCTATAACTTCGTTCTGGAATCTTTTACAACCCCTACAAACTTCGTCACCAAACACGGTAGAGCAAACTCCAACACAAGGTGTTTTTACACTTCTAGTCATTGTTGAGTATCATATATCTAAGTTATTTCAACGCAACTTCTTATGAGATTTTATGCTAATATGCTGCACCAAATAAAGCTTCAAAGGTAATATTATTTATGTTGCAAGAATATAAGAACCACGCACAAGAGAGAGCCTCTCTTGGGATCCCGCCACTGCCCCTAAATGCAGAACAGACTGCATCAGTTGTTGAGCTATTAAAAAATCCTCCAAAGGAAGAAGAATCTTTACTTCTCGACATGCTAATCAACCGAACACCAGCAGGAGTCGATCCTGCAGCATATGTTAAAGCAGCTTTCTTGACAGATTTAGCTAAAGGGGAAGCTACTAGCCCTTTAATTAATAAGCAAAAAGCAACAAAACTATTAGGAACAATGCTTGGAGGATATAACGTAGAATCTCTTATCGATTTGTTAAAAGATGAAGAAGTTGGTGAGATTGCAGCTGAAGGATTATCTAAGACCTTATTGATGTTCAATTCCAAACATGATGTCATTGAACTAGCAAAAGAAAATAAAAATGCTCAACGAGTGGTTGATTCTTGGTCCAATGCAGAATGGTTTACTAATAAACCTGAGCTACCTGAAGTAATAAAAGCAATTGTTTTTAGAGTTGATGGAGAAATAAACACCGATGATCTTTCTCCAGCTCCTGATGCTCCTTCAAGACCCGATATACCTCTTCATGCACTTACTATACTTAAAAAAACTTTTGACGACCCAATAAAAACAATTGAGAAATTAGAAGAGTCCGGTCTACCTGTTGTTTTCGTAGGTGATGTTGTAGGAACAGGATCTTCAAGAAAATCAGCTATTAACTCTTTATTGTGGCACATAGGTGAAGATATTCCCTTCATACCAAACAAAAGGCAGGCAGGTATTTGTATAGGAGGAAAAATAGCACCAATTTTCTTCAATACTTTAGAAGACTCCGGAGCATTGGCTTTTGAGTGTGATGTTTCAAATATGAATTTAGGAGATGTTATTGACATCTATCCTTACGATAAAAAAGTAATCAAAGCAGATTCAGGAGAATTACTGGCTGAATATGAATATAAAAGCACAACACTTCTAGATGGAGTAAGAGCAGGAGGCAGAATACCCCTGATTATAGGAAGAAGCTTAACTGACGAAACTAGAGAAATCTTAAAGCTTGAAAGCTCAGATATATTTGTAAGGCCTGATGCTGTAGAAGAAAGTAATAAAGGGTTCACACTAGCTCAAAAAATGGTAGGTAGGGCGTGTGGAGTTGATGGAATTAGGCCAGGAATATACTGTGAACCGAGAATGTCTACTGTGGGAAGTCAAGATACAACCGGACCAATGACCAGGGATGAACTGAAAGAATTAGCATGTCTAGGGTTTAATTCTGACTTGGTTATGCAGTCTTTTTGTCACACTGCGGCATACCCTCTTCCGAAAGACATAGAAATGCAACATACACTTCCAGAGTTTATTCAAACTAGAGGTGGCGTAGCATTGAAGCCTGGAGATGGAATTATTCATTCCTGGCTTAACAGAATGTTACTTCCAGACATGGTTGGAACCGGGGGAGATTCTCATACAAGATTTCCCTTAGGCATAAGCTTTCCTGCAGGTTCAGGATTAGTTGCTTTTGGAGCAGCTTTAGGCGTGATGCCTCTAGATATGCCAGAGTCAGTGCTAGTTAAATTTAGTGGGCAAATGCAACCAGGCATAACCCTAAGAGACTTAGTAAACGCTATACCTTACGCCGCATTAAAAACTGGTCAATTAACTTTACCTAAAGAAAGAAAAATTAATGTCTTTTCTGGCAGGTGTTTAGAAATTGAAGGACTGCCCGACCTTAAAATTGAACAAGCCTTTGAACTATCTGATGCATCGGCAGAAAGATCAGCTTCTGGCTGCACTATAAAATTAAATCAAGAGCCAATAAAGGAATATTTGGAATCTAATATAACGCTATTAAGGTGGCTGATATCTGAAGGCTATGAAGATGAAAAAACTCTTGAACGAAGAGCTCAAGCCATGGAAGCTTGGTTAGAGAATCCTGTTCTTATGGAAGCAGATGAAGATGCAGAATACGCAGCTATTATTGAAATAGATCTA